>Ga0123354_10000217_pt1 | contig 50542 bp, 27 predicted proteins | sample TergutLab28metaG_2_FD_97872 | JGI IMG/M metagenome (GOLD analysis project Ga0123354, IMG submission 97872) | Labiotermes labralis P4 segment gut microbial communities from Petit-Saut dam, French Guiana - Lab288 P4 | ecosystem: Host-associated > Arthropoda: Insects > Digestive system > Gut ... | reverse complement strand
TGGTAATTATAACGATGTTTGGTTGAGTTTAGTATTTAAAGTTAATTTATTTAACACTTATACGTGATATTTAACATCTAAATCGCTTGGGTCGACACGTTTACAGAGAGGTGAGTAGTAACGGTTTGATATTCTAATTCAGAAAGTTTTTTAGGGAACCTTTATAATCTTCTCCCAAAAGCAATTTATATTCTTTGTTGAAATTGTCGAATGCTGTTTTTGCAAGTCCTCTTTTACCCATTTTAAATAGTGCATTACATTTGATAACAATTGCATCGTCGTTAATAGGATCCATTTTCAGTATGGCATCCGCAATTTTAAGACGAAAGTCTTGATTATTCGCATGAGTATTTGTCGAGCTGTCAACAAAATCCAATAAAACATCAATCACAGCATTTGCAAAATCATTTTTGAAAGAGTCAATCCATTCAAATTGAATATTGGGCAGCATTGGCCCATAAGAAAGCAGTTCCAATAAGCGCGACATATCATCAGGCAAGACTGCATTATCGGATTGAACTTTTTTTATTAATTTCAAAGCTTCACAATAATCGGAAAATACATCAGGTGAAATAGATATTGTCCAGTAGCCATTATCATTATTGATGTCTGTATTCCCTACAGTTTGCAATAAAACGCGTAATTTACGCATATTGACACTCCTGTTGTTACGGGCGGCTTCTTCTGATTTGTCGAACCAAAGCAGTTCCTGAAGTTTTGTGGAAGAAATTCCTTTGTTGTTTTTAAAAGTATATAATAGGACTAATACTAAGATAAATTTGAGGGTTGGAGTAAATTCTCCTGTGATATTATTTCCTTCATTATCATAAACCTGAAATCCTCCCAGGAATAAAATCGATTTTTTATGAACGATATCAGCATAAAAACTTTTTTCCACTTCAACGGGAGAAGCGATTTCTTCTGTAATATGTTGTTGCTGTGGTATTTTCTTATCCTTTTGCTTATTTTTCTTTCTTAAATTTCGGAGGATAACTAAGAACAGGATAAAAATAAATACAACAACCGGAATAATTATCAAAAAGATTTTCATGAATTTTGCTGAAGGTTGATTATTTTGAATCACATCGCTTTCCTTCAACGGAGGATAATCTAATGTGTAAATATTAATTTTGGCTATTTGTTGATCTTCAGAATAAGATGCTACTGCAATTAACTTGGAAAGTTTTGGGGAATAATACAAATCACAGAAAGAATCAACATCTCTGAAATAAAACTTAATAGTATCAGCCAGCGTTTCTACTTCATGTGTGGAGAAATTAATTTTTTTCAACGTTATGGCTGATAGATATTTACTGTTCGGATAGGCCAGGACATAAAAACAATTGGCCTTATCATCTACAACCAAACTGTTGGAATAGATATTATCTTCATCATATTGTTTATCCAGGTCAAACAGGTGTTTAATTTTTATCGTTTTCAGATCTACTTCATACAGGTCGGAAAAATTTTTGGACGATAATTCCTGTCGTCCCATTTCAGCTCCTCTCCCGCCGAATATATATAACTTATCTCCGGCTTCGTTTCCACCCATAGCTGCCAGGTAGCGAGGAGTAATTGTGTGTGACAAATCGAATAATGTTTTTTTATTGGTTTTCAAATTGACTCTGAAAAGATCACTTTTGTACTGGTAAAAGCCATACCCGCCAAACAAATACAACATGGAATCCCGAAGAGAAATGTAACGGTTGTGGTGAGCGTGAGTAGGTTCCCCTTCTTCCCTGAATTGATATCCTCCAGTAGTCCTGTTCTCAATGTTGATGAAACAGCTCTGGTCGGAATCAAAGCTATAATACAATAACTGTCTTGAAACCGGATCAAACAATAAACGGTTATAGAATTTATTCTGAGGAATGGTTCCCGACAATGGAATGACCTCCGAAGTATTGGTTGCTAATGAGTAATCAATAAGTCCGGCAGATTTAAGTATAAAAATGCGGTTTGTGATAGAATCAAAAGTAATTTGAGTAAATACGTCTGATTCGAATTCTGCGCGTTTTTCCCAATGTATTCTATTGTCCATCAGCCAGTAAGGATTACGTGCAATAGCAGGTTTCTTTTTTAATTCATCATATACCATGTCTTTGGCATGTCTTCCCAGCACCCAGTGATGGAGTTTTTTTCCATTGTATTGAACGATAATGTCCTTCAACACAATCGGAGATACGTCGTTGTTCACAAAACCTTTAATGTCACAAAGTCCGAAATAAACAAGCAATGAATTTGTTTTCGACAAATCGTATGGGCAATCCTTTATTTCATCATTAAACCGGAGGCTGATTTTGTTCGATTTTTTATCGAAAATGACTGATACATGATTCCATTCGCCTTCTCGAGGTTTAGTGTCTAAATGAAAATCCTGGTTATCGATCACGAAAAAATTGTTTACCTCATCTTTAACGGTTAAATGGAAATTTTCTTTTTTGTCGGACAATATACGGAAAAAATCACCGAATTTTACTTTTTCATTCCTCAGGAACACGTCAAAATCAAGACTGAATACATCTTCGGAATTCAGGCGGTAGGGTTCGTTATCGTTCAGAATAAGTGAAGTTCGTTTGTCTATGTTGTATTGATGGGAATAAAAATAGAGACCTGTATGGGGAAGTTGTCCGTATACAGCGTTAACAATCAATAAAGAATATAAAAGGACTGAATTTTGCAAGACCTTCATAAGCATCTAAATGTACTACAAAGATAAGTACAATTTTTTCTAAATCAAAGTATATAAAAAATTAGGTTATTTTACATTGTGTTATATTTTGATAGGTGTTATATTTTGATAGCCTTACCAATGATTGTTCCTGAATTGGTAATACATTTGATTACGTAAATACCGTTGCTGTATTCGGACAAATCCAGTTCAAATTGATTTTCACCGGTTTCCATCGTTGATTTGAATTCTTTGATAAAGGTTCCCCTTATGTCGAATAGTTGAAAAACAGCAGGCGAATTTTCTTTAGAAGAGCAAGAAATAATGACCATGTCTTTTGCCGGATTGGGATGTATAGATAATACCTTGCTCCCGGATAGAGTTGTAATTATTGTGTGCGACGGCTCTGAGGTTGTTGTATTCGGCAATTTTAAATCTGCAAATGTATCTTTTTGACCCAATACAACAGCTCTCGAAGGCAGGCTGATACAACCTGTTTCTTTATCTTTTATTTGAACGGTGTATTCAAAACCTTTCTTTGTCAAAGTGTAGTTTTCATTATCGGTTACAGTTCCATCGCTCCAGATATATGTAAAACCAGGCATTACTTTTACATCCGTAGATTGTCCAAGCTCAAGCTTCTCCGGGTCCATAACCCTAATGGTAGGTTTGGAGTTTTCAATCCGTTCGCAACGTTCGTCATCTGTATTTGCTAAATCGATATATATCCATGTTTTACGAGATTCAAGCCAATCAGATAGCCATCTGACATGTCCTTCTCTTGTCTGAAGGGTATACCCATCCCCGGTAGCTCTGTCGGTTATATTATCCGGGTATTTCTGCGTATCACGGTCGATACAACCTTCATCATTTAGTTGTTGAATATTTTCATACAATACTCTTGGCATTGCTTCGAAAAGCGACATCAACGAATCATAATGCTGTGTATATTTTTTATGATAATTTTCATCTCTGTCCACCTGATAGAACCAAGTGTATTTTCCTCTTAACCATTTTCCGGCGTCCGAACTTCCGTTGGTTCCGAATGACAGGTCGAAGTCCCAAGGAGCAGTCATCTTCAATTTTCCATTCCGGTCTTTTTGAATGTAAACGCTGGCGTTGAATTGATTGTCGGGACCGTATGATAATTCATGTAAAATAGTCCAGTCGATAAGACTTTCTTCATCCATATATTTTCTAAAACCGTTTACCGGATCTTTGAATAAATTATCATTCTGAAGGACAGTTTCAAATTGAGTCAAATAATTTTGAATCCAATCTAATTCTGCTTGTGTTGCATTTTTTGGTTTAGGGTATTTGAACATCAGAGGAATGTCATAATTGGATGTTTCAAACCGGGTCCATTTTTCGATTTCTTTTAATTTTCCGGGATCTCCGGCGGCTTCTAAAATATAGCCTCCTGAAATTCTAGGTTCTATTTGATCACTGGAATTTGCAGGATCCAATTTTTTGATAACAATGCGATTATCTGACCGTTCGACTTTTTCGACCAAACCATATAAGCCCCGGTATTCATCACCAAACCAAAGTTCAACAAACCGGAATTTGGGAGTCCAAGGTATACCTTCCATATAAGATCCGAGAAAGAATGCCAATGGATTTCGTAGCCAAGCTTTATCCCAACCCCAATTATGCAACACCCATTCCTTATCTGCCGGCATATCCAGCATCGGCGAAGGATTATCCTCTCCTGTTTCTGTTATCAAATCAATATTATAAGGACGTTTACTGATATTCCAAGAGGTATTTCCCCTGCCATCAATCAAAATTTTTCCGTTGTATAATTCTTTTTCATCGTAGGTCGATGCAGGAGAATTTTTGATAACCATTTGAGCTTCCAATTTTCCCAGATAATTATCGGTTTGCTTTTCATTTTGAATATCCTGCCAGCTTTTACCGTTCAGCATGGTAATATGAATTTCTGCAACTCCTTTTGGAGAAAATAAGTATGGGTTATCTTCAGCAAATGTAGAAAAGGGAAAGAAAATTGCAGCTAAAAAAATAAAAAAATGAGTTTTCATAATTCAATAAACTATTAATTTAGAAATGGTACCGTTGAATTGTATGAAATAAATTCCGGAATGCTCGGGCGCTTTCATGATTTTTCCGGATATATTTTCAGTTGATATAATTTTTCCTGTTGTGTCCCAAATTCGGATATTCATCTGTTCTGACGGCATATCATTCTGATTTATAAAGAATTCTACATTATCTCCTGCTTTTACCGGATTGGGATAAATAGATGCTTGTTTTTTGTCATATCCGACAACAGGATTATTGTCGAGGTTGCTTTCGTAGTATATTTCAGTTCCTACGGGAGCGATATTTCCTGTCACATCACAGTCAATCAACGATGAACCTGTTCCGGCATAAACACCGCCGCCCATAGAGGGTGATTGATTGTTTTGTACGATACAGTTTTTCAATATTCCATTTTTGCTTAAGAAAACGCCGCCGCCTCCCAGAGAAATTTCATTGGGTTGAGCATTATTATAAGGATGAACTGCCCGCACACCCTGACTGACATATTTTAGAACAGGACGTAAATATCCACACTCGAAATAATAGGTCCATGCCAGTGTGTTTCCTACATGTGAACTCGTCCAATACCCGTTTTGGAGTTCTTTGCCAATGCCTTTTAATATCTTGTTTACATTTGAGTTATAGATTTCCTGCATTTCTCCGGCTGAAGGCAAACGCCAGTCGGAATATCCTCCTGAATTGAGTGTGTCGCACCAAAACGCTGCATAATTTCCGGTCAAAGCGTAATTGTTCATAAAATCCATACTTGAACTGCCCAACTCTTTCAGAATTTCATTGGAGTTATCAAGTCCTGATAAATCTGCTTTTGCTTCATCCGTATTTTTACTGACAGGCAATTCTGATATTTCAGACGAATACCCACCCCATTGTTTTTGTATTTCTTCAGTTCCGACCATCATACCGGTTTTTGATTCGACATCATATTTATAAATGACACCAACAACAGTATTTTGATTGCCTGCGAAAATCACGCTTCCGATGGTTACTTCGCCGGATGGTTTTCCATTTTGAATGACAAAACCATCCCAGACAGCAGGATGTGTAAAAGCAGTGTATTGGGTAATAACGCGCTGTATTCCTTCTCCATCCAAAATACTTTGTTGAGAAGGGTCGGTAGCTGTCTTAACATCAAAACGTTCATTGGGTTTACTTATATTAGCGGTATAACCACCCTGAACGATTATTCCGTCTTTCATAAAGAAACCACCTTTGTAAGTTCCTACAGCCACGAATACCGAATCACCAGGTGAGGCGCCATCTACCGCAGTTTGGATATTATTCATTGCGAGACTCCAACTGCGTCCGCTTACGTTAGCATAACCGTTGGTTTTCACATAATACTTATTTTGAGCAGCAAGCTGAAATGCAAGTAAGATGCAAATTGCTGAGATATAAAATGTTTTCATATTTTTTAGTTTTACCCCTAAATCCCCTAAAGGGGACTTTTGGCGCAGTTATTTTATCATTATTGTATAAATAAAATTCATTTTTATAATTGAACTAAGGTCTATTACACACCAAAGTCCCCTTTAGGGGATTTAGGGGTTTAAATCATAAGTAGTCCCAGCCGTAGTAGGAAAAGAGGGTAATGTTTTTCCATTACATTTAACCACACAATCATTTCCGGAACCGGATGTGATTTTCAAAGAGGTTACTTTACCGTTGTTCCATGTAGCATCAATTTCAAAATTCCCTCTGGCTTTTATACCTTTGAAACTGCCGGTAGACCATGCATCGGGAAGGGCAGGCAATATTTCGATACAATCACCCTGACTCTGAACCAGCATTTCGGTCATTCCTGCGGTAGCGCCGAAATTGCCGTCAATTTGAAAAGGAGGACATGTATCAAACAAATTAGTCAGCGTTGATTCATTCAACAATTCTGTCAATAATTTGTGAGAACGGTTACCATCGCGTAATCTCGCCCAAAAATTGATTTTCCAAGCCTTACTCCAACCGGTTCCTCCATCTCCACGGGTATTCAAAGTATTTTTCATGGCTTCTACATATAAATCTTCCTGAGGACTTCTTCCCGGAATAACCTGTGTTCCCGGGTGCAGCCAGAATAAGTGGTTGGTATGGCGATGTTGTCCGTCGCCGGTAAGATCCCTTGTTATTTCATCTTTCCATTCCATGAGTTGTCCTCCAAGACCGATTTGAGGCCCTGCCAACCGGCTTTTAGCTGTTTTTATTTCTGCAATTTCAGGAGTATCCTTACCTAATATGCTGCTTGCTTTGATAACCATGTCAAATAATTCACTTATAATAGCCTGATCGCATGAAGCGCCAAGAGAATATTGACCATGTTCAGGTGAATAAGATGGATTGGCTACAAGCGTACCATCTCGCGAATCCCGCCACAGGTTATCCACCCAGAATAAGGCGGCGTCTAACATCACCTGGTAGTAATCTTCCAAAAATTGTTTATCCTGGTTGAATCTGTAATGTTCCCAGATATCCTGGCACATCCAGGCAGCGGCAGCCGGAAAATAAAATCCTTCATACCAGTTTCCGGGCGCAGTATTTCCCCAGATATTATTTTCGTGATGTATCACCCAACCTCTTACGGGGCTTCCATCCTGTTTACAATAGTATTGTTGGGCAGTGTATTTCCCGCGAGGCACAAGACTTTTCGCATATTCTATCACCGGTAAATGGCAGTCGGCCAAATTGGTTTGCTCAGACAGCCAATAATTCATTTCCAGATTAATATTGGTATGATAATCAGCATTCCAGGGAGGAGCAAGTCCCTCAGCCCAAATTCCCTGAAGGTTTGCCGGCAATGTATTTTTTCGGGAAGAAGATATCAGTAAATATCGTCCAAACTGATAGTATAATTGTTCGAGATATAAGTTTTCTGCAGCAGTATTGGTATTGTTTTTATATCCTGCCAACAATGCATCCGTAGTTTTGTTATTATCGTTAGCGGCATTTCCTAAAGAAACACTCATCCTTCCATATAAAGATTTGTAATCTTGTTCATGGGTATTTAACAATTCGGTATAAGTTTTTTGGGAAGCCTGATTGATTGTATTTTCTACAGTTGTGAGTGGATTAACGTTGGAAAAATAATTGAAATTATTATCCATTGATTGTACATAATTTGTTGCAGCCGAAGAAAGAACCAATATTTCATCGGCATTTTCGACGGTTATCTTATTGTCGCTTGCACTAAGCGTACCTCCTGTGGGAATAACCATCATCTGCTGAGCAAATTTTAATCCGTTAGCGCTCTGGTCGGCCGGTTTGCCTTCCATAGTAATGACGTTATTGTTCGCATTGATGCTTACGCTTGTTTGTGGCGTTGTAAGATAAAATGTTCTTGAGATTTTTCCCGGTTTATCTGCTGAAAGGTGTATAACGAGTACATTGTCGGGATAGCTGATAAAGTATTCCCGCGTGTAATTGACACCGTCTTGCAGATAGGTAACTTTAGAAACAGCGTTGTCAATATTCAACTCACGTGAATAATTTGTATATGCTGAGAGTTGAGACATACTTGCATTTTCCAATGAAATTTCGCTTAATTGCGGAGGGGTATTGGTCGTATAGGTTGCAGTTATCTCAAATTTGAAATATTTGTAAGTTTCTGTTTTAGACAAGTCAAATTTCCTGCTTTGGTTCCTGTCGGAAAAAGTTTCGTTTGTCCTCGCATCAATTAGCGTATAATTAGTTCCGTCATTAGAACCGTAAAGATTCCATGATTTCGGGTCACGTGCCGGCATGTCATTTCCTGACGTCAGCGTATAGGATGAAACAGCAAGCGGACTTTGATATTCCCAGGCTACATAGCAAGGAAAGCCTTTGAAACCGGTATCGGCAAACCATTTGGTGTTAATGCTGCCATCAAATAGACTTGGAAATTTTTCTCCTGCAGTGATAGGATTATCACAGTCTCCCGTAATATTAATGATCTCAGGCATTGTAACCGAACTGTATGCAATATTGATGTTGCTTAGCGACTGATAAGAACCAAAATCATTTTTGTCTCCCATCAAGTTATTAATATTGGCTGTTAACTGAGCATCTTCGGGAGAATAATCGCCGGCCGTTACTTTTCCATTGGCATCTATCTTAGCAACATTGTTGGCGGTAAAAGTCGTCATTTTATCCTGCAAGGCAGTTCTTACATTTTGCAGGGTTTGATGATTTTGTGTTGCAGTTCTTAAATGTCCGCCATTATAATTGGGATTCTTTCCCGGACCTCCCGACCACAGCGAATGTTCATTCACTTGGATTACATCAACAGGAACATCGCCGAAAATCATTGCTCCTATAAATCCGTTGCCTATAGGCAATGCCTCACTTTCCCAAACGGTTGCCGGAAAATTATAACGCGACTTTAATTCGGGATTCTGGCCATGCGTTAAAACAAAACCGGCTGCCAGAAAAAAAATTGTAATTAGAACTTTTTGTTTCATGATAATGAAGTTATTTTGACTTTTTAATTTGTTTAATTTTCTTTAATAGAATCATTGCAAAAGCTATGTAATTGAAAGCCTCCCAGTTTGAAATGGTGAAATCAAATCTATTCAGAATTGTTCTGAAGTTATCCATCCAAGCATTTGTTTTTTCAATTGTAAACCTTTCTTTATATAGTATTTAGTATTTCATCCAGAACGTAATATTTTTAATATCTTTCTCATGATTTATCAATTTATTGGCCTTCGCAACCGTTTACATCAATTTTAAATGTGCCTCCTAATTCTACTTTAAATCCAGGATTACCTCATAATTATAAAAAGACTCCGGAACTTCTACTAATTCCAAAACCATATTTTTATTATTCATGGGCACTGTCAAATTCATGGCTTTAGTGTTGTTGTTCCTCACATCAAGAGAAATATTTCCGAAGAAAAAAACCTCACTTGGGTTTGTAAAGTTTTTCAATGCTTCCGCTTCTGCACTTACTGTTGTAAGAGCAAGGTTTTCAAAATTGACATTTGATTGTTTTGCTTGTTGTATTTCAAAATATAACATCATGCTCCATCTTACTTCGTTAAAATCATCTGTTTCGTATCCCTTGGCTTGTCGTCGCAAATCAACGTATAAAAGTAAGTACTGGCCAACTGGGCGCCGCTTCGTTATCTTTTATTTTAATATTTTACCAAAATAAACTTCTTTGTCGTTTAGAAATAAACGATACAAATATACTCCCTTGGACAAATTTGCTATACCAATAGAAGGATTGCCAATATTTGTTTTAAATATTACCTTTCCTTGCAAATCCACTAACTCAAATATTAAAGATTGATTCTGCAAAGTTTCATCTATCACTATAACTTGTTTGGTTGCATCGTAATAAACTTTGTTATTGTTGGATTCGGAAGGAGATACAATATCCGACGAACTTATTTTTTTGCCTTTGCAATCACATTCAACAACACCAGACAAGCCACCTCCTCTATAGGATAGAAAAAGTGAATCATTTCTTATTTCTCCTCCCCCTAAAAATGCCGCCTGTCCACCGCTAATATCATCTATCCAATGAAGAGGTATAAAAAAAGCATTGTCAAACATAAATGCTTTATAAACGTTCCAATCTGCAATTCCACTAATTAGTAAGTCGGATTCGATGCCTTCTGTTATAAGAACATAATGTTCATTAGAATACGTAAAGCCCATAGTCCGTTCTTTGCATGTTCCCTCTAAAAGATACATTCCACAAAAACGTTGAATATCCTGATTTAAAGACCATTTTTTTATTGCTTCAATTTCAATATAATGATCTATTTCCGGTGCATCCGGATAGTCCGGTATTAAATATCCTGTTATTTCAACTATATCATCAAAAAAATATTCAATATTATCAAACATTAGACCTTTGTTAGACGCAATAGGAAGAGAATTTATCTTTAAAATATGATAATTTGAAGCTGTTTCCAAAACATAATAACTCTTATAAGAAGGAGGCGCTGAGTATGTATGCTGTTCAACGAGTCTACCGATGTATGTATTTTGTCCGAGTGTGTTTAAATGAAAAAATACACAAACAACAAACAATAATTTTATTTTTAATATCTTTCTCATGATTTATCAATTTATTGGCCTTTGCAACCATTCACATCAATTTTAAATGTACCTCCTGACTCTATTTTAAATCCTGGATTAAGGATCGTTTTATTTCCTGCATCAAAAGTAACATTATCCGTACTTTTTACAGTAACCGTACCTGATGTTTGTATGTTGTTGGAAGCCTTGGTTATAGCAGGCAAATTGCTTGTATTTGAATAAGTAACATTGTCCTCACAAAACCCGATGAGATCGAAACTTAATGTGCCATTCAAATTTTCCTGTATGTTTTTTATGGATATATTTGCATAATTGCCATTTGAAGTAAAGCCATAAGGATTCGTTGAATTGCTGAAAGTTGTTCGACCAGATGCTCCCGAGAAGTTAGCAAAAAAAACAAATCCATCATTAGAAAGTGTCCCCCCAGGTCTAAATATATAAACTTCATCTGTTTTACCTCCCGGTTCTGTTGCATTAAAGTTCCCAGTATAACTCTCATTTATTCTGTATATAATCAATCCACTATCAGGAAGACCGTCTTCAAATGTGCCTGTTTTTTTTCTGTACTCAACAACAATATATTCCGAAGAACCTTGTATGGGTATTTTATAACAATTATCAGTAGATGATGTTAACGATTGCAACGTGTAGGTGCCGGAAGTTGTAATTGAAGGAATAGACGGTATCCATCCGCCATATTTATATTTCATATATGCTCCCATGTGTGGAGGTGGGTCTGTATCAGCTGACATTAAATCCCAATATCCGACAGGTTCATTAATACCTTGACTATGGTATAAATCCGGCGCACCCAAAGTATGGTTCATTTCATGGCATAATACACTATTGGATATGGATTCTTCTAATTGAAAAGTATAATAACAAACTCTTTTCCCATAGATATAAATAAATGGTAAAGCTGTTAAAGTCCCTTTGTGCGGCCACAAAAGAGTATTCCAATCCGTAGGCCCTCCCCGTATAATAAAACAGACATTGTCAACATTGCCATCATTATTATAATCTATATTCAAAGAAGACGGCACTTGATTTTTAATATAATCTATCGCATTATATAACAAAGCTTGTTCTCTCTCTCTCTGTTGTGTACTTCCGTTATAACCTGAAGGATTGTTCGTTGCATTATATGGACAATAATAGTTTTTGTTATATGAATCTTGATATGATAAAATAGTTGTACCATTGTTAGCCGGATAAAAATACGACACAATATCTAACTGATTATATGAAACCTCATTAAAATAGTTTCTCATAGATTCATCTCCGTTATTTGTACCGTTAAACATAGTAGTATAAGTACTTTGATTTATCAGAAATTCTGTATCGTCAGCAAATCTAATATATACAACAATGTTATTAATTGTTCCAGTAGCGCCTCTCGATTGAGTTCCTGCGCCCTGAAGAACTTCTTCCTGTGGCGTATTTCGAATGAATTCATTTACCTTTTCTCGAATTTTTTCTCCCGAAATGTTAATATGGGGAGTAAGGTTTACTGATTTTGGAGAAATCTTGCCAACGACATATCCCGAAGCTGTCAATTCGTCTCCACGAAGAATTGCATAACAGTAATATCCTGTTTTGGGGTCTTGTATAATGGTATAACCATCTTTATCATGCGCCCAGTTATAGTATTCATCACCTGTAGCAAAACATGCTATTGTCGTTCCATCAGGTTGAGTTATTGTTATCGGAACGTCTTTTAAATATGCGCCATACGAATAAAATTGAAAAATTGCGCTTATTATCAGAATTTTTATTCTTTTCATAATCTCACCCTCCTCAACATTACTTCGTTAAAATCATCCGTTTCGTATCCACTTCTTTGCCTTCCACAATCAGTGCATACAAATACATTCCTGCCGGCAGTTCGTGTCCATGTATCATTTGCGAGCCATCGCCGCGTCCGATTAGGTTCATTTGTTTTAATTCCCTGCCTTGCAGATTGTATATACATAGAAACGCAGTAGAAACATCGTCAGGTAGATAATATTTAATTTCCGTAGAATGTGTAAACGGATTCGGTGCATTTTGGTATAACTTACATTGTTCAATGACAGCATTGGATAAATCAGTTATGGAATTTTCCTTTGAATCGGAACGAAGACTGATTACAGGAGTATTTGCTTCCATCTTCTCAACCTTTTGTTGCAGTTCATCAATAATGCCTTTCAACTGGTCGTTTTGCTCGCTGAGCTCCTGCACGGCTTTCACCAGCGGAACGACAAATGCCGCATACCTGAGTCCATAAACGCCTTTATTGTTTTCGGGCGCATCCACGCCAATAAAATCGTAACCGATACTTCTCGCCGCTTTTTCTACATCCTGCGCTATGAAACCGGAATAGACCTGTTTCTCTTTATTCGCTCTCGCTTTTGCCTCAATTTCCTTTGCTTCGGGAGAACGTGTCCTGCGCAAAGAATCCTGGAGAGCATTTATTTTCGGGTCATCGGATTTCTGTAATTCATCTAAGGCATTGAGATCAAGGTTATACGTTACCGGTTGCAAATGCTTGATAAAGGCAAGTCCCGGTACATTCGTTTGAATGTTTTTCTTTGCCCGCCCATCTGATGGCAAACTCAAAAGAGAACTTACAATAAAGCTGGTAATACTATTGTTGCCGATTACTACCTGATTACTCGTGGTAGTTTTCGCATTGTAGCCAATGGCTATAGTATTGCTCAGGTTGTCGGCGCTGACATCAGCATAGAAACCAATAGCGGTATTTTGACTGCCCGTAGCATTGTTGAAAAGCGCATAAGAACCGGTGGCGGTATTATTGCCGCCGCCCATATTATTTTGAAGCGCCTGAAAACCGGTGGCGGTATTAAAGCTGCCGCTACCTTTTTGAAGAGTCCGGGAACCGATGGCAACATTATAGTAACTCGATGTGCAGGTGAAAAGCGCTTGATAACCAATCGCGACATTATCGCTTCCATATGTATTGGAGTAAAGCGCCTGAATACCGATAGCTACACTATTACCAGAACTTTTTGATAAGGAATTACTTAGTGCCCCATATCCGAATGACACCTCGGCTTTTCCAGTGCTTCCCGTAAATCCTGCTAAAACATCGTTTACCTTAAACGTAAAAGGAACGTTGTTATTGGTCGTACCCAAAAAATTGGAGGCGCTTTCAAGATAGATATTCTTGGCAACATAAGTATCGCCTAAAGAATTAACTTCAAGCTGTGCCGATACATTCGCTAAAAAAGCAAAAAGAATAAAACTTAAAAAAATTTTTTTCATGGCTATATATTTAAAAATTAATAATAAAACTTGCTTTGTCTTTGACAAAAATAAAAAACGTACCTTAATAAATTCTTAAAATACGCTTAATTGTAAATTAATTGGTATTTAATTTGCAATTAATCCAAAATTAAGTTTTTTTTAAATGTTGTACACTATTTTTGTACAAACATTAGTCTGTTTAATTTAATTTAATAAATATACCTTAAAATAAAATGGAACATAAACAAAAACTATTATCGATTCTCCCTTTAGTGGTGCTATTGTCTTGTTTTTCAGAGAAAGGACAGGATTTAACGAAGTATGTGAATCCGTTTATTGGCACCGGAGGCCACGGGCACACTTATCCCGGAGTTGCTGTTCCTCATGGGATGGTTCAACTCAGTCCCGATACCCGCACTAATGGATGGGACGCCTGCAGTGGCTATCATTACGTTGATTCTACGTTGATAGGGTTTAGTCATACGCATTTGAGCGGAACAGGAATCGGCGATTTAGGCGATATTTTGTTTTTACCCTATACCGGAGAACCAAAGTTAGTGGTTCAATACAAACATGATTCTGATAAATTGGTTGTGGAAACGGATGATTCCCGTTTCGGTTCTTCATTTTCTCATGACGACGAAACTGCTTTTCCCGGATATTATGCAGTATATCTGAAAGATTACGGTGTAAAAGCAGAATTAACTGCGTCCCTTCACGCCGGTTTTCACCGCTATACTTTTCCTTCTTCGAAAAATGCGAAATTATTTATCGACTTGACACGGACGATTCACAGCCGGCGATTAGTCGATTCCGAAATAAAGGCGCTTAGCGATACGGAAATACAAGGATACAAACAAATACAAGGTTGGGCGCCGAACCGGTATGTCTTTTTTTATGCCCGCTTTTCGGAACCATTTACATTTGTACCGGAAGGAAACAGCAAGGCTTTTTTGAAGTTTAATTCAAGCAATAAAAAGAAACAAGTACTGGCTAAAGTAGGTATTTCTTTCGTCGATTGCGCCGGAGCAAAAAATAACCTTGATACGGAAATTACCGATTGGAATTTCGATAAAATATGCAATGATGCCCGTCAGGCGTGGAACAAAGAACTGTCTAAAATTGATATTAAAACCAATGATGCAAAAAACCGGAAGATTTTTTATACGGCTCTTTATCATACGGCATTAGAGCCCATCATCAGTTCGGATGTGGATGGCCGTTACCGCACAATGGATAACCAAATCGCTCAGGATAGCAGTTACACGAATTATTCTGTTTTTTCTTTATGGGATACTTTCAGGGCTTTACATCCTTTAAATACCATTATATCTCCTTCGGAAAATCAGGCGATGATCCGTTCCCTCATTCGCAAATCCGACGAAGGAGGTTTGTTACCGATGTGGGAATTGATTTCCAATTATACAGGGTGTATGATTGGTTATCATGCGATATCTGTCATCGCTGATTCTTACATGAAGGGACAACAGGATTTTGATGTGGAAAAAGCTTATCTTGCCTGTAAAAAGTCATCCTCTTACGATACTGTCAATGTTTCTCCAACGATTGACCGCGAGATTCTTAAAGATAAATTAATGCCTATGAGCAAGTATTATAAGAATACACTGGGATATATTCCGGCAGATAAGGAAAATCAATCAGTTGCCAAAGGATTGGAATATGCTTATAATGACTGGTTGATTGCCCAATTGGCCAAAGCATTAAATAAAGATGAAGATTATTGTCGTTACATAGATTTGAGTAAAAATTATAGAAATTATTATGACAAGTCGACGGGATTTATGCGGGGAAAATTATCGGACGGTTCATGGAGAACGCCATTTAGTCCCGTAAGGTCTGAACATAATATGGATGATTATTGCGAAGGAAACGCCTGGCAATGGACTTGGTTTGTTCCGCAGGATGTTGAAGGATTAGCTGCATTAATGGGCGGACATGAGGCTTTCATTTCTAAACTTGATTCTTTATTTTCCGTTTCTTCCAAATTAGAAGGCGATAATGTTTCTGCAGACATTTCCGGAATGATCGGACAGTATGCACACGGAAACGAACCGAGTCATCAAACCATACATTTATATAATGTGGTAGGACAGCCTCATAAAACGCAGGAACTTGTTGACGAAGTGCTCCGGACTTTATACTTCGATGATCCTAACGGTTTATCCGGAAATGAAGATTGCGGACAAATGTCGGCCTGGTACATTTTAAACAGCATGGGATTCTATTCTTACTGTCCGGGCATTCCTTACTATTCGATAGGGAGGCCTTTGTTTGATGAAGTGAACATTCGATTGGAAAACGGTAAAACGTTTACAATCCGTGCCATTAATAACAGCGAAGCAAATAAATATGTAAAATCCGTCCGTTTGAATGGAAAAGAATTGAATGTGCTTTTCTTTTCTCATAAAGATTTAATGGACGGAGGAACACTTGAATTAACAATGACCCCTAAATCCCCTAAAGGGGACTTGGAATGTGAGAGACCTTAGTTATTTTCGGTTTTTTCAGAAACCAAAAGTCCCCTTTAGGGGATTTAGGGGTAAATATAAATAAAAACAAAATATAATGAAAAACAAAATTTTTACAAAAAAACTAATCGGAGTATGGTTTGCTTGCATGGTAACTCCCCTGGTATGTTACTCACAAACAATTAATTGGAAATTAGTTACTCCAAAGTATCCTACTGCCGATGCATTTGTATCTGCAATCAATGTAATGGATGAGGGCGCCGACCCAACAGGAACTGTTGATCAAACAACTCTGTTTCAGCGCTGCTTGGATGCTCTCGGTTCCCGTTTCATTAATCAGGGAACATTCTCGGACGGAACACCTAATGGAGGTGTGTTGTATATTCCGGAAGGAAAATATTTAATCAAAGGCACTTTGAGACTGCCTAAAGGTGTAACTATTCGTGGTGATTGGGAGAAACCGGTGAAAGGACAGCCCATTAAAGGTACAATTCTCGTATCGGACAATCCCACTGCCAAAGGGCGTGACTGCACCCTGCTTGCCAATGGAACTCCCGGAACATCGTATGAAACGTTGGCAACCATTATTTTGCAACCTACTGCCGCCGTGAGAGACCTTAGTATATGGTATCCGGAGCAAGATCCGAATAATATCGTACCCTATCCGCCTGCCATTTTGTTTGGACAAGCAGGTTATTGGGGAAATGATTATCCATGCGCTTCCAACATTACTTTAGTGAATGCGTTTGACGGGGTTATTTTTTCTCGTGCCAACGGCGGTGGCGCTCCTAATTGTTATGGTATTTATGGTACGCCGTTAAGGCGCGGCATCGAAATCGACAACATTGCTGAAGTCGGACGAATCGACAATGTCGATTTTTCTCCCGATTATTGGGCAGGATCCGGACTTCCGGGTTCTCCTTCGGTGGATGGTCCTCATAAACAATACATTCGTGATAATGGGACGGCTGTCGTGATGCGTCGGAACGACTGGTCTTTTGTCGGTAAAGTAAAAGCGGAAGGATATAATATCGGTTATCGTTTGGATTTGTCAATTCCCTCTGTGGGTTCAGCTCCCAACGGACACAATTACGGCATGGAGTTTACCAATTGTAAATATGGCGTTTATGTAGCCGCTGTTTCCGGAGCCGGAATGATGTTCTACGATTACAAATTTACCGATTGTGATTTTGGTTTCTATTTCGTTGGAAATCCCGGCGGAGTCGTTCAAATTCAAGGTTGTGAGTTTAACACGAAAATTGCTTCCGTATATGTGCCGACTACCAACGCTACCAAAATTCTGTTGAATCAAAATACCATCAACAGCGGACCGGTTGATGTTCGCGGTGGATTAGTTTCTATTGTAAGTTGCGATTTCAACAACGATCCTAACCAAATTGTTTTAGGATCCAATGTGAGGGCAATAATTACGGGAAATCGTTTCAAGAACGAACCTGACATAAGAAATGCGTCTATGTATAAATGTATTATAGATAACAATCCGATAGAAATGACGGCGTTGCCGCAATTCCCGTATAAAAACCGAGATGATTTTGTACAAAAACCGAGCGGAAGCGCTTTCTATGTGGGCGATGCTTCCAATGGTGTAACTGTTACTGCAGATGACAATTCGGATGCTTTGCAAACCTTATTGGATCAGGCCAAAGCGAATGGCGGTGGTGTAGTCTTCCTGCCTCCCGGACACTATAATTTCCGTAAACCGATTACTATCCCGACAGGGGTAGAATTGAAAGGTTCCGTTGATGTTCCCTGTTTACCCATGGGCCCGGGCAGCGCGATGGAAATCTATGCCGGAAAAGATGATGAAGACGGAACGCCTTTTATTACGATGGAACCGGGTAGCGGTATTCGAGGCTTGGTGATGGATTATCCTGAACAGGTGATTCAATTACTGACCGAACCCGACCGGAACGGCGGTGATGTGTATCATTATCCGTATTGTATACGGGGTAACAAAGATGTATATATTGTCAATATCGGTTTGCGTGCCTGCTACAATGGAGTTGACTTGTTTACCAATAAATGCGACAACCATTTTATGGATTATTTGGCCGGTCACGTTTTCAAAACTGCTGTTCGCGTAGGTGGCGGTTCCACAGGCGGACATATTTACAATTCACAGTTTAACCAGATTGCCTACGCTTCGGGTGGGGAAACTAAATTCGGTGCATGGCCGAATTCTCCGGACAACAATAATCCGAATACGACGGTAAAAGATAACGAATATTCCGCAGCTTATGCTTATTCTTGGAATCATCTGGATTTCATTACTTTGGAAAATTGCGAAGATCAGGTGATGTTCAATAATTTCGGCTACGGATCGTATAGGGGATTTGTTCTGGACACAGGCGCTAATGGAATTTCTCTGGGGCAGGGAATCGATGCGGGACTGAATTCGTTTTGTATCAATGGAGTCGGAGAAGAAGGATTCAATTTCATCAATTCGCAAATTGTAACAGTTCCTTGTTCAGATAATGCGTATGTAGATCAAACCTACGGGAATAATAACCGGTATATCCGGGTTGATCCGAATTTTACGGAAAAGGTGACTTTCTTTGGCGCTGACTTTTGGGGACAACCGATGAATATTTCCGTCGATGTACCGAACGGGACGCTTGAGATGCAAGCCGGTAATTTTTCCAATTCCGGACAAAAAACATTTACTTCTATAGGTACAGATGCGGCATTTGATGTTATCGGTACGAATATCAACAGCATTAGTTCATTGTTGGATAACAGTTCCGCTCCGCAATTTTTCATCCAGTCGTCATTTGTTAATCCTCCGAATAATGTCGATACGACTGCTTGCGGATTGTGGTTCAATAATATGGGCTTCAGTGCGAGCGTAGATCCTGACGCAGGTGCATTCATTGATCGAACAGGTTGGATTGCAACAGCTTCTGTTTACAATGACGCTGCACAGAGTACGTTGGATGGCGACGTATCAACCCGTTGGTCAACTTTGAGTGATCGTCAAAAGCCTGGACAATGGTTTATGGTAGATTTGCTTGAAAATCAAACATTTACCGGTATTTATCTGGATGCCGGCGCTGCCGGTTACCAGCCTGCTTCAATTAAAATATCTGTTTCTACGGATGGTGAAAACTGGACGCAAGTTGCCGCCGGCGATAATTTGACACAAGTTACTTTCGATAAGCAAACCGCTCGCTATATTCGGGTGGAACAAACCGGCAGCAGTTCTTCTTCCTGGCGAATTGCAGAATTTTATGTAATAAATACCGACTTGCCTGCTTTGTCATTGAAAACCGTAAATAAGGGAGAAGCCGTTATTTGGTATTCTCAGGGACAATTAAATCTAAGCGGATTGACAGGATATTCGACGGTAAGAATCTATAACGTGACGGGACAATTGGTTACTCCTTCGTTGACAATCACAGATTCTGCGCCTGTGAATCTTTCTCCGGGAATTTACATTGCAGTGATTCAAAATAATGGCAATATTTATAAAAGGAAATTTATTATAAGGTGAAAAATTGAATATTTGTAAAAATTAATTTGAAATTAATTTAAAATTAATCAAAAATTAAGATTTATTTAAATATAAAAAAATAAATTTGCTCAAGAAATATTTTAATATTTTGTGAGATGAGAAATATAACAAATAGTAAATCATGAAAAATAACGTATGAAAAACAACATGAAAAAAAAGCTCTTATTCGTAGTATTCATCTTGTGCTTCGGCTTTAGTGCAAGTATGTTTGCTCAAAAAACTATCACAGGAACGGTGAAGGATGTCAATTCCGAACCGTTAATTGGAGTTTCAGTTTCTGTGAGAGGCGCCAACCGAGGCACTGTTACGGATGTTGATGGAAATTTTTCCCTTCAAATTCAATCCGGAGATAAAGCATTGGTTTTTAGCTATCTTGGAATGAATAATAAAACTGTGAACATCGGAAGCAATGATCATTATAATGTGGTCATGGACGAAAACACCACAACTTTGAATGAAGTAGTGGTTACAGCATTGGGTATCGATCGTCCTGCGAGATCTCTTCCTTCTGCTCAACAACGGGTAGATGCCGGAACTATTTCCGAAGTGCGTGATGCCAACATCGTTTCCTCACTTGCAGGTAAGATAGCGGGTGTGATGATTACGCCGCCGCCCAGCTCTACCGGTTCGGCTCGTATTGTCATTCGTGGAAACAGTTCATTTACGGGAAATAACCAGCCGCTTTTTGTGGTGGATGGCATGGCGATCGACAACTCTGATGGTAGTGCGAGTGTTAACAAAAACGGAGGTCTTGACATGGGTAACGGCGCTGCCGATATCAACGCTGACGACATCGAATCTATCGACGTATTGAAAGGCCCGAACGCAGCGGCCTTGTATGGTTCGCGTGCAGCCAATGGCGTAATTCTCATCACTACCAAAAAAGCGAAGGAAGGCCGTTTCAGGGTTTCCGTATCTTCCAATGCGATGATGCATTACATTTCTCAATGGCCTGATTTCCAGAATGCTTTCGGAGTAGGACACATGACTCGCATGCTGGGTAATGGAAGTCAGGGAAGTCCTAACGGACGTCCGTCGAATGTGATGCAATTGACGGATGCGGATGGGAATCTCTATCCTTATCCCGGTATTCCGACTATGCAGGGTATATTGAATAATGTATCAAACCGCTCCAACGGAGGCCCTCAGGTAGGAACTCCCTATATTGGTTTGGATGGTCAGATATACAGCTATTCTCCTCAGCCCGATAATGTTTACGGTTTTTATCAAAAAGCTTGGGCTTATACCAACAACGTAGCCATTGAAGGTGGAAACAAGGATAACAATTACCGTATATCATTAACCAATTTTCAAGCCAACGATGTAGTGGAACAACAAAATCTCGTGGACAAAAATACGTTAATGCTCCGGTTTTTCAATACCTTAATAAAAAATCTCACGTTGGATTCGAAGGTAACACTTGTTACCGACGATACGAAAAACAGGCGATACTCCAACCAGAGCAACTACAATCCATTGTATATGTACACCATTATGCCGCGCACGATTACGCTCGAGCAATTGAGAGATTTTTACAAAACACCTGACGGCAGGGAAGCTGTTCGTGTGGGCGATATTCATAACCCTTATTGGACCATCAACGAAACGAATAATTTCGACGACAGATACCGTGTGATGGCTAATTTCGATTTGTCGTATCAGATTTTGCCATCTTTGAAATTCAACCTTAAATACGGACGCGAATTCAACCTGACGAAATCGCAGGAATTTCGTAACATGGGCGCTTTAGGCGGTGATGATAACAACGGAAAAGGTTATTTCAAAACACAAACCAACAAATATGACAACCAAACGATAGAATGGCAATTCCTCTTTAATCAACGGTTCGGTAAATTTTCAATATTGGCTACCTTGGGTGGAAACCGTTTGGATTACAAAGGCTGGTGGCAAAGTTCGGAAATTACTCAGTTGAAAGTACCCGATTTACAGAGTATGCAGAATTTCGATGATAAAAGTTATGTGAATGCCGATAACGGCGCCGAATCATGGAAGCGTATTAACTCGATTTACAGTTCGGTTTCGGTTGGCTACGGCGACTATGCATATTTAGATCTTACTGCACGTAATGACTGGTCTTCCACGTTGCCGATTAAAAATTGCTCCTATCTTTATCCGTCTGTAGGTGTGTCTTTCATTCCCACTACCTTGTTCAAAGTGCCGGAACGTATTTTCTTTGGTAAATTGCGGGCATCTTACGCCGAAGTGGGTAACGATACTGATCCCTACCGCTTGATTCCGTATTATGAATTAGCTCAGGATAATACTTTCCTGGGTTATAAATTTGCCTCATTTCCAGGTACTTTGCCGAATAAAGATCTGAAACCTGAACGTACACGTTCAATTGAACTGGGCGCTGACTTGCGTTTCCTGAGCGGACGAATCAATTTAGATGTTACCTGGTACAAGAAAAATTCTTTCGACCAGATTGTTAATGCTGCTATGGCTTCTTCTTCAGGTTATCAGCAGAAGATATTTAACAACGGTGAAATCGAAAATAAAGGGGTAGAAATTATGTTGAATGCAAGACCGGTTGAAACCAGGGATTTTAATTGGGATATAGATGCTAACTTTACCAAATATACTTCTATGGTACGTCACATGATAACTGACGACGTAATAGAAATAGGTGAAGTGTTCAGTTTGAAAGAGCGGGTGGTGGAAGGATTACCTTATGGTTCCATGTTTGGTATTGCCTGGGCAACCGACCAACAGGGACGCCGGCTGGTGGACAGGATTAGCGGAGAACCTATTTCAACACAACAGACTGCTCCCGGCGATGGCACGGTTTATTTGGGTAATTTCAATCCCGACTTTCTGCTGGGTATCACTAACCGGTTCCGCTACCGCAATTTTGACTTGTATGTGTTGGTAGACATGAAAAAAGGGGGTAAGCTTTATTCCGGTACGCGGCGTCAAGCTATTCGTAACGGTGTGATTTCCGGAATGGAGCCGTCGCAGGAATCATGGTGGAAACGCGACATCATCTTTGGCGATGGCGGTAACTATACTTGGGGCGGCGTTCAGTTTGCTAATGGAAACAGCAAAAACAATATCATCAACCAGAACATTTACTACTTCGATCCGGCGGCGTATTCGGATTTAGCGACGATGACGCCTGTCGATCCGAACTATGTGCCGGAACAATGCACCCGTTATTTTTGGCCGGGTAATGTGGGTTACTATGCCGACGGTTTCGACGACCTGATTATTTATGATGCCTCTTTCGTCAAATTGCGTGAAATAAGTTTCGGATATAATCTGCCCAAGAAACTTATTTCCCAAATCAAAATGAGTAATGCTCGTATTGCTGTTGTAGGTCGTAACCTTTGGACTATATATCAGAAGACTCCCAAGGGATTAGATCCTGAAGCGGCTTTGAATGCAGGAAACGGACAGGGACTCGAATCGGGTTCTTTACCTCCGGTTACTACTTTCGGTGTAGATCTTAAAATTGCTTTTTAATGAATGTGGAATATGAAAAAAATAGTTAGAACAATCACAATAGCGTTAGCAGTGGCGGGTATCGTCTTACTGAACGCCTGCACAGATAATTTTGATCAAATCAATACCCGTACTGATCGTTTGACGGTCGTAAGTCCCGAATTGATTTTTGGATTGGCGCCGGTAAAGACGCTCAGGGAATTGTCGAGCAACAATAACTGGTTTATTTTTGGAAATTACAGTAACCAATGGGCAGTTTTGGGTGGAACCGGTCCTCACTTTGGAGCTGAAGGACGTGGCGACCAGATTTGGAATAATTTATATGCGGGAGCGCTGAATCCGCTCTACGAAATAATTAGAAATTACGGCGACGATCCGGTCTATACCAATCGGGTGGCTGTTGCTCGAATCTGGAAAGCTTATGTTTTATCACAAATAACGGCTATTTATGGACCTTGTCCTTATACAGATGCCTGTAACGGGGCTGCAAGTATTGCTTTTGATAGCGAAGAAACCGTTTATCGCGGAATCTTGCAAGAACTGAAAGATGCCTATACGGCGATAAATCTTGATAACTCCACTACAGACAATTATCCGGCAAAAGGAGATCCTTTTATAGGGGGGACGTTATCGTCTTCAGCCACATATACCGATTTGAACCGTTGGATGCAGTTTGCACATTGCATCCGTTTGCGGACAGCTATCCGTCTGACCGAAGTGCCTGAAGAGTGGGCGCCCGGACTGGCGCAGGATGCACGGGCAATTGTGGCGGAAGAGTTGGATAATGCAGAAAAAGGTCTGTTAATCAACGATAATAGCGGTAATTTTTGGATGCAGTTCGGTATAGAATCTGACAGAAATAATCCTTTGTATAAAGAAGTTATTGGTAATCCGGAACTCCTTACTACGGATCCGGGTAATTTTCCTGTACTTCATGAATCACTCAGCCTTTGGATAAGGAGCGAAACTTATAACGATCCTTGTTTGGCAGTTATGTGTGACAAAGGTTCCGGAGGTTCGGGGCGTAACAAATTTTCTATATGGTTAGGGCGTCCTCATTCATTTGAAACCCCGGAAAATTTTCAGTTCCCTCAAGGTTGGTCTTCTCCATACAATAATTTGAAATATTCGGACTATGCTACTATTTCAAAGACTTTTGCAGGAGCGGATGCCAAATTCTATTTTTTCTCCTATCCCGAATTATGCTTTATCCGTGCGGAAGCTGCATACAAAGGCTATTGGACAAAAGGTGGCACAGCTGAAGATTATTACTACCAAGGCATTGACGCTCGTTGTGCTAAATATGGAATAACCGGAACGGCAGTCGATGACTATAAGAATCAAGGAGGTATTAAGTGGAGTACGCCTGCAGATACGGCGAATGTCGGCAAAACGGTTAGAGGCGCTTTTTTTCGTGATTACCTCGGCGGATTTGTTACCAGTTATCTTGGTGGAGAAGAGGATAATTTTAAACGAATTATCGTGCAACATTGGATTTCTCTTTACAGTCAGAACATAGATATCTGGACTTTGTTGCGCCGGACGCAAGTGATTCCTTTTAAACCTCATTTTGGGGTTGAGCTGAAGACAGCTTATGTAAACTCTCGTTATGGATTCACTCCCGAACGCTTGAATTATCCGAGTAATGAAACAAATATCAACAGAACAGAAACTTTCAAGGCTATCAATAATTATTTGTTAGATAAGGGCCTTGCCCCAAAAGGACAATCAGACCAAATAACTTATCGCTTGATTTTTGCCAAAGATAATCCCGGCCTTTCCGCTCCGCTGCAAGGTACCGTGGCTTATGCGGCATATCCCTATCCACTTCCTAATATGACAAAGAACAGGATGGAATATAATCCGTTCGACAACTTTAAATAGTATAAAAAGGTATGAAAAAGATAATATATATAACAGGTGCGTTTATTCTGCTTTGTCTTGCTTTTTCCTGTGTAGACAAAAGTAATGTATATGAATTTCCCAAGGATGAATATTTCTATGATATTCCCGAGGTGCCGGTAACGGAGAATTACGTGGTGGGTGTATCTTACGATACAAAGTCTCGTGACGCGGTGAATAATATGTGGTGGGACGCCTCCATTCTTCCCAGCGGTGGTAATCAGCTTTATACCGGTACGCCGGAACTGGGTGAATATGACACCAAACAAGATGCCAATGTACTTCGTCAACATCTTCAATGGGGTAAGGAGGCCGGTATTGACTTCTTTATCTTGAGTTGGGGCGGTCACGGATATAATGATACGATTCTTTCTACTTGGGAAAAAATGTGGCAAGCCGATCAGGCGTTGCCAAAAGTAGTCATTCGTTTCGATCCGGGTTACCGTTTCAAAGGTGCGGATACGCTGATGGCCAAAAAACCTGATGGCAGTTGGAAATCTCTCCGGATGGATTCATTGCGCCACGATTTTGATTCACTTTATCTAAATGTGATGTCCCACGATTTCGCCTACAAAAAACGTGATGATAACAAACCGGTGATGGTTTTAACTAATTTTACCAATTCAGGTCATATCACCAACGCTTTCGAATTTACCAATATTTTGAGAAATATAGCCGGCAATAATCTGTGGATTATGGCGGAACTGCAAGGACGTTTGACTTCTCCCGAACGGTGGGGGTATCATGCGATGAACGGTTATCAGGGCGCTGTGTCGGACGGTTTTGTATGTGCCGATACGATTCGTTCGTTCGATGCTTTCTTTATCACCGATGCTTCGACCGATATGTTCGACCGGAACATGAGTCTCTATTCCTTCACCGATTATAATTATCGTTATTGGCAGGATCGCATGACGCCGCTGGGTAAAGAGTATGTACCAACCATCATGCCGGCTTTCGACAATCTGGTGAATGATGCCAATTCGAGTACTTATATTATTCCTCGGTGGGACGGAAGCACCAATTCGGCTTATTCGCTCAGTTCTGTGAAAACGGGAATCGAATTTAATTTCACGAATGTGAAGAAAAATCCCTATCAGGAATTCGCCAATGTGGCGAAGCGGGTGGCGGATAAGAATCCCAGCCGGATGCTGATTATTTACAGTTGGAATAATTATGTGAACGGCACTATGTTGGAACCAACCGTAGAATACGGACAGGATTATCTAAACTATACGAAGCAGTTTTTTAAAAAATAACGCGGAGACGGGGTGCACCCCGTCTCTACAATTAATTTTCAATATTATTCAATTTAAATGTATTATTTATGAAAACAAAGTACTTTGTGAATTTATTGGCAACGATGTTGTTGCTGTTGTTGACAACAACTGTTAAGGCAACACAATTTAAGCTCTCCGAAGGTGATACGGACGCTGATTTGGCTGCTATCCTTGATCAAGCTCAGGATGGTGATGAAATTGTTCTTGACGGTTATGTTTATTTTTCTGCCCCTGTTACCGTGAATAAAAACGTTACGTTCGTCGGTGCAAGTGGTGATCCTATCATGGATGGATTTGACGGCGGTGACGCTACTATGCTTTTCAATTTGGCGCCCGATCCTATTGATGGAGCCAAATTAATATTCAAGGATCTCGGATTTTTCGGTGGTTACAATAATTCTCCTACTGATGTTGGCGACGCCGGTACCAGTAATGGTGGAGGTGTTGGACGGATTACAGGCGGTACAACCGAATTTTATAATTGTGAAATGGATGAAAACCATGCGGACAATAAAGGAGGCTTGTTTGTCATTACTTCGAGCAGCGCTGTGGGAGATCCTGCAACCAATGTAAAATTCAGCCAGTGTGTTATGGAAGGTAATTATTCACAACTGACCGGTGGCGCCTTCTGCACTTATGATGATAATACCAATGTTTCTTTTGAGTTTTGCAAAATCACATACAACAAAACATACTTAGATAGAGGTGGTGCATTTTATCTCAATGGTAAAGGTACGTATAATTTTTATTATTGCCTTATTGCGGGCAACACTTCAGGGATTGAAGGCGCAGGCGGAGAACGTGGCGGCGCCGGTATTACAACAGCAGGAAACCTTGCGCTTACGATGGAATCATGCGCTGTGGTATCAAATATTGCCTACGGAAATCATGGATCAGCATTTTTCCTGATGGGAAGTCCTAATATTACTTTGATTAACTCTGTGGTTGCAAATAATGTGACGAAAGAAGGAGCAGGTTCATGGTTCATTGCTAATGACGCAACCGGTGTAGATATCACTTTTGTTAATACGATTATGACTCAAAATCATGGAGGAAATTCAGGTAATGCCGGCGGTGGCATTCGCGTGATGAACACAGATAACCGCATTAATTTCTTTAATTCAATTGTTATCGGGAATGACACCGATAATGGTGAAGGTCCAGTAGACCTTGGCAGCAATGATAAACCCGGAATTGAAAGCACTTGGGTATTCAAAAACTCTATCGTTGGTTTAATTTACGGAGTTGCTGGAAGTAGATTAAACCAACCGGAAGATTTGGCGGGTATTAATCCTTCCATAATCAATATGTATGGTGCGGATGGTGCAACTAATCCCATCGATTGGACTACTATGGATGTATCAGGAGTTGATTTTATTGATCAGCCGTTGTCTACACCTGATTTTGGAATGCCTTATTACACTTTGACGGATAAGAGCGCTTATGCAGCCGGAATGGGTAATCCTGAATTGTTAGCTGATTATGATAGAAGCACCGATATGTTTGATGTTGAACGTACGGTTTCGGCGGCAGGCGCTATTTTTGCGGGACCGGTTCAATCGGTAACAGGCAAGGGAATTGCAAAAGATCCGATACCGACCGCTATCAAACAAGTTACTCTTTCTCCGGTGCAAGAAAATATCCGTGTCATTGGCGTTTCTAATGGTATTTTAGGAGTTGACTTCGGCGAATTGAAAGGACTTGCCAAAGGTACATTATTGAACGTTGCAGGTCAGGAAGTAGAAAAAGTATTCAACGTCAATGTAGTTGACAAAGGGTATTACAATATCCATGTCGCTCCCGGAGTATATATCCTGAAAGTTGAGCTTGGTGGAAAAACTTATGCTCAAAAGTTAGTTGTAACACAATAATAATGAAAACTAAGAACTAAGAGTTAAGAACTAAGAATTAACACAGATACCTGATTCTTAACTCTTAACTCTTAGTTCTTAGTTCTTAGTTCTTAGTTCATGAAACAGCATTTGATTTTAATCTTGTTATTATTAGCGCAAGTTGTTCTTGCTCAGGAGACTCCTGTTGTTCACACTTATCAGGGAAATCCTATTGTACGTCACATATATACAGCCGATCCTTCCGCTCGTGTTTGGGATGACGGACGGCTTTATGTATATCCTTCACACGATATAGCTCCACCTAACGGCTGCGATAGAATGGATAAATATCATGTGTTTTCGACCGATGATATGATTAACTGGACGGATCACGGCCAGATTGTGGAAGCAGCAGATGTACCTTGGGATGTACTGCCTGAGCAGCCCTATACCGACGACAAAGGAAATATATCAGTTGGAGGTACCTTCATGTGGGCTCCCGATTGTATGTATAAAGATGGCAAGTATTATTTTTATTTTCCGCATCCTGCCGGGCCGGTATGGAATGATACATGGCAAATAGGAATAGCGGTCAGTGATAAACCTGCATCAGATTTTAAGGTTTTAGATAAACCCTTGGGAGGAATACCCGAAAAAGGCGGTCAGATTGATCCTTGTATCTTCAAGGATGATGACGGGCAATTCTATTTCTACTATGGTGGAGGAGGTACTTGCTATGGAGCTAAACTGAAAGACAATATGATTGAATTGGATGGAGAGCTTCAACTGATGACCGGGTTATACAATTTTCATGAAGGCACTTGGGTTTTTAAACGGAACGGTATTTATTACCTGACTTATCCCGATGGTAATTCGGGCGGCAACCAATTAAGATACGCTACCAGCGATAATCCCCTGGGGCCTTGGTCGCATAGAGGAGTTTACCTGAAACCGACTTCCAGTGATACCAGCCATGGTTCGGTAGTCGAATACAAAGGACGATGGTGGGCGTTTTATCATACGGCTGATTTATCCGGAAACGGAGCGTTGCGATGCATTTGTGTAGATGAATTGTTTTTCAAAGATAATGGGGATATTCAAACGGTTATTCAAACCAAAGATATGGGAACCCCTTATCAGGGAATAATGAAAACCACCGATGATGTCATTGAGGCAGAAGACTATAATGAAAATATTGCAGATGATTATAGTTTTAGCGGACAGGGAATTGCCTATTGGAGCAAAAACATTGGCGCCGATATCATGGGAGCAATGCGCACAAACGAGCATATTAATATTAGGCTAAATAGCCGGAACAGAATGTATTATGTAACCAATACGGCAGATGGGGAATATATCAATTATACTTTTGAAGCGTTGGAAGATGGAGTGTATGATGTTGATTTTACGATTGGCTCCACCAGTGCGGATTTGGAATCGAAATTCTACATAGATTTTGACTGGTATAAAAATTCAAACCCACGGCGGTATACAGCCCCTTATGCTCAACTTTCCAATTTGCAGGTAGTAACCGTACCGAATATCAGTTTGACTAAAGGGGTTCATACCTTGAATTTTTATCCGCAAGGAAATTTCAATTTTGATAAATTCAGTTTCAGAAAACAGCCTGCAGCGATAAAGAAAATAAATGATGACGAAATAAAGTTGTCTCCGAATCCGTCGGACGGCCTTTTTCAAATTTCCGCACCCACGATTGGAACAATTACCATTAGCGACATGATGGGAAGACGCATCCTGGAAGAAAAAATGAATGATGTCCATCATACTGTTGATCTTTCCGGTTATGCTGCCGGTATTTACATGCTGACGATACAATCAGGAGAACAAATGTATCAAACGAGTTTGATAAAGAAATAAAATCTTTTTTTTTTAATTTTTAAAATTTATTATTTATGAAGAAAAATTTTCTTGCAAAAATGATTTTTGCTATGTTGTTGGGCTTTTTCGGCTTGACCAAGGCAAATGCACAGTTTTTGACAAACGCTAAAACTGTGGATATTGTGGAGGTTGGTTCTTTCGACGGAAACGGCGAAACACGGCGCTATCTTGCAGACATTGATGGAGTTGTTACGTTTTCTTTGACGCAGGATAATAATGCTAAATGGTATGCAATCCCTGCAGGCGCTGTAAGTAACGGTACGGAAGATGTACAAGCTTACTATTACAAAAACGTTGCAACAAAAAACTATTTGTGTATTGATGATGCTACGCTTGCTCAATTGGCAAACGACAGAGGTGGTGACTGGCCTATGGGACCGGCAAAAGCTGTTGCTGTCAATGCTCAAACTTTGGGTTTCAAATGGTTTTACAGACCGGGTGGACCTAATGGTGGCGCTGATTGGGGTTGGTCTATGTGGTTCTCTAATGCAGCAGGCATAGACCTTACAGCTCGTCAAGGTAACGACATTTACACGTTGATGTCTATTACCATGATGAACGGTGCAAGTGGTGGCGGTTTTGGCGGAGTTAATTATCCGGATGTTGCAGTGGGTGGTTTTGCCGGAGGTTATCCGGGCAATGCATGGTCTGCAGTGCAAAAACCGGCTGTAACATCAGCAGGTGTAGCAAATCCTGATTATCTTCCTGAAAATCCGCCAACGGTAAATATTGTAGAGGTTGGTTCTTTCGACGGAAACGGCGAAGCACGGCGCTATCTTGCAGATATTGATGGAGTTGTTACGTTTTCTTTGACGCAGGATAACAACGCTAAATGGTACGCAATTCCTGCGGGCGCTGTGAGTAACGGTACAGCAGATGTTCAAGCTTACTATTACAAAAACGTAGCAACCAAGAACTATTTGTGTATTGATGATGCTGGTCTTGCTAAATTGGCAAATGACAGACCTGGCGACTGGCCTATGGTAGCGGCAAAAGCTGTTGCTGTCAATGCTAAAACTGATGGCTTCAAATGGTTTTACAGACCGGGTAATGATTGGCCTTGGGCTACTTGGTTCTCTAATGCAGCAGACATAGACCTTACAGCTCGTCCGGGTGATGACATTTACACGTTAATGTCTATTACTATGATGAACGGTGCAAGTGGTGGCGGTTTTGGTGGAGTTAATTATCCGGATGTTGCAGTGGGTGGTTTTGCCGGAGGTTATCCGGGCAATGCATGGTCTGCAGTACAAACGCCGGCTGTAACATCAGCAGGTGTAGTAAATCCTGATTACGATGTGGCACAAACTTGTTTGGATTTGTCCAATTTGACTTTACTTGGAGATGGCGCAAGCTACGATGCGACTACACAAACCATTACATACACAGGAGCATGGCAGTATGCAGGTTGGCAATGGGATGGCGGAACTGACTTCTCGGCATACAATTACTTAGATGTTACCTTCAGTACAGAAGGCATAACCGGCGCCAGTGATGTTGAATTTTGTGTTTCATACGTTGACGGCTGGAGTGGAGATGGCGATTACATTACTCACCCTGCTGTGAAAGCCGGAATGCAAACCGTTAGAATACCTATAGGCGTAGGAAATAGAGGAAATGTCGGTACCGTCGACTCTCCACAATCTGGAGATGTGCCGATGTATCCGGCAGATGCAACAAAAGTTTGGCGTATTGGCACGAAAAATTCAGGTAGTGGTACCATTGTATTGGAAAGCCTTTGTTTCGGATATCAAGAAAAATTAGCATACAGCACGGATAAATTGAATTTCTTTGCAAGTGATAGTGGTGAAGATGCTAATGCAGCTTCTTATGATGCAGCAACGAAAACGATTACTTACAACGACACTTGGAGACGTGCAGGTTGGAATTTCGCACCTGATGGAGGTTTGGATTGCACCGGATATGACAAAGTATGCCTTACATTTGATGCTTCCGCATTACCGGACGGCGCTGACGGCGGCCCTGGTCATGCTAAGCTTCAGTTTGACGTTACGTATATGGACGGATCAAAAGCAACGGTAGGTGGAAGTCCAAATGAACCAGGTTCAAATGAATACCGTGCAAACGATACGTTAGTTTGGTGGAGCCTGGATCCGGGTAAGAAAATCAGTTTGATTACCTTGAAGAGTGAAGTGAAAGGCGACGTCGTTTTGAAAGATGCTTATTTATACACAAATCCGGTAAATCCTGTTGATTTGATTATTACTAAATTGTGGTGGGATCCGGAAACTCCGGCGCCCGGCGATTCGGTTACTTTCTTTGTTAATGTTAAAAATGACAGTGAATTCGATTCTCCCGCAAATGTAAAACATGGAGTTGCATTCAGCGTTGATGGTTCTGTTAAATCTTGGAGTGATGCATTCCATGGACCTCTTGCTGCAGGGGAAGAGATAGAACTGTCTTCAACGATGGAAGGTTCTACTGGAGCTTTGTGGGCATGTGGAGCAAATCCTTCATACACTATCTCGGCACAGGTAAACGATACGAAAGATGTTAAAGAAACGGATTATGATAATAACACCAAAGTAGAAACAATGACGGTAAACGGTATGGCTGATTTAGTTGTAACCGGCATAACCTGGACTCCTGTTACACCGGTGAAGGACAGTAAAGTCGTTTTCGCGCTGCAAGTGAAAAATCAAGGAAATGTTAACGTTCCTTCCACTGTAATTACAAAAGCGAAATTCTATGTGGATGGTACGTGGGTTACTACGGCTAATTATACCCAGGCAATAGCAGCAGATACGACTGTAACTGTAAGTATCGAAGCTAATGCAGACACTACTGGTTTATCAACACATACAGGTGTTAGATACAATTACTGGACACCTCCTTTCGATAATACAAAATACACCATTCGAGGAGAAGTGAATGGAGATGAATCAATTGCAGAAAGTGATTATACCAACAATACTGCAGAAACAACATTGACAATAGGCACTCTCAGCATGGGTAAAGTTTCGGTTAGCGACGGAAATGTTTATGTCAATAATGGTGCATTATACATGGTTAATTATCCGGTTTCTTCAGTTGCTATCTATAGCTTGTTAGGACAAAAAGTGGCAAGTTTTGACGCAGTTTCCGACAAGGTGGATGTAAATCTTGCTTCCGGAATTTACATTGTTACCGTACAATTCGACGGAAAAATAGCTACTCAAAAGGTAATTGTTAAATAAAAAATTTAATTTCTAATGAATTAGCCACGAATTGCACAAAGAATCACGAATTGAAATTTATATGCAATTTTGTGTCAATTTGTGTAATTCGTGGCTAAATTATATTTAATTCAAAAATCTATTTGCTAATGAAGACTCAAAACGGAATCAAAAATCTTCTTTTATTTGCATTATTTATTTCTTTGACCTATAGTTGTAGCGATAAACCTCGTTACAAAAATGCATCTTTACCGATAGAGAAACGAGTTAAAGATTTATTATCCAGGATGACGCCGGAAGAAAAAGCTGCTCAATTGGATATGTTGTTAGCCAGGGATGTTCTCAAAAATGCAGATTCTTTAAATGAAGAACGAGTTCGTTATTTTATCGATTCCATGAACATTGGATCTATCCATGATTTATATCCGAAATCAACTGCCTTAGCGAATGAACTGCAAAGACATTCCATTGAAAATTCCCGTTTGGGAATTCCCCTCCTTTTTATTGAAGAAGCCTTGCATGGATACCAGGGTGCAGGCGCTACCACATTTCCGATTCCTCAAGGGAACGCAAGTACCTGGGATACAACTTTAGTCTATCATATTGGACGAGTAATTGCAACTGAAGCCCGTGCTCACGGTATTCACTTCGTGCTTGGACCCAATCTTGATTTAGCGCGCGACATCCGCTGGGGACGCGTGGAAGAAACTTTTGGGGAAGATACTTATCTGACTTCCCGTATGGGCGTAAACTTAGTTAAAGGTTTACAAGGAAATAACTTGGCCGACAACAATGCGGTCGTTGCCGAACCCAAACATTTCGCCTTGCATGGTATGCCTGAAGGCGGAAGCAATGAAGGACCTGTGCTTATTGGAGAACGCGATATGCGCGGAACCGGACTTTATGTATTTGAAAAAGCTGTAAAAGAAGGCAAAGCCAGAGGAATCATGGCCGCTTACCACGAGATAGACGGTATTCCATGTGTCGCCAATGATTGGCTACTCACAACAGTTCTCCGCAACGAATGGGGATTCAACGGATTTGTTGTGGCCGATTTAGGTTCTATTGCCAAACAAAAAACGAACCATCATACGGTGTCAACTGATGAAGAAGCTATTGTTACTGCTTTAAAGGCAGGACTTGATATGCAGTTTTATGATTTTAAATATGAAGATTTTAATCGAATAATTGTAGACGCAGTGAAATCCGGTAAACTTCCGGAAAAGGATTTAGACAGAGCAGTCGGTGGAGTATTGAGAGTGAAATTTGAACTGGGGCTTTTTGACAATCCTTATACAGATGAAAGTTTGGCAGGTAAAGTCTTTCATTCTGACGCTCATCAGGCATTGGCGCTTGATGCTGCCCGTCAATCCCTTATTTTGCTGAAAAACGAAAATAATATCCTTCCGTTGAACAAAAACATCAAACGAATTACATTGGTTGGAAATTTAGCTGATTCGACTTATGTAGGAGGCTATTCTCCCGCTGGAGCTCGAGCTATTCCGGTATATGAAGCGCTCAAAGAAAAGGCTGGAAGCAATATAAAAATTGATTATGTAAAAAGCGAATCTACATGTTCCGATATTACCCGCTCGGCTAATAATTCTGATGCCGTTATTGTTGTGATGGGAGAGTCTAAGGAAGAAGTGGGCGAAAGCCGCGACAAACAAAATCTGTATCCACATGCCATGGATATAGAAATATTAAAGGCGGCTGTCCAATCGGGTAAACCGGTAATTACCGTCATGCTGACGGGAAGACCGCTTATATTGACTGATGTTAATAATTATTCTACAGCGCTGTTGCAGGCATTCTTTCCCGGCGAAGCAACCGGAACAGCCATCGTTGATGTATTATTTGGAGACTATAATCCTTCCGGAAAGCTTACTATCAGTTTCCCCAAAACACAGGGACAACTTCCGGTTTATTATTCCAAAAAACCATCTTCTCACCGGAAATATGTTGATGGAGATGGAGAGCCTCTATTTCCCTTCGGATATGGATTGAGTTATTCTTCTTTTGAATACGGTAACCTGAAAATAACTCCTGAAAAACCAGCTGTTTCCGATAATATAACAGTGAGCTTATACGTTAAAAATACAAGCTCCGTTGATGGAACCGAGGTAGTTCAGTTGTATATTAATGATGTGGTAAGCAGTGTGGCGACTCCGGTCGAATTGTTGAAAGGATTTTCCAAAGTATTTGTGAAAGCAGGAGAAACAAAACAAGTTACGATGACGCTTACTCCGGAGCATCTTTCGCTTATCAACAAACAAATGAAACGGGTAGTCGAACCCGGAGAATTTGAAATCATGGTGGGTAGTTCTTCTTCCGATATCCGTTTAAAGCAAACAATAGAGGTGAAATGATGAAAAAGACAATTATTTTAGGGTTACTTTTGTTTATGTATTGCAGTCAGTTATTCTCACAACCATACGAGAAAACACCTTGGGGCATAAAAACAATAATTGAATCGACTAATATAGAAGTTCAATTCTATACTCCTCAAATAGTGAGGGTTATTAAATTTCCGGCAGGAGAAACAAAATCTTGTCAGAAACAAAGTCTTTCCGTAATCAAAGAACCGGAGCGAACGACTTTAGATATTACGCAGGAAAGCAATATTCTCATATTGAAAAGCGAATATCTCCGAGCGCTGCTGAATTTAACAACCGGAAGCGTTAGTTTTACCGGATTGGATTGGCGTCCGTTATTTTCCGAAAAAGAATATTCTTCTTCATTTATGCCGGTAATGGATGCCGGCGACAAAACATACAAGGTTTGTCAGACTTTCCTGTTAGATAAACAGGAAGCAATCTACGGATTGGGACAACAACAGGAGGGCCGCATGAATCAACGCAATCAGCGCGTGGTTCTGAGCCAGGAAAACATGAGAATCTGTATCCCTTTTATCCAATCCGTTAAAGGATATGGCTTGTTTTGGGATAATTATTCAACTACTATTTTTACCGACAACCTACAAGGTATGTCATTCGATTCGGAAGTCGGAGATTGTATTGATTATTATTTCATGTTTGGAGGGAATGCGGATAAAGTCATCTCATGTATGCGCGACTTAACCGGACAATCTCCTCTTTTTCCTCTTTGGACTTGGGGCTATTGGCAATCGAGAGAAAGATACGTGAGCCGGGAAGAAATAGTAGGAGTTGTTCAAAAATATCGGGATTTGAAAGTTCCGTTAGACGGAATTATCCAGGATTGGCAATATTGGGGTACTGATAATGCTTACTGGAACGCAATGGAATTTGGAAATCCGGCATTTCCTCAACCTGAAAAAATGATGGAGGATATTCACAAGCTACATGCACATGCCATTATTTCCGTATGGCCGTCGTTTGGTACCAAAACCAAACCTTACAAAGAATTGAAAGAAAAAGGGTTGTTATTTAGATTTGAAAACTTTCCTGTTCAGGATTCTGTCAGGGTTTATAAAGCATTTACTCCTCAGGCGCGAGACATTTATTGGAAATTCGTGAATCAAAATATTTTCTCCACAGGAATGGATGGCTGGTGGTTAGACGCCACAGAGCCGGAACACGATCATAAGAAAAAGGCTGATTTTGATGAACAAACGGGTTTGGGCACGTTTCGCCGGGTACACAATGCTTTTCCGTTAATGACGGTTGGGGGCGTTTATGAACACCAAAGAAGTGTAACGAATGATAAACGGGTTTTCATTCTGACTCGTTCGGCTTTTGCCGGACAACAACGTTATGCAGCTTGCTCCTGGTCGGGCGACGTGGACGGAAACTGGGAAACCCTGCGAAAGCAAATCATTGCGGGATTAAACTTTTCACTCTGTGGCATACCCTACTGGAATACTGATATAGGAGGCTTTTTTGTAAGAGACGGAGGAAGTTCCGCTTATGCCGATTACAGAGAATTGTATGTGCGATGGTTGCAATTCGGCGCTTTTTGTCCAATGATGCGTTCCCATGGAACCAACACGCCGCGTGAAATCTGGCATTTCGGGCAAAGAGGAGATTGGGCTTATGATGCCATTGAAAAATACATCAATCTGCGTTATAAACTACTTCCTTATAATTATGCTTTGTCTTGGAATGTAGCGAATAATGCAGGTTCTATTATACGGGCATTGTCGATGGATTTCTCTAAAGATAAAAATGTACATGAAATGGGCAGTGAATATATGTATGGTTCATCATTTTTAGTCGTACCGGTAACAACTCCTTTTTATGCTACGGGTAAAGGAAGTGAATCTACAGTTGATTTTTCCAAAACTCAAACACAGAAAGTTTATCTCCCCAAAGGAGCTGACTGGTATGATTTCTGGACCAATGAAAAATTACAGGGAGGTCAAACCATCGAAAAAGAAACTCCAATAGACGTAATGCCCTTATACGTCAAAGCCGGCTCTATAGTTCCCTGCATCCCAACCGTCCCCCAATATGCAACAGAAAAAGATTGGAGCAACCTGGAGTTAAAAATTTACGATGGAGCTGATGCTGAATTTACCCTATATGAAGATGAAGGAGATAACTACAATTATGAAAAGAAAATGTATTCGACCATCCCGATAAAATGGGATAATGCCGGCAGAATATTGACAATAGAAGACAGACAGGGAGAATTTCCGGGAATGTTAAAGAAACGGGAATTCAAAGTGATTTTGGGCAATACTACCAATATTATTGTTTATCAAGGCAAGACAGTAAAGCAAAAAATTGAAAAATAATTGCTATATAATAAAAACATAAATATAATAGTTATGAGAGAATTATGTCTTAAAAGCCTGATTTTAATGTCGGCTTTTTTAGTTTTTGTATCTTGTGGTGATAAAAATGCGGTGAAGGCTCCGGTTGATTATGTTAATCCTTATATGGGAAACATCAGTCACTTATTGGTGCCAACTTATCCTACTGTTCATTTACCCAACAGCATGCTTCGGGTTTATCCGGAGCGGAAAGATTATACTGCGGTGGAAATAAAAGGTTTGCCGGTAGCCGTAACAAGCCACAGAGGGAGTTCGGCGTTTAACATCAGTCCCATTTCAGGTAAGGAAACCGACCTGCAACCCGTGAAAAATTACACTTACGATTTGGAACGCATCACACCTTATTCTTATTATGTTTATCTGGATGAAGAACAGATCGACGTGAATTATGCTCCTTCGCATCAGGCGGGAATTTATTCTTTTGATTTTAAGAAAGATGATAACAATTATATCGTGGTAAATGTTGGGTTGGGTCAACTGAAAAATAATGAAGACGGCAGTATTTCGGGCTATCAAACTATTTTGTTCGACGGTGAACCGAGAAATAATATCTATCTTTATTTGGAAACAGAACAAAAGCCTGAAAATATTACTTCTATAAAAAATACTCAATCGTCAAATACTCCAGCCTCAAATGCTCTTTCGATGAATTTCGGTAAAAATAAGAAAATTAATCTCCGTTATGGTATTTCTTTTATCAGCGAAGAACAGGCAAAGAAAAATTTGCGACGTGAAATTAATACCTACAATGTGGATGAAATAGCGAAAAAAGGTCGCGATATTTGGAATGAAACGCTGGGTAAAATTAAAATTGAAGGCGGGTCGGAAAACGAAAAGACTGTTTTTTACACCTCTCTTTACCGCACTTACGAGCGTATGATCAACATTTCGGAAGACGGACGTTATTATTCACCTTTCGACAATAAAATTCATGATGATGAAGGTACGCCTTTCTATACCGACGATTGGACTTGGGATACTTATCGCGCCGTGCACCCCCTTCGCGTGCTGATTGAAGCGCCGATGGAAAAAGATATGGTAGCTTCATACATACGTATGGCTCAGCAAGATACCATTCATGGTTGGATGCCCACTTTTCCTGAAATCACGGGCGACAGTCACCGGATGAATAGTAATCACCCCGTAGCAGTAGTATGGGACGCTTATGTTAAAGGCTTGCGTGGTTTCGATCTCGAAGCCGCTTATAAGGCTTGTAAAGCTGCAATGACTGAAAAATCATGGCTGCCTTGGAGAAAAATTCCCAATACGGAATTTGATAAATTTTTCTATGAACATGGCTTTTTTCCTGCCCTCAGAGTGGGCGAAAAAGAATATATTCCGGAAGTGCATCCTTGGGAAAAACGTCAGCCGGTTGCCGTATTAATGGGGTCTTGTTATGATTTTTGGTGCTTGTCGCAAATCGCCAAAGAATTAGGTCATGAAGAAGATTACAAGGACTTCCTTAGAAAATCATATAATATGCAAAATGTTTACAATGCCGAAACCGCGTTTTTTCACCCCAAAGACAGAGACGGGGAATTTATTCATGAGGCGTACATAACGAACATAGTTTCCAATGGCGAAGATTTTTGCCTTAACAAAGATAAGGGACAAGTTGTTGGGCCGTTTGACTACCGCTATTCGGGCGGTATGGGTGCACGCGATTTCTACGATGAAAATAACGCTTATATCTTTCGTTGGGATATGCCACACAATCCGGCGTTTCTGGTGGAATTGATGGGCGGTGCGAATAATTTTATCACTAACCTTGATCAAACGTTTCGCGAACCGCTGGGCAAAGACAAGTTTGTGTTTTTTGCCCAACTGCCCGACCATTCGGGTAACGTCGGACAGTTCTCTATGGCTAATGAACCTTCGTTCCATATTCCTTATTTGTATAATTATGCCGGTCAGCCATGGAAAACGCAGAAAGTCATTCGCAAATTGCTTAAAGAATGGTATCGCAACGATTTGATGGGTATTCCGGGAGATGAAGACGGAGGTGGAATGTCGGCCTTTGTCGTTTTTTCTTCCATGGGCTTTTATCCGGTAACTCCCGGCTCACCGACTTATAACATCGGCAGTCCTGTATTCCGGAATATCAAGATAAAATTAAGTAACGGAAATATATTTGAAATCGAAGCTCAAAATTGCTCGGATGAAAATAAATACATACAATCGGCCACATTGAATGGAAAAACATGGGACAAACCTTGGTTCTCTCATGAAGATATTATCAAAGGCGGTAAATTAATATTGGTAATGGGAGACAAGGCAAACAAAAATTGGGGAGCAGACTTGAAAAATGTTCCGCCTTCAGCAGAAAGGTATTGAACCTTATGAAATATATTTATAGTTTCTTTTTTTTAGTGTTCTGCTTATGTAAAAAGTATATGAAAAAAATATTTTGGTTACTGCTTTTATTAATAGCTGTATTAGCAAATGCCCAACAAACAAAAGATTCACTGGCGAAAGTGAGGAAAAAATACGATTCCTACAAAGGCTTAGCTATGGCCGGTTATCAGGGTTGGTTCAGCGCTCCGGGCGATGGCTCCGATAGAGGCTGGTATCATTATTGGGGAAAAGATGGTTCATTCCGTCCCGGTTCATGTAAAATTGATATGTGGCCCGATGTGTCGGAATATGATAAAACATACAAGACTGAATTTGTATTTGCCGACGGCAGTCCGGCCTATACATTCAGCTCTTATGACGAATCTACGGTAAAAACTCATTTCCGGTGGATGCGTGAATATGGTATCGATGGCGTTTTCGTACAGCGTTTTATTGCCGAAATAAAACGGCCTAAAAGTTACAACCAATTGAATAAAGTATTCAAGTCGGCTATTAATGCGGCAAACATCAATGGTCGAGCTATCAGTATCATGTATGATTTGAGCGGAATGGTGCCGGGAGACGAACAATTGGCATTGATGGATATCGACAAGATCTGTTCACAATATGACATCAAAAAACGAATCAATAATCCTTCTTACCTATATCATAACGGAAAACCTTTGGTTGCAGTTTGGGGAGTTGGATTTAATGACAATAGAAAATATGGCTTTAAGGAAGCGGAAATAATCATCGACGGATTGAAAAGAAGAGGATTTAGTGTTTTGATTGGCGTTCCTACCAACTGGCGTCTATTGCAATATGATACTTTAAACGACCCGGAGTTACATCGTTTGATTGAAAAATGTGATATAGTCATGCCTTGGTTTGTCGGTCGGTATAATGAAAAAACATTTGGCCAATATGAACAACTTGTAAAAGATGACATTAAGTGGTGTAAGGAACACCATGTAGATTATGCTCCATTAGCGTTTCCCGGATTTTCGTGGAAAAATATGAGGTCTGACTCTACGCCTATTCTCCGCAATCGCGGAAGCTTTTATTGGATGCAACTGTCAAGTCATATAAATAATGGAGCTGAAATGCTTTATCTTGCCATGTTTGATGAAATAGATGAGGGAACAGCCATATTTAAATGTGCGACAGAAGTACCGGTAGGGGCAAGTTATTTTCTTCCTCTCGACAAGGATTTGGGTAGTGATTACTATCTGTGGCTGGCAGGTGAAGCAACTAAAATGTTGAGAAAAGAACGGCCATTTACAACAGATATTCCTCAGAGATAACAAATACTTTATAAATCATGAGAAAAATTATTTTTCTTTTTACTGCTTTTATCGGCTTGACGGCAAATATAAGTTTGCATGCACAACAAGTCGTAGCATACATCAATTTTGCCGATAATACCAATGATGGAATTACATTGGTTGAAGAAAATAATTCCGGTCAGGAAGCCTATACCGAAAGCGCCGTTATGAATGGTGCGGCTTGTCGCAAAGTCCCTCGCAATAAGTTTATGTATCTAAAGGTTGATAAAACTAAAGTTCCTTCAACTGCCAATAATCTAATGTTTAAAATTACTTATTACGGCAACAATACCAATAGCTTGTGGTTTAATTACAATTCTACTACTAACGATTACGCGGTAGGCGATTTTACAAAAGTAAAAACAAATGATTGGGTAACTACCACTGTTGTGGTAACCGATGCTAATTTGAAAGGAGCCATGAATGGAGGTTCAGATCTGAGAATGGGAAATAATGCAAGTGATAACTATATCAAAGAAGTATCTATTTCTATAGGAACTCTCAATCCTGAGGCTGAACCTATTCCCGAAAGACCCAATAATCCCGCTTCTGAATTTAAAGGTAAATCTTTTGCCGGCTATCAGGTATGGCACCGTGCAGGAGATAATGCTTCCGACTGGGTGCACTGGTCTTATGGAATAGTGCCTGGGCCGGGATTACAGAAAAATGTGAATGTATGCAGTTGGCCTGATATTTCCGAATATCCGGACAGTATACTTTTTAATACCAATTTTGCTCCGCTGGGAAATGGACAGCCTGCCAGATTATATAGCGCAGATAATCCGGTTGTTATCAACAAACAATTTGACTGGATGAAAGCTGCTGATTTTGACGGGGTAGCTATTCAACGGTTTGTGGGCGGCATTGGTAAAACCATTACCACAGGAAATCGTATCCATTTGGACGAAATCAGAGATGCTGCCGAAAGAACAAATCGTTTCTTTTATGTTTGTTATGATTTGAACGGATTTGGAGCGGATATATTGGAATGTTTCAAAAACGATTGGGTATATGAAATAGAGCAAACCCGACATCTTACGTCTTCTCCTAACTATGCAACAGTGAATGGAAAGCCTGTGGTAGAAATCTGGGGTATTGGATATATGGACATTGATGCCGATAAAATGGGGAAAATCATCCGGTTTTTTCATGATCGCGGATGTTATGTGATTGCCGGGGTGCCCCGTGAATGGCGCGACGGAATGGCAGCAAAAAATTACCAATCGGTATATAATGCGCTCGATTGTATTTCTCCATGGACTGTGGGTGTGTATGGCGATATTAATGGCGCCAATAACTACTATAACGATTATGTAAAACCCGATATTGCCTATTGCAACCAAAACGGTATTGACTTTTTGCCGGTATGTTTTGCCGGAAGCGGTAACTGGGTAAACAGTAATTTAACATTATCGGTTACCAGCCGTTTGGGAGGTAATTTGTTGTGGACACAAATACGGAACGCCAAACAACTTGGACTGAATGCCGTGTATTTTGCTATGTTCGATGAATTTGAAGAAAGCACTCAATTAATGAATGCCGCTGTCGATTATTTTGATATCCCAACCAACGAATATTTTGAAACATTGGCGAAAGATGGCGTTTGGGTTTCTTCCAATTATTATTTGAGATTGGCTGCTGTTGCGGCGAAGTTGTTGCGCGGAGAAGTAGACAATACGGCGGAAATACCTGTACCTTATTCGTTAGGTCCCACCTATTTTCGTAATAGTTTTGAAAGCCGGACAACCACTTTCTACAGAAAAGAAGGAAACACTGAATATTATATCAGGGATAAAACAATGACTATAGATCCTTGTTTTTACAAGAATGCAACTGTTCAAACAACCAATGTTTCTGGGGGTTCGTGTTCTATTGTGCAAGATGACATCCATCCTGAAAGCGGGTTGTATGCAGCCAAAATAAGCGGAACGGCCAACAGTGAATCTTCTGTTTATTCATACAAAACAAACGAAACAAAAATTGAGGTCAAAGAAGGGATGCAGCTAACCTGTTACAAATATGCCGCCAATGAATTGGGTAGAAATACAGGTGTCGACCTTATTTTCAGCGATGGTACAAAGCTTAGTGACTTTACAGCCTATTTGAAAACAAGCGGAACCGTAGGAAATCTCGAAAGAGTAAAAACTGTCATTGGAATTCCCGGACTTACAGGAAAAACAATCGCCGGAATAGCGTTGCGTTATGCAGGTACAGGTGAAACCGGCCCTTTTGAGGCTTATTTCGATGATATTTTTATTGAAGAAAATGACGGTACCGATGCTACCGGTATTGACAATGTCGTAAATAAACCGGACATTGCCAATGTTTATGCCGGCAATGGAAACATTATCGTAGAATTTCTTGAAAGAAATGCAGTTGTCAGTATATATAACGTATCCGGACAACTTGTTTCCCTGCAAAAAGCAAATTCGAGTATATTATACAAACAGGTTGATAAAGGCATTTATATAGTTGAGGTGAGAGGAAGCGGAAATGTTTCTCGCCGGAAAGTTGTTGTCGATTGATTGTAGGATTTTGATGTGAAAAATACGAAATTAATTCCTAAATTAATTTATTTTTAAGATTTAATTAAGCCGGATCTTTTAGTTTTGTCAAAAGGTTTTTATTTACTCATCAAACTAAAAGATAAAAAAATGAAACGATTTTCGATTTTTGCGTGCTTAGTTATATTAGTTCATTTATGTGTTGCACAAGGCAATCCTTTTATAAGGCACATGTATACTGCCGATCCGTCGGCTCGTGTTTGGGCTGACGGACGTTTGTATGTATATGCTTCACATGACATTGCTCCTCCTCGAGGATGTGATTTAATGGATCAATACCATGTTTTCTCTACCGATGATATGGTAAATTGGGTTGATCATGGCGAAATTCTTCGCTCAACTCAAGTTTCTTGGGGAAGACCTGAAGGCGGATTTATGTGGGCTCCTGATTGTGCTTACAAAGATAGCACTTACTATTTTTATTTTCCGCATCCCAGCGAATCAGCCTGGAATGATTCGTGGAAAATTGGAGTTGCTACAAGTAAATATCCCGACAGAGATTTCACTGTACAGGGATATATACCCAACATTCCTTCCCATATCGATCCTTGTGTTTTTGTAGATGACGATGGTCAGGCTTACTTTTATTTTGGTGGTGGTGGAAAATGTTTTGGTGGAAAATTGAAAGAAAACATGATGGAAATAGATGGAGAATTACAGCCCATGACTGGCTTGAAAGATTTTCACGAAGCTACCTGGGTACACAAGCGAAACGGGATTTACTATCTTTCTTATTCCGACAATCACGATGAAAAGTGGAACGATGGAGTAAAAGGAGATAACCGGATGTGTTATGCCATGAGTAATAATCCATTAGGCCCTTGGGAATTCAAAGGTGTTTATATGGAACCAACGGATAGTTATACTAATCATGGTTCAATCGTAGAATACAAAGGACAATGGTATGCTTTTTATCACAACAGTAAATTGTCTGAAGAAAACGGGGTATTCAACGATTGGCTGCGTTCAATTTGTGTGGATAAATTGTATTATAATCCGGATGGAACTATTCAAATGGTTGTTCAAACGGGAGATTGAGCAGAATTATGAACTTCAGGCAATCTTTCCGGATTATTTTCCGGAACAAAACATACAGCATTTTGAATATTGTGGGCTTATCCATCGGATTAGCTGTGGTTCTATTGATTTGTCTGATGGTTTACAATGAACGCTCTTTCGACAAATCATTTAAAGAAAGTAAGAATATTTACCGGATAAATTCTTTGCTAACATCTTTTATGCCGGGGGAAACATTCGCTACAACTTCCAATAAAACAGGCCCTTATTTGCAGGAAGCGGTTCCTGAAATAATAACTACCGTCAGGACTTTTTATAAAAGTTATGCAATACGGATTCATGATAACCAGATGAAGTTTCTAATGACGTGGGCAGACGAGGATTTCTTCCATTTGTTTGATACGCCTTTCATACAGGGAACCCCAGAAGATGTAATGAATCAACCCAATGCGATTGCCATTTCGGAAAGCATGGCGAAAAAATTGTTTGGAAAAGAAGACCCAATGGGACAATCATTCTCGTTGGATAACCAATTTCCGGTAGAAGTAAAAGCGGTTTATAAAGATTATCCTAAAAACAGCTCTTTTTACGATTATCAAGCGATTGCTCCTTTTAAACACGGTTATCCCGAATGGTTTCGTAATGAACAGTGGGGAAATATGAACTCTGAAACATTTGCCCTGTTAGCAAAGAATGCGGATGTAAATGATGTTGGTCAACAGATAGCAGAGGCTGTTAAAAAAGGAGCGGGTGATGATGCTTTTTTCATTCCAAAATTACAACCACTTCAAGATTTGCATTTGTATTCAGCTAAAATATACAATACTTCTCTTTCTTTTAAAAGCGATATAGGGAAAGTCAAAACGCTTACAGTGCTGGCCATCGTGATCTTACTGGTAGCTTGCGTAAATTATATGAATCTGAGCACTGCCCGCGCGCAAAAACGTTCGAAGGAAATTGGTGTACGCAAAACGTTGGGAGCCAAGCGCAGCGGATTGATTTTCAGGCTTACGGCAGAGACCGGAATTGTTACGAGTATATCATTTGTGTTGGCTTTCATCCTGACTTGTCTTTTGTTGCCGGTATTCAACACCTTATTAAACCAGCAATTGAGTTTTTCTTTGGCATTTACTCCTGTACTTTTATTTGGAGCGCTTCTGATAGGATTAGCGACGACATTGCTTTCGGCTTTCTATCCGGCTATCCATTTATCCTCGTTCCCTCCGTTGCTGGCCATTCGTTCAGCCAGTGTGAGCAGAGGTTCGGGACATGCTTTTGTTAGAAAAATATTGACTGTAGGGCAGTTTGCCGTAGCAATCGTTTTGATAGCCTGGGTATTTGTCATTCAAGGGCAGATTCGCTATATTAACAACAAAGATCTTGGCTTTAATCCTCACAATTTAATGGCAATCCCTGCTCCCGCTAATGTTTCGGAAGCATTGGCGAATGAATACCGGTCGTTGAGTTCAGTCGAAATGGTATCTCGGGAAAGTGGTTACTTTTTCGGTAAGTGTAGTGGAAATACAATATTGAAAAGTCCGGATGATAAAACCGGTCATTCTCTTTGGACTCTTGCCGCTGACAATAACTTCATCCATACCATGCAATTGAAATTGATTGCCGGAAAAAATCTACCGGAAAACGCTCCGGAAGGTGGCACCGTACAGATCATTCTTAACCGAAAAGCAGTGGAATACTTAGAAACAACTCCCGAAGAAATTATAGGAAAAGAAGTGTTGGCACAAATCGGAGCAGAAAAAGTAATCGTATGCGGTGTTGTCGAAGATTTTAATTTTTTGACTTTATACCAACACATGGAAGGTTTTGGTATTCATAATGCTTCATTTAGTCCATTGAGTACGATTGTGCTTCGCGTGAAAAACGGCAATATGACGCAACAGCTAAACACATTCGAACATATTTTCAAAAAATATGCTCCGAATGAATTTTTTAATCCCGGCTTTTCCGATCAGATGTGGGCAAATCTTTATGAGACGGAACACCGTACCAACCGGGTAGCTATCAGTTTCTCTATCCTGGCCATTTTTGTCGCTTGCATGGGCGTATTCGGATTAACGGCATTTATGGCTGAACAACGGACAAAAGAAATCGGCATTCGTAAAGTAATGGGCGCAAGTATATACGACATTGTAAGTTTGTTTACGAATAGTTATTTGAAATTATTGCTTATATCATTGGTTCTTGCCCTGCCTGTAGCCTGGTGGATGGGAAATAATTACCTGAACAGTTTTGCTTATCGGATTTCTGTTTCCTGGTGGATGCTTGCAGTAGCTGCATTGATAACAATTATAATCACCATACTGACGGTTTGTATGCAAGTGACGAAAGCGGCAATAGCAAATCCGGTGAAATCAATTAAAACTGAATGAATTATTATGAAAAGTGTTATTGGAATGTGTGCTAAAAATGAACAATAATGAATTATAAACTCAAAAAAAGATTAGGTATGAAAAGTCAATAATTTTCCGTTGTACTTCCGGATATTAAATCCTAAGAAATCAATATTGCTTTGAATTTGACTTCCGAAGTAGTCCATTTCACTTGCAAAAATGACTTGCTTCATTTTTTTGTCGAACTCAGCCCTTTGCTCTTCAGTATCTAAAGAAACAAATTCTCTGCGTAATTCGTCGAGCTCTAATTGTTGTTTTTTGTATTTATCCATGACTTATATTTTAAAAAGCAAAGTTCTTTCAAACAGCGCCTCCTGTTTTCAAAGAGGCGCCATTATTGAATCATTCAACTCTCTGTTTAAGAAGATCAATCAGCTGATCCATCAAATAATCTATCCGTTTTTCAAGTTCCCTTACCGGCAATTTGGTTATAAGCAAATCCCAGTAAAGAGAATAGAACAGTAAATTTCTTTTTACATACTCTATCCGAGCCTTTATCACGGGTAAGATTCTTCATATCCCGGAATGAAAGTCCAGTAAAAACACAAAATAAAAACAAATCCCGCACCACTTCAAGCCTTTTTATGAGCGGTGCATCCATAATAGCTTTTATTTCCTCCTTGTCTAAATAGCCCACATCCGTTTCTTCGGGTGAAATTACATGGTCGATGAAAGGGTTATAAGTCAGCCAACGGTTTTTGATAGCTATGGTAATCATCTTTTTTAACGGCATCATATAAATCCAAATACTATTATGTGCCAGTTTGGGAACCGTTGCCAAATAGAATTCAAAATCGCTGATAAATGCGGGGGTCAACTCTATTAATGCTATGTCGTTGCGGTTATAGCGTTTTTTGACAAAGGCTTCCAAATGCACATACGCATCCTTGTATTTATAAAGTGTTGATTCTGCCCTCAGCCCGGCGTTTTTCATTTCTTCAAAATCCTCATTATGTTTTTTGAATATCTGCAATAAAGTTTCACAACGCAAGTCAAAGAGGTCTATGATTTCAGCAACATTATATACGGAGAAATGTATTTGATAGCGATGAATATAGAAGGAGATGAATATTTAACAGTAAAATATATAACCCGTTCTGACTATGGAATGAAGTGGATTCGTTTGGAAAGTTTTAATCCACGGCACAATCCACAAGATTTTAAATTAAACAGTGTAAGCGCTCTCGCGCTTATTAAAATCAGCATAAGAATGAACACAATGTAAAAAAATATAGTTAAACATACTAAATTTTATAACGAACTATTGGAACTATCAAAAACTAATTTTTTGAATTTTGTTGTCTTTTCATTGGATTATGTACCTTCGGCACTTGTTTCCCCGATTATTCCCGTTTCGTCGAACGTTGCCCGACATTAATGATAAACACTTTTTCAGAGCTGATTGTGAATTAACGTGAGTGCATTTCGTCCCGATAACTAATGCCAAATGACCTTGCAAAGTCATTTGACATTAGCTGACAGGACTAAGAAAACAATAACATTGTTTAAAGTTTATAACCTATTGCTATTGACATAATGTTATTTTTAACATTAGAAGAATTCGGATTAATTATCTTTTCAATTAGTTTATATTGTATTCCACAGTACCATCTGTTGTAATGCAATCCTGTGCCACCAATAGCCCCTAAAGAAAAATTTGCATCACCCTGAAAATACGCACCTAAATTCAAATCCCATTTCAAATGTTTGGTTATGTCTTGCCTGTACGAAATCAAAAACGGATGTTCGAACCCAAAAACATATTTTTCTCTTACGCTAAAATTAGTGTAGCCATAGTATTCAAAAGAAACGTCTTTGCCTGAAAAGAATAATAATCCTGTTTGAAAATAGACATTTTCCAAAAAAGGTAAATCAATGAGCAATCCTAAAGTACCTCCAGGTTGCATTCTTTTTCCTGTAAAACCAACTGACGGAATATCAAGCGACGAAGAGAAATTCACTCCTGCCCGAATTTCATACGAGACTTTTTCTTTCGTATTGAATCGAAAGAAATTACTTTTCGTTTTTACATTGTCAGTTTCACTCTGAGCAAAAACATTTATTATTCCTATTGTATAAATGATTACAAATATTATCTGATTTTTCATGTTTTTTAATTTTAAATGATTATTACTTAGCAGCCCGCCCAAGTTTCCCAGCTCGATTGGATTTGATTATAACCTCTTTGCTTTAGCCATTCTCTGATATTTCTCATTTTTCCTTGTATATCCCTTCGTCTTGAATCGTTATATTCGGTTTCGCAATTTGTATTCATCTTTATGAGTTGAGTTTCATAATCACTATATGCTTGAGTTTGTGCACGTTTATCTGGAAGTGAAAGTGTAGAGGATGATTTATTATTTGATGAATTTGTGCCTCTTGGCGTACTTGTTGATGTACTTGTACCTCCGGAATAATTGTTATCGCTTGTATGCGAAGATTGTATTGCACCAACAACATCTGCCGTTGCATTCAATGCTGTGGCTATTCCCGTTAAAAGATTAGCTCTTCTTTCGGCTTTTTCGGCTTTCAGTTGCTCCTGTTTTTCCAAATAATCCTTACGGTCATAG
>Ga0123354_10000216_pt1 | contig 50552 bp, 45 predicted proteins | sample TergutLab28metaG_2_FD_97872 | JGI IMG/M metagenome (GOLD analysis project Ga0123354, IMG submission 97872) | Labiotermes labralis P4 segment gut microbial communities from Petit-Saut dam, French Guiana - Lab288 P4 | ecosystem: Host-associated > Arthropoda: Insects > Digestive system > Gut ... | reverse complement strand
CGAACACATATGACCTTTGTGATAGAAGCATGTGACTAGATCACTTAACTACCCTGCAAACCTGCATATTTTGTGATTATTCTTGCTGTAACGCTCGGCTGTAACTCTCACCAACTGGAACTCAGGGCGCGAGACTGGCACCCCGACACGACAATAAAGCTACTTAGAATCTTACGATCTTGGACGTTCGACCATCAGCTTATCCCACAACTCCTACTCACCGCTCGGCTAGGACTTGGGATCCAACAACATTATGTAGTTAATAATACATAAGACACATCAGAATGAACAACATTAGTATTCATAAATGACTGAAGATGATCTAAACTGTTTTCAATAGAAACAAGAAGTCTGTGAAAAATGGGAGGGAAGGTAGAAGCATGAGAATAGGAAAAGAGAGAGGAAGGACAGAAGTGGAAGAAACAGAAATGGCAATGAAAAACAGAATATGAAAATAAGGATAAAATAGAGGAGATCTATAAATGTTGAGTAATACTCCCACTGACCACTGTTGCACTCAGTGGTGGAACTGGTGGCTGAGACATCAGCTTTAACACTGGATGTTGAACTCCTCTCATCCAGTGACAATAAACTGCTGCTATTGTTGTCTGTTGAGTTGCTTCTCTCCTTATCAAACCGTGGTGTCTTTCCACGTCCAGGCTCTTCAACAGTACCACCAGAATATGCGTCAAAAGTGTAGGCAACTGAACGTTCAATAACAGGCATTGTCTCCTCAGAAAAACTATGCACCTTCTTGTAGTGAAACTGGAGACACTGCTTTGTTGTGAATGCTGCCACACACCCATTCTCCTTACACCTGTAACAGGAAAACACAATTATCAAACATGTTCCCGCTGTCACATTAAAATAAAAGTCTTCAAAATGCTAGTGACACATTACAGACACTACAGTAGTTATTTTTCATTAGCACTGCTGCTGAAACATAACTGTGATTACAAGCAGAAACATGATGTGTGGGATTTAGCACTCACTGGAAAGGCTTGACACCAGAGTGTGTCAGCATGTGGATCTTGAGGTTTGACTTGTTCTGGAACATCTTGCCACAGCGATCACACGTGCAGGCCCCCACAATATCCTTGTGATGCACTTCTTTCATGTGACGTTGCAAGGCAGCACGTGAACCAAGAAGCTTCAAACAGATCTTGCACTGGAACTCTCGAAGAACTTCTGCCATGTCTACCATTTCAGACCAAAGTAACCAGGAAAATATCAGTGGTAAGGCAATGGTAGACTCATGGAAAATAAAATTATTAATATTGCTGTATTCTGCTGAGTTCTTAGCTACAGCTAGAACACACCTGTTTGTAACATATGCTCAAGGTAGAGTAGGAGCTTAACATAACTGTGAAACACAGTACCAATCAAACACAACAGGACCATGACCTGGTGCGAACTTAAGAGTACAAGAGCTTTAAAATATTACACATAAAGACAGTCAGAGCTTAACAGCAAAATATAACATATTTACATGGTGTACTTACTAGTGGGAAGTAACAAAATCCTTGGTGTTGATATCTATGATGAATGTGTGTATACTCTTACTTTGTTATATTTTGCTCCTTACTATGCTTTGCAGTCTGCATACCTTTATCTAAACAAGCCCATTCTGTTGTGTTGACTTATTTTAGTAGTAAAGGTAAACTCACCACTATGCATGCGTTTGATGTGGACTTTAAGTTTCTGAGGCTGACAAAACTTTCTCCCACAGAAATCACATAACGGTCGTGTGCGTTGTGGGTTGGATGCACAGCCATATGTGCGATGCATCTCCAGGTAATTAAGACGCAGGAAGAACTGAGCAGGCAGAAAGAGAACTATAGTTATGATATCATATCGGATACGCAGTTCAACACTGACTATTTTAAATCACCTGAATATGTTTGGAATATAATTTACTGCCGTATTAAATGCACCCAGAGGATCTACAAAGAGGCCTCTAAGATATTAATGGGGGAAAAAAAATCAGCAATGGTAATTGTAACATTCACTGTTTAAGTGTATGAAACATATTTTCTTCAGTCGGTTCCCAAGACATCCATTTTAAACTCGGTTACTTTATTCCACAGCACTCTAGACACGACTATCTCACACACACACATCCAACCCTGATTCGTATCAGTAAATGGCATCACTACCACAAACTTCCACATGCTATATCACAATATATCAACAAGACTAACATTGTATCTGCCTTTCTCACTCCTCAAAATACAGAACAAAGGAGACAAATAATTTTTAAGACACTAAAAGAAGTAGTATAATGCTACATACACAAGTGAATATCCAGTTTTAAACTTTTCTTCTAGCTTGGACATATATCACAACTACTTATTTCTTGTAAATTACATCTATATTATATAATTTTTAGGTTATATACTCAAAGAGTATCAGTGGACATATTATTTTGACTTTGGGTCATTCTCTCTTTAGCGTAGTGTGTGCGGTACCATTGAACTTGACTGCACTAAGGTATTTAAAGAACCAACAGAAATAAGTCTTTGGCCAGCGGTTTTACATGAATTTACAGTACCTCTACTATGTTGCAGAAGTAAAAAAGAATCTTCAAAGAAAGCTAGTGGATTTTCCTTGTATGTCAAAGAACATACAAGAGCATCTTCAGTTACATAATGGACATAAAATTCTGTATCCACATTTTGGTAAGGTATTGCTTTGTCAGCATATGACAACCCATCAGTTCAAAATTAACAATTGTTATATGAATTGTCAATGTTAAATCAAGCCCAGGAATGGCTACAAAAATTTGTGTAATGACAAACAGGAGTAACTCTGCTACCACACAATAATACTTCCCTGTGCAATGCACAGACACTACACTAACCTTTTTGCAGTACTGGCACTGGTAGGCACCCTTGCCATTGTGCATTTCAGCAGCATGTTTCATGATATTCTCCTTGCCCAGAACAGCTGTTCCACACACCTTGCAGTGGTATTTGCGGATCGTCAGGCTGAAGTTGGGATCATGGAACACAGTGCAATGCATGCGGTAGTACAGAGGATGTGAGAACCGTAAGTTGCAACCCCCACAGTCTGAAACAGGAGCATTGGTGAAAGGCTTGCACATAGACACTCTGCTATCCATCAAATTCTGACCTACCAATCCACTGACTGACTAGCTAACTAAATGGGTGACTTACACATTGATCTGCTAACCAACAGTTCTCACATTACCTGAGTTATTAACTAACCAACCAAGCATGTGAATAATTAATTGACTGATCCACTATGCAGCCAACCACATAAATGATTAACATATAATGGATGAATGAGACAACACTTTCCCATTCAAAGTAAGGCCTTTTCATCCAAAAGGAACAACCATGTCCCACAGTAAGAATTTGCATTAAAGAGGCTCTGGCCACAGCAGAAACCTGGAATTTAAAAGGCTGTAAGCTAAAGGTTAATAACTGGCTGACCTACTAACCTACTTCCTATTTGACCTGCTAAATACACACCCAACCAACTGACTGACTACCAAAGTCACTGACACATTTCCAAAATAACCAACTGATGACTCTACAGATTTGTAATTTTTGTACACACTAAAACAAAGTAACATGATGCAAACCATCTGTTCTTCAAGTCTCTTCTATTAATTCAAATTGAAATCAGCCTATGGCACTACTCTTGACTCTGCATTGTTTAAAAAATGTAAGAGGTGATCTCAACATTCTAATGACCCACTTGTCTTCTCCATCTTCTTCTTGGACCAACTGGTGGCTGAATCATCGAACCAATACAGTAGCTCCTCTCCCTCTGTAATTTCTGCCACAGTCACAAAATACAGTTCTCCATGCCGTACAATAGGTGCCAGGTTACGCTGCTCTCGCACTGGTGCAGGACGAACATACCGCAACCAGTTTGAACCATCAGGATCAAATGTACTCAAGTACTGCCGTTCCTTGTCAGTAAACACCTGTACAGACATAAAAGTTTAACCATTCTTGTCACAAAGAGATAAATACACAGCACCTGGGATAGGAGACTGCACAGCAGGTCTATCAAATGTGTTGTGTGTGAGCTGCAGGTGTCTCACTTAGGTAATGGAAAATACCACATAAATGTGTAAACACTTCTATCAGGACCTGAAAAAAATTACAAGAAAACATTAAAGAGTTTCAGGAATACAATTTGAGTGCAAAAGTTCAAAATGCTACTTTTAGACTTGGAGTTCTCTCCACTTGGTTATTGCTTGTATGAAATGAAATAGTTTAAATAACAGTAATTATTTATGTAAGTTCATTACAACAGTTGCTATCAATTACACCATATATAACTGAATGTTCACAACATACTTAGTCTTGATTCCCGGTAGGGAGCAAGACATTTTCCTCTTCTCCAAAATGTTCAGACCAACTCTAACCAGATCTAGTCTCCTGTTCAGTAGGTACCAAGTGTTCTTTCACTGGAAATAAAGTGGTCAATGTGTGAAGGTGACCACTCAACTCAATTCTGTGCCAAGGTGAAAATGCTTGGAGCTATACCTCCCCATACACTTTCATAATGTGCTGCTGAACTAAGCGTGGTCAGGGAGGGATATTTCGAGAACTTTATGGGCCACTGTACTATCATGGCTAGAATTATTAAACTCAGGGATGATTAAAATAAACAAATACAGCAGTAGACCATCAATCACAATAACCTACTGCCTTATTAATTTATTTCATGCATACACAATGGGATGTATCATCATAAAATCATAGAAAATTTGTTCGCAATAAAGCTCAACTGTCACATTATGTATCTCAAAGAAAATAAAATTTCAGCTGAGGAAATATTAATTATTGTATTCAGTTACAGAGTTATTAATTCCAGGTTTTTTGGAGAAAAACACATGACTGAAATCAGCATATTGATAAGTTTTCCCTCCTCTGCCTTGTAGCCAAACTGAGATAAACACTCTTACTTCCTCTCACAGAATTAAAAGTTAATGCAGGCCAGTAGAAAAATTCTTCATCACGCATCCCATCAAATGGTTTACAACAGTTATTAATACACTTCATATTTAATACTGAAGAGTGAAGGAACCTACATAATGAGTAACTTTATGGTTTACACTGCATATCTACTCTAATGACCTCAATACAAGCAAATCTCCCTTCTTAATATCTGAAGTAATGGAAAAGTAACTGTTTTCAAGTTTCAATGTTGAGTTAGTTCTTTGATTCAGTCACTATAACAATAATATTCTAACATAATACATTTATTTTCAAGGGCATACACCTGCATTGATAAAGCCACTCAGCCTCACCTCCCAGATATCTTTCATACTGAAGTCATCAGGGATGTCCATCTCCTTGATTGGCTGTCCCACCAGTGGGCCAAACTGTGTATACTGCCTCAGGTGGCAGCGTGCCACAACGCTGAGTCCATGAGACGGGTCACACACCTGCAGTTCCAGACCTACAGGTAGTGACGCCTCTGCAAAACTCATACTCCGAACAGATGCATCCATTCCAAAGAGCTTCACATCTGTAGTGCAGTCAGATCTGTTAGTACCCTCTCCCCTCAGGTTAGGATGACCCAGCTCTGGAATGCTTCCTCCATGTGTCTCTTCCAGGAATGTTCCACTGTCATCCTTGTTGAGTCCATCAACTTCTGTGTTACTTACAGAGATCATACCATTCATTGAGTCACTCTGAGTATTTGAAACCTTTTCTGGAGTCCCTTCCCCATTAAAACTTAATGGCTTGGTCCGAGGTTCTTTCTTTTCACTCTGCCACTGTCCATATATCACAGCATCACCAATGACTATAGCAGGATTACGAAGTGGACATGCATCCTGAACATGTCTCGAGTTGCAGTCACAGCACAGCTTGATACGGATGGCCACTCGCTGCTGTGGATTGGGGAGTTCTAGTTCATCACTACATTTTGGTCCCTGATCCCCTGGTAATCTGTCAGCTTGTCCTCTACACTCAGTCTCTGGCACCACCTCCTGGGGCCAATCTTGTGGAATCCCATCTTGAGGTGCCTTACGAATATCATGATGTTTTCTGCAAAAATCAAAATGACCTTTAATTGTAAGTTGTACTGTTCCAAAAAAAAAGTGCCAGTAAACAAAAACTTCCTTCATAAACAGACTTCTGTCACAGGTATAAGGATATTTTCATATCAGAAGGGGAACTGCTTAATTGTTCCCTCTTGTCTAAACATACAAAATTCAGCAAAATGGGCAATTATAGGAATAAATACAATATTAATATGTTTATTAAATTAAGGAGGTTGATATAAGCAGGACATGTAGTACACACAAGGGAAATTAGAAATCCATGCACAATTTACACACCAACAATAAAGAGATTACACAATAATGAGATTGTTTGGATGTAGGGGAGAAGAAGCAACAAAGGAATGTGAGCATCATAAGTAAGGAGGCACTTCATAACTTGTGTAATATTAGGGGATTAAAATTAAATTTAAATGACATGTTTGATGGGACATAAAGCACAACATATATGGGAAAATAAAGAGGTATTAGACAGAATGGTAGTGAAGAAAACATATTTGTTTGACTGTAATATGTAGTGGCCCTGTCATTACATCACATTATAGAATTAAATGATTGGATGATGGTGAATAATGGATTGGAAAGGATGTGTACGGCAGTGCTTATGGCCTACTTTAAGGTATTATATTGGCACTTGCCTGGATAGACTGAGGAAAACCTCAGTCAAGATAGTTGCTGTCCTGGTCAATATTTGAATTGGGCACAACCTGAACACAAGTCAGGGCTGGGATAGCGTAGTCAATACAGCAACTCACTATAAGCTGGATGATTTGCAGATTTAATCCCAGTGGGGGATGGGTGGTTGGGGGTGGGGAAGAGATTTTCTCTTCTACAGCCATCCAGCCTGGCCATGGGGCCCTCACAGCCTCCTCTACAATGGGTACTGGATCTCCCTCCCATGGGTAAAGCAGCTGGGGCATGGTCTTGATAACCAACCCTCACCTAGTGCCAAGACTGAGCATAAGCGGAGCAATACCTCTACTATCCCCACTGTGCCAGTCATGGCAAGTTAAGGAGTGGCCTGTAACTTTACCTGAATACAAGTCGGAATGTTACATTTGAGAGAGTGCAGTGGACTTGACACATAGAAAGCAGAGAACACAGACAACCAAAATAATTAGTGCACTGAATATCAGCAGCAAGATGAAGACTGGAAACCCCAAACATAATTGGTTATAATGATTTTACAAAACAACGGCAGAAGGGAATTTGGAATGCTGAACACTTAGAAAGCATGAGAATGGAGAACTAATCAAAGTGGAAAAATTCCCAGATCAGAACTAGCAAAAGATTAATGCTACATGTACTCACTTCTTTGTACTGTGTTCCCCATGTCGGTGCTTCTTTCGTTTATGTTTTGTGCTACTCTTAAGCTCTATGCTTGGCTCCTGCACACTGTGGCTCCTCTTCTTCTTACGTCTCTTGAGCTTGACACGCTCTCCAACCTCGATTCGCACCTGCTCCAGGCACATCCTCACACTGTCCAGGCCTGTCCCCTCAACAGCCTCATCACAGCAGTCCACCTTAACAGTTGAGTTCCTGTGGCCACCTATGTCCTCATCCACTGGCTCCTCCTCCTCCTTTTTCTCAATAGGGGGATGCTCCACTGGGACCTCCTCACTTAATGGTACTTTCTCTTCCTCACCTACAGCACCAGGTTACATAATGTCTCCAGCCTATGCACAGTAAACTCTCAATTATCCAAGTTACAATGTTCATTTTCTATTTAACAAACCTAGAAAGGAATAATGTTGGTGCAGGATACATATTTCCAAATGTGTTCTTTTGCAATTTCGTACACCTCACTGACTTCTATGGCAACTTATTGGAAATGCATATCTACTGCTGTACAGCTAACCAACAACAGAAATTTAGGATACTACCATAAAAACATAAACAAATTTTCTTTGCACATTTTTTAATGTAAATTAAATAGATTCTGTACCCCTTGATGGACCCTATATTTTTGTCATACACAAATTTTTTATAAACTTAGCAATTTTGGAGAAAAATGTTATGTTCAACTTAAACTTAATGTTAAATAGGGGTTATATTAGACCAAAAAGAGCCAACAGCTATCAGTGTAGATCCATAGTACTTGTTCTCACTGAAATCTGTTTATCTTCAAAGTGAAATTTGAATAGACACAGACAAAAGACAGATCTACAACATGTTCATATTATGGAAAGAATAATTGATAGTATAACAGTCTGATGTGATTTAATCTTGCTACACACACTTCTGCTACATGAAAAATAGCAACTACACATGGAAAAACATGTGTTAATTAAAAGACTTCATTCCATATCACATAGCTCCAAATGTTTATTTCACAGCCAGAAACTTCCATGCAAGTTCTTTGTATATGGTTAGAGACAGTCTCTCCTGGTACTTTGCCATATGGTCCCCTGCCCCTGTGGTGTTTTATAATAAACAATTTATATTTCAAAAGAGGATCTACACCCCTTGATTCTTTAACTCCATATTGATAGATTGGCCCACACCATACCTCTGCCCATTAAGACAGCAGTTTCTCACCACACAAGTGTGCAAAGGTCATTGCAGGTCTTTATGTATGGTGGAAGCATTGTGCAGTGCTGCATATGACAAAACTCAAACCACACGCATGGTGCCAGTGGGGTCACTGTGCTGCTGTCACAAGGGCATGTTGTCCTTGAGACATCAGTTGCTGTTTAGCTATGGATCGGGAAAAATTACAAGGAAGTTTCTCACAGACGAATGTAAGAATATTAATAAAATTTCATGTTTTGTTGGGTAAAAGTATGCTAGAGTATGACAAGTTTTTGAAGGAAAGTTTAGGGACACATGCTCCTTCATATGACCAGTTCGCCAATCAGTCTATGCCATTAAGAATGGCCAGAAAGAGACGGACGATACCCTCACAGTGCAGCCCCAATATTGGCAACCAATAAATGCCATGTGAAACAACTGAAATCTGTACTTGAACATATGAAGAGTATTTCATGTATGGCTACTGCTACATAAGTCAGACTCTCTAAAGCAAGTGTTTACCATAACCTCACCAACAGTTTGGCATAAGGAAAGTTTGTGCAAAGTGGACTCCACACATTATAACTGTACACTTTGGTCCTTGTGAGGAGGATGGAAGTAGTGTGTGCGAGAGAGCGGTTCACAGCGGCCGGCACCCCATGTCGAGGAGAACTTGGGACACTGGGGTCATGAAGGTCATAAAAAGGGAGAGAAGCCAAGCCATTGTGCTAGCCTTGGGAAGGAAATGCAGAAAACACAGCAGTGGCAGATTCATTCATTCATTCCTGCACTCCAACCGCAGGGTATGCCAATACAGAAAAGATGGTGTATTGGTACTATTCATCAAATACATTTGGTTTACAATTATTTGATCATTGAAATGACATTATTTGTTTTAGAGTGTTCAATTTACCGATATAAATTCATGTACTTCTGCACGTCCACCACCTATCACCTACCACATTATATTCCCTAAGATAAGTCTCGTTCTCCGCTGTATGGACCAGCCACCTGATCCTCATACCACCTGTGCACCACTATTACAGTTATTATGGTAAAAGAGCAAAACCTAGAGAAACCAGACCGAGAAAGAAAGAAAATTTGGATCAGTTATAACGTGCTCAATAATGACCAACGAGTCATGCGGGTTCTTCTTGCCATCACCCATATGCATCTTGCAGATGAAGGCAACACATTCTTTGATCGCATTTCAATGGTCGATGAGTCATGGATGCAATTACTTGAACCTCAGCTGAAACAAGAGAATGCTGAATGGCGCACTCTGTCACTAAAGAAGAAACTTGCATGATGCATTCAGGGTACTCCAAAAGTCATGCATGTCATGTTCAATGGCCAAAACAGACTTTTGCTTGACAATCCTGTGCCAGTCTGTACCATGGTCAATGGTCTACATTACTGCTCAACTCTTTCAGGATAAGGTGAGGCCAGCCCTTTGCCATACACAACCAGAACTGCTGGTGTGTGGTGTCATTTTGTTCCAGGACAACGCAATAACTTATGACCATCATGATGTGCGAAATCTGGTGTTGTGTTGGGAGGTGTTGGCAAATCCTCTCTACTCTCCAGATCTCGTGCCGTGTGATTAATGGTTGTTTGCACATGTGCAAGAGATCTTCAGGGAAAATGATTTGAATCAGAAGAGGTTATCAACACTGCCATCATTACATCTTTTCATCATCTCAGCATGAACAAATACAGGGCTGCAATTGATCATTTACCACATAGTTGGGAAAAGTGTGTGAATAGTGCTGGTGACTGCATTAAGAAGAGGACATGTGTGATCTCTGGGAATATTAATAGTGTTGTTATGTTGTATTTTGTTATTACAATAAAATCATATTAAAAAACAGAGTAAGTCTATGCAGAATCCATGGTGCTTAAAGTAGCACAGCTTTCTCTGAGTAATTTGGATTTTCACTCATCAATCATCATTGCATCAATGTTCCATACTCATCTATCACTGCCCCTGAAATGTGTGACAGGCTCAACCAACCAGCATAGCACAACCATGGTGCCCAGTCGAGCTTCATTTGTTACCCCACATTTAGATGGACTCTTAAAATAAAACTAACTTTTAACCTACATGCTGTTTATCATTTACGCATTGTTCGGTCGTAGCAACAATATTAGTACCAGCTAATGAAATAATTTAGAAGGGCACAGGCTTATGACATGAGATAAAAGATGTTACCTAGATTCAGTATAATTATTTTACTTTTTCTTGACAAAGTAGGAATTTCAAATCAAGGTTCTGTTAGAATTGGAAATACAATTCCATTTCCTCAACTTCCTGAGTTTTCTGAAGAGAAAAAATACCACTGGTAATGAAACCAGCAAAAACAGCTATGTGTGAAACTCCAAACATTACATTCCTAGTTAGCTTTCTTTACCAAAAACAATTAAGTTTTAAAGAGCAGGATGACTCTAGACAATGGACTGGGAAGGATGCAAAAATGACCATGGCTTCTTTTAAGATACTATTCTGGAGTAGGCCCCAACAAACTAAGGAAAACCATATAAAATTTCCTTCCAGCTGTGCCACAAAAATAAAAAGAAGGTATCCTAACCACGACAACATATTTGGCATAATTTCCCCACTACTGATGATATGACACAATACGATATTTACTGGCTGCAATTGGGTTTCCACCCAGTGGCAGTGGTCCTTACACTTGTACACAAAAGGCAACGAACAGCAATATGCATAAGGAGAAACAACATAGATCACAGAACACACAAAATAGAAAGGAAAACATATAAAACAATAACACAAAAATAAAATGTATAATAAGAACTTACATTGACTGAAGCAAAACAAATGACAAAGAACAAACAATTTAAGTACAAATACACAAACAGTGGAGCCACATACTGTACAATAACACTCATACATAACTATAAATAAATGCTACACTCACTCCACAAAATTTTCACTTCACTTCCCTTCCCTTCACTCCCTTATTCAACATTTATCACCCACTTAAATTCCCTTTACTTATAAATACTTCCCTAGCTCTCTTTCTGAAACTTTGTGGTTTCCAAGGGAAAGTCACTAGCAACTCTGCAGGTACTTAGTTCCAGAGTTTTATGATCTTATTTATAAAACAATATTACCCAATATCTGTTCTTTGTGCCCTAGTCCTAATTTTCCGATCATTATCTTCTCTGCTCAGGTAGCATGGTCCTTGCAACCTGTCCCCAGTAGCTTTCCATGTCCATTCTCCAGTGTATAATTTGAAGTGGGTGCATATGGAAGCTATCTTGTTACAATGTGCCAAGGTTTCCCAGACCGACTCATTCGTATGATTTGCAAATTTAGCTGCTTTCTTTTGCACCCGGTCAAAGTGATCACCTGACCTTCCCTGTATAGATCCCAACACACGACTCCATATTCAAGAATCGGATGCACTAGTGATGTGTAGACTAAGATTTCGGATTACCATTTCCCTTTTTGAATATATGCATTATGAAATGAAGTGCCATACAAACTTTTCGTATACTGTGTAATTAACTTGAACAGCCCAGTTTAAGTCTCTGCATGTGATAATTCCTGAATATTTAAAACTAATTGTTTCCAAAATTTGTTGGTCCCCAAAAGAATAATTCAGTGGATCCTGCACTCTAGCTCTCGTGAATCTGATTGCTGTACTATACCCAGATTTACCATCATCTCATTTTCTACAGCCCAGTCCCCCAGACAGTTCAGGTCTGTCTGTAACTCTTATATGTGTCTACCATCCATTATTTTTCCGTATAATATACAGTCACCTGCGAAAAGCCTTATAGTTGACTGAATGTTCCTCCAAATATCATTAACATATGCAAGGAACAGATGAGGGCCCAATTCGTTCCTGTGCAGTACTCCTGACATTATTCTGGCTTCCTCAGATAAATGCCCACCTACTCAAAATTTCTGCAAATGACCTAAGAGGAACACCCTTATCCACGTGACTACCCTCGAATCCACTCCCGAGGGCTGAATTTTTGTAATCAGCCTATCATGAGAAATTGAATCAGAGGCCTTGAAAAATCTATTATTATTACATCAATCCTGGCTCCCTCATCCAAGGAATTGGCAAAGTCCTGGCAAAACTGTGATTATTTAACTTTCATATGAATATCCAAGTCTAAAACCATGCTGGCCCACATATAACCACTCCCAGGCTTGTCTTAGGTACAATGCAATGACATGCTCCACTTGTTTGCAAACTAATGAAGTTAAGCTGACCGGCCTATAGTTTGCAACTATCGATCGATCTTCCCCCGTGTAAACAAGAACCATTATGGCTTTTTACCAGTCCCTTGGGACAGCAGTATTGTTAATTGTTATGTCAGTCACTTGTGACAAGTATGGAATCATTGCTTCCCTGCCCAGTTTTAGTATTTCCCCAGGAATACTGTCAGGCCCTATTGCTTTGTTTCTCCTGACAGCATACTGAAAATACTGAGTTTTAATGAATTTCAAAAGAAATTTAATGAACAAACACTTTGCTTCTAATCAATATAAAATGTGAGATGCCAGCATTCTGATAAAAACTGTACATGGGCTGAGGAATTTGATGGTCCTTACAGAAATTCCACTCAGAATTCATATGTACTGTACTTACACAAGATAACAACTATTTTGAGATGTTGGGTGTTTCCTCAAAGTTTCCACAAAATATATCCATATCTTCACCAATCAATCACAAAGCAAATGACCAACCTTGAGAAATCTCTGTCTTGAAACTCTCATCTGTAGTGATGGCTCCAGTAGCATCCACTTCATCTATGACAGTACTGATCTCTGTTACCGTGGCTGCTGCCTGTTCTTGTGCATTCTCATCCTTCTTAAATTGTTTTCTTTCTGCAACCATATTGCGTGCACTGCGACGGACATGTATTCGAACAGGAATACTTTGTTTACGAGGACTGCGACGCAATGGGCCATCTGATGCTGTGCCAAATGGTCGCCAATCCCCATCATCACTAATCTCATGCTGCACGGAGCTTGTGCTAAAACATGGTTGTGATAATTCTCAAATACCAATCACATCCAACTGAGCATTACTGTACTGCCACAACAGAAGACACAATACAGCAACTTTAGACAATATGCATTTCTTTTCCAAAGACCTGATAATTAACATGCATGAAAATGTGACATGTATACTATTGTGAAACTGGGTTTTCTCACTCATGGGGTAAAATAGAGATTAAGAATGCCTGGAAACAGGCAGGTCATGGGAATATAAAGGAATAAGAGAGATGAAATAACAGCAAAATAAAAAAATAAGTGCTTCATAATTCATATTCAATGGGCAGAATATGTAGCATGCATGTAAGCAACAAGAAGCGAATTTTAAACCTAGGTTACAAAAGCTCAAAACAGAAGAAACCATTTGAGAGACTAGAGTACAACTGAGAGCACATAATTGTAATTAATCTTACAGACAGACATTGCAATGAAGAACTTTCAGGGAGATATTCCTATTGTGTTGTATAGGATTATAGATATAAACAATATATATAGTCAAACACAACTCAATAAATGATTTTATTAAGGTGTATTTTTTACATTGTTTCATTCAACGACATGTTTCGGCTCTAGTTATGAGCCATCTTCAGGTTCATTACTTTTGTTAGTAAGGTAAAAATATACAATTAGCAATGCTATTGTCATTGTTACCTACGAGATCTTGTATAGCATATAAAAATGTTCACATTGATTCCACTGTATAGCAGTATTAAAATTAAGTTAGTGGAAGTTAATGATACAGAATATTAAAATTACAGGGTATTATAATCACGGAATGTGGTGTGGGTACTAAAGATTATTCTATTTAACTGTGTTTATGGATTCTTCATTAATGCAGTGGTTTTTTTACTAAGAAAAGTAATCAACCTGAAGATGGCTCATAACTAGAGCCAAAGTATGTCACTGAACGAAACAATGTAAGGCATACACCTTCATAAAACCAGTAACTGAGTTGTGTTTGACTATATATTGCTTATATCTATAATTGCAATAAAGAATTTCATTACTGATACAATAAAATCCAATGCTCCCCCTTGGGACTTAATAAACACCATGCTGAGTGGAATACTGATACAAACATCAGCACAGGACAAGAAAAGGAGAAGAATAGTGGCTGCAGATACAAGAAGACAGAAAAGACTGGCAACAACCTGAAGAATTGAAGGAGTGGGCATATTAACAACCCCTGCACTGCAACCATTTGCAATCTGTTGTGCAACAATTTTGTAACATTAGCAATCTAGCAGTCCTAAACATTAAATAAAGAGCAGTGATTTGCTTAATGAAGCCTATTGCCAGACACTTAGGTTCATGGAATAAAGTCCATGGTGATGAAATCTAATTATAACCAAAGCCTCACGTCCACATAACACGTTAGGCTGGTCCATGTTTGAAATGACAACTTTCACAAATGGCACTACTAATGCACTAGTCCCAGTACGAATAGGTTATCTTTCATATGAAAGTATTAAGTAAATAAACCTGCAGTTGTCTCAACTGGTCTCTGTTTGGCACAAACAGTACAAACAGTGCATTAGTCCTTTTGACTGAGGTTACACAAAAGAAGCTCTTCACATATTTTTCTCCAGGAACAGCCTTCCAATTATCTCTATGGAGAGAGAAGACAGTCACAGGATACACAATGTAGAGAAATCTTCAATGCAGCACGAAGATAGAAGCACAAAAAATATTTTTGTCCCCTTATGCTCTATACCTGTCATTTGTATCCTCTTCAAACTCCCTCACTGGAATGTGATCCTTGTCATCATCTTTCTTGTTTCCATCCTCGGACTTTGAAGGCCCAGTTCCTTTTCTGCAAACACAACAGAGTATGCTCATTTTCCTTATGAAAACACAATATATTTCCCATTAAAAAAAAACTGAAAATTGCAAAGCTTAAAATGTATTGGAATATGAAGTCCAAATACATTAGGTGTCCAGTTTATCCAAGGATAAAATGAACATAATATCCAATGAAAGCGAGGCAAGATGATCCCAAAATGACTCCAGACATGGCGGAGTAGAGAAAAATCTCTTCTGCCGGGAACTGCTCCCTTTCTAACCACTCCTCACTTTGATGACTGATCTATCCTGGGCAGAAGCAAATACAGGAAACCTTACTTTGAACGAATATTGCTGCATGAAGCCAAAACATGAGCATTCAGTTAGACAGATATGAGAATAAAAGAGATCAATATAAAATGTTTCAAAAATGAGCCACAGAGGAGTTTATAAATCCCTACAGCAGTTAGGCATAAATAGACTCTAGTTGTTTGGACATTTTATAGGATTGGACAGGAATATAATAACTAGAACTGCTCTAGAATTACATATGGAAGGATAAGCCAGCTTGAAACAGTTTACCCAGTATTTCTGTATTGTGTATAGAAAACTGTACATAGGCCAATATGTATGTGGGTCCAGACATCTACTAAATACACTATCACATGACAGATGAAAAAGGGATTACATGGTAAATTCTCTGTAGTTGTAGGCACTACATGTAGATGGGGATGTAATGTTATGATGGACTTCAAAGAAATGAGGAATGAAAATGTGGAATGAATATGTTTTATTCAGGATATGGTCTAACAGCAAGCTCTTGTAAACACAGCAATAAACTTCAAGGTTCTCTAAAAGTTGGGGAATTTTCTTCACTATATAGGTGACCACTTTCTACACACAAAAAAAAAAAAAAATGCTTGTCCCATGCAATGTAGTAAGAAGCACATTAATGTCCAACTGCCACTAACAAACTATTAAATAAACAGTAATATTATATTGCAAAATGTGTTGCAATTGTATATCTGATACACAATTATCACTCAGCATCCGGCAACAAAAACACAACAAAACATCAACCGTGAATCCAAAAATGTTCCGTACGTTTGGTTATCAGGTAAGATAACAGGGTTAATGATGCTAACAGAAACAGACAGTCCTGCAACTCTGCATCTTTTTAAACATTTGTATTCTTTAACCTACTCTGAAATGTTGTGATAATAAAATCCTACACAATAAACTGCAACTTGCTGGAAAATAATTGTCCCCAGTAAACAAATGCCTGCAAGTATGGGTTCAAAAAACTACTTGTAAAAATACGCAGGTGGGAATCATACGGAACTCAAAAAAGGCCACACTCCATATGTCTCTGAACCAGAAGCTGGAGAGTACTCAAATGTGGCTCATTTCTAATTGAATTATTTAAAATTAAAAAAAAAAAAAAACTTAAAAATTCTATTCCAACTGATCAGAACAGGTGATTTTACATCAATCCTACATTCAGATACAAGTGGTGACATCAACAGAAACAGAAAAACAATTCAGTAGTTAGACTTATGTCAAATACAAAAATGATTTCATCATCATTTGTGATTATAAAATATCTCAACTTGGGAAGCTTGGATATGATAATCCTGTCACCTTCCTGCCATCATATGTCCTCAGATCAACAAAACATACACTAGTTTCATATCCTTGTGAAAACAAGATTAGACAAGAGTTTATACATCTAGAATTTAAAATAGTGTTATGTATAAACCTAAACTTCAAGTCTTCCAAAACATAAAAGTGTTAAACTTAACACATCGAGTTTGCATTTTAATCCAAAAGAAATTAAATAACTTTTCATGGTATTACACTAATAAATTGATAAATGTAAAAAAAAAAAACTTATAGGTATGAGAATGGGCATAATTTTAATCCCACTTCATACCAAGCGACCGTAAATACAAATTTTCTTAACTTATTACTAACAACGAACATTAACAGTTGTTATACATGCATTATTGTTCTACTTTTATATTTCGCAAAGGTGATGAAAACATACGTATAAACTCATACGTTAACAATGAAAATCATCGCTACTCGGTCACATGAAAACAGTAAATGGTATCGAGTAACGTAATCTCGTAAATAATACTCCAGCAGACGACGTCGCAGAAAATGGCGGGAATTCTATTGATCGTTAAATATCCTCATGCAGCATCCCAAAAAGCTCTTATCCCTGAACCACACCCCCATCCCTCTGCTGAAAGCAATACCACCCCCCAAATTAATCCTGCGTTCATCTATGGCCGATGATAAATCAACAACTTCAGCTATTCTCCTTACACTGACTGCGGCTCTGCAAGGTCCAACAAATACGCAACAAAATCAACATCACTTTGATAGTCCAGTTTCTTCTTCAAAATAATCCATCTCCTAGCGTTACCAGCACCAATATATATATTGTTCACGATTCGCTTATCATTCGAGTTACGTTTAACCGTCTTTGGTTTCCAGCCAGTTCTTTCTATAGATCTATTGTCTCTTGTACTTTTTTTGGGCATCACTACATTCTAATGCGTCCGATTAAGCACGAAAACTTTAGAATCTGTTTGCTATAATATCCTATCCTCTTTATGCCCTGCCCATCACACTTATCGATCTGCAACATGGCGAATGAGCGACAAGTAGCAGACGATTCTATTTACATCGGGAAAGGCGGGAAAATTGATGTCCGCGAATACTCGTTTGTTATCGGCTACGGGTGGAGGGATATCGATACCTGTTACTTTTCACTCCTCTGTCGGTTGTATTCGGAAGTTATCGTGATTCTCCTCGGCCATCTTGGTTGTAGTGGGTCGTGGAAGAATAAAGTCGTCCCAGAAGAACGAAGTAATGGCAGCACGACGAATTACTCAGTCGTCCATAAATTGGACAGCTTTAGCGGAGAGAGTGCCTGAAAACCAGAAGGGGTTTTTCACAGCGTTCAAAGTGAAATCTGATGGATATCTGCGAAGGTAATTTAACGTACCCTATACTCCTAAGGCAAGAAACATTTTTATACAAAAAGAGAGAAAGTTAGGTTGCTTAAAATCCGATCAGGTACTTACGTATAATACTGTAACTGATAGTGAAACCGCTTAGGAAGGAATACGCTTGAATGTAGTACGATGAGGGAAATTGTTGCAATCTGTAAATATTTATAACAAACCCCTGCCGGTATAAAAAAAATTCGGCCTCTAAAGGAAACTGAGGATGTCACTGTTTAGTAAGTGTTCTCACGAACTCTTATTTTACTAATATAGAGGTTTGTGCTGCCTGTGTTGTCCCTTTGGTATATACAGGTTGTGGGTCATTTGATGTTACCAGTACAACGTACAAGGCCACCATGACTCTTAGAGGAATTTTCTAAACCTTCAGAGTCTGATGCATAAGGGATATGTGTGAAGTTCTTTGCTTCCTGTATCTGTTATTTTGAAAGCTAGTGAATCTGAAATTTTCTTTGAATTTTTCCACATTCACATCCCTAAGATGTGTAATGCTATGGTCCTAATTAAAATATACATGTCGCTCAGACTTTTAAGGCATGTCCATAGCTTTACCATTACAGTACATTGAACTTAATGTATAGCATCCTTATGCTTTCTTATCACAGTCATTTATGGTTTATATTATAATTTTTTTGAGTTCATTGTCATTATTTTGTTTGTAAAAATCAACTGGTATACTGTACATCACGTATTACAGGGTTGTACAAATCCCAGGTGTCTTTGTAACATGGCATGTAATGTTTGTGGATCTTCAAAGTGATTTTCATGTCACCTTTCTGACACCTAGAATCTAGAGGTGGATCCTAAATTTTCAAAAATTTATGGAAATTGTTTCATTGATGTCTTAGGTCATACTATATACCTGTTGACCTAGAGTTTGTGTGAATTTTTCTTTGACATTGCAATTGAATGATAGCAACTCTTGCTTAGCGCCATGACAAATTATAAGTATGCTGTATTCTTTGTTAATTTCGTAGTTTTTAAAGGACAAACATTTGTTGTCATCAACTGAAGAATCCTGGAGACATGAAATGAACAATTAATTGTGCTTTCTTATTCTTCAGAATGATGGCAAACCCAGAATCAGCCCCTAAAATCGACTGGGAATATTACAAGGCCCATATACCTATACAAGGCATGGTTGATGATTTTCGAAAGAAATACGAAGCTCTGAATATTCCATATCCATCGGATAATGTAACACCACAAATTGAACAACAGGAAAGAGAGGCGGTTAGTATTTGATGAACATTACAATGAATTGTTGAGATTTATGAACTTTGCTGTTAATTAAAATAATGCTTTCAGTTGAAGGAGGTTCAAGACTTTATAAAGCAGTCTAATGTCCGTATTGCTGGCTATGAAACAGAAGCTGCTCGTCTCAGGAGCCTACTTCCATTTGAACAGATGACAATGGAAGACTTTAAGGACGCGTACCCAGACCTGGTAAGTTGTGGTAAATTCATTATATTGTCACACCACTTATATGAATGGCCTGGCCTTGATAATTGCTAAATAAATCATTTAATGTTCTCACTCCATACTGTTAAAAGAATATGCCTTTGGGTTGGTGGTGCTTTGTATTGTGTGGAATATAACTCAGGTTAAGGATGATTCAGCTCCTTTCTTTCTTTTTTACCCCTATGGAGTTCTCTAATGCTGTTGATGGGTTACAGGAACAACACAGACTGTTAGGGTCACCAGATTTGAGGTGAATTAAATATACCTTAATAGTTGTGCTGTATGTACATATGCAAACTTGTTGATTGTTCCTCGAATATGTTCTTTCACCCCTCCATGTCACTCCCCCCTCCCAGTACTTAACACTTGGCAATGCCATGGTTTGGATCCATGGACCATCACCTTGACCTTTGAAGTCCAGATGTCAGCAAGAGAAAAAAAGCACTTTACCTCAGCACCTTACAAATTATGTGTGTAGTACTCATTAATGTGATCTTCTGTACCCACATGGCCTACGGGTGACCTGGAGGCAATTGGAGGTTCTGAACTAATTCCTTCTTAATTGTTCCTAATGCTCCAGGTGTAACTGGCACAGTTTTTGTCCTCACTTTCCACACCCTGCTGATGTCCATCTCCAGGTCTTTGTAGTTGCTTAGTTTTGCAGTTTCTTTTTTATTAATGTTTGAATCATCTGGTTTGTCTGTATCGATCAGTAGGCAAGTCTTCTCTCTTTTATTGTGCAGTACTATATCAGGTTGGTTTGCTGGTATTGTTCAGTCTGTGATAACCTGTATGTCCTGCATAATAGTGATACTGTTGACACGTATGAACCTTTCAGGTATGTTTAAGTACTTTCATTAACATGTAACCAGCCACCTTATTGTGTCTGTTAGTGTGTTCAAATGGCCCAAGTCCTGTGCATCCTGCAACAATGTTTCATGTGTTCTGCTGTATAGTACATCCTGCATTTGTGATCAGTTGGTTGCTTCATGATGTTCCTCTGATGATAACATATTATTGAGTGCTTCATCTTGCTCTGCTATGATTAAACTCATTTATTCCATTAGGCCTGAGCAACATAACGCTGGAAATTTTGTTATCTTCTTATGGTCTTTCCAGGTCCCAGTAGAATTGTCCATTGGTTTAGAGTCCTTCAGTCTTCTTTTTAAGTGCTGGACTCAAGTTGATTCTTGATTATTTTAACATGTTCCATCTTCTGTGCATTAATCAGATCCAAAAGTCCATAAATAACCAACAAAGTGCATTTTAATATATATGGTATATGTTATTTACAGTACTATCCTGAACTTGTTTCAGCAGGTATTCCAACAATTATCAGGGTTATGTTTTTATTACAAGAGTACAATTGTGGTTAACTGTGTTCCCATCACTCCACAATAATTATAATTTTGGTTAAAACTGTCATATAGAATATAGGCTAAGAATGGATAATTATTAAAAATGAACCCCATAACACCAACATACACACGTGCGCGCGCATGGTGGCATTTACCAACTGAAATGCCACACATGTAACATCTCATGTATGGGCTGGACTGGCCGTAGATTAGAGACGAGATTCAAAGAACACATCCACACATCAACCAACCTACAATCAACACATGCGATCCATATCTTACGTAATGCACATGAATAAGGACCTATGGAAACCACTATGACAATACTACGCTCTGCACAGAGAAGTAAACTTTTACAGACTGGAAAATCATTATATTTATTACTTTCACCAACATAATGTGGTAGTAAAAGAACAAAACCAGAAAAAAAAAAGCCTTATTCTTACTAATTCAATAATGAACATACATATTCTTACACATACAATGTCCATTTACTACAGGATTAGAACTCGCCATATTACTGCCTTAATCATCAATCTGCCAACACCAAATAGTTTAACTCCATCAGCTTCCCATTCTCAGCCAATATTTTATAATAGTTAAATAATTTTAATTAATGTGGAGTGATGGTGACACAGTTAAACCACAATTGTACTCTTGTAATAAGAATACCACCCAAAAGATGGTGAGAATATTGTGAATAAAGTATGTCATACTTATCAAAGTGCATTCTGGGCAGCAGTTTATTTTGTCAAATATTTTTGTTGCACTATTTTTTTTTTTTTTAAAGTGTGTGTGTGTGTGTGTGGTTTTCCCAGCATTATATTTCTGAACTAATCTGGTAAGCTTTTCTTTGCCTTGCTTAATGTACCAACAGTATTATTATTAACAAGGTTCGCTGTAAGACACTTGGGAAGTGTGTGGTATGCAGCTGGATGGGAACATTGTAAATGATTATGATCACGTCTTCTTGCAGGCGTTAGACCCACTGAACAAACCAACATTCTGGCCTCACACTCCTGAGGAGCAGGTGGATGATACAAAGGCACCTCAAGACACAGCACATCACTGAAGAACAATTTTTTATTTATTGCAGTCACATTAGTTTCTTCCATATGTATATTAGCAATGTTGAATTCAAATAAATGTTAATTGTTAGCATTCTTGTATTTGTTGAAACCTCTACCAGAATACCTTGAATTCTCATGGTGTCAAAATAATATGTTGATTGTAACTGGTACCATTTGGGTTCTCAGCAAGGTTCAAAAAAATTAACACGATAAGTTACCTTATAAACACCAAAAGGTGTAAGCCATTGGTTTATTCTATCAAGCATGTCTATGGAATTGTATAATTGCTTCACGGGTCCTTTACAAGCACATGGAAAATAAAAGTGGCAACAACATTCAAATACATTCGTTCATCAATTTTTCTCTCATGTTGTAAAAACAGGGGTGCAATATCATGGCCCTGTGTACCTTCCTGAATCCTTCATTTCGCTGGCATTAAATATTAATGCAACTACAGATGATCGCATATTTCTGCAATTTCCTTTACCAGTAACAACACCCACACTATTGGCTAATGTACAATACTGCAGATCTGACAAAAGTCTTGTGTCCTATTCAAATTGAGAACTGTTACTACATACTGCTATAACCAAGTATGCTATTTTAACCCTCCTGTACCAGTATTAAATGCCCAGTGTAATCTCAATGTGATGAGTATTTAAGTGTCCAGTTACTCTGCACTTTGTTGTGAACATCTCTTGAGTCCATTCTGTAAATGCTGAGGGCATGTAAATTCTGGTCAACCAGCAGCATGAAAGGCTTAAAGACAACCACAAACCTACACTTTATTACACCATCTCTCTGCGGAAGAAATGTTCAGAACAATTTTTTGTCTTTAAATCTCAATGCTCTCAGGTGCAGTCCCCGTGCACTACACCACAGTCACGTAGGAGAGTTCCAGGATAGCTCTGTGCATTCTGGACCTTGGTACTAGATGGACACCACTGAATACCTTCACCCCACGGAAAGAACCCCACTAACCCACTGAACAGGAGGCTGAGTGGACCCCAGAATCTGTTTGGGCAACTTTGGCATGATATAAATTGTTTCCCCTGTTGCAATTACTTGGTAAACCAGACCATGGCCTAGTCTGTGTAACAAAATTGCTATCTCATCTCAGCAGAAGAGGTTCTACAAAAAGGCTTACAAAAGTACCATATGCTTGATCCTTATATTCCTTGTGAAGAAATGAAATTTTGTTTTCAGCATACCTTTCCTGCCCCAGAAAAGTCAAGTGTGCCCATTTATGAAATTTATCAACCCCCCACTCTCACTTGTATATAAAAAACACACTGCTACAGTAACAGCTTAAAACTACGCTAACAGACCACACTTGACAAAGTTTAACTATATGTATTTTTTTCTTCCCCATTTCAATATTCATTACAAATATATAACTGTGACTGAAAAATGCCTACACAAAACACTGACAGCTTACACATCTTGATTCTATTCACGTTTTCCCGAGAACTGTGCATATAGTTGCGAACACAAAAAAATGGCTTATGGTGTAATATGTGATGTAGTACACAGACTTCATCAAGGTGTCCTTTACTTTAAAAATTGCTAATTGCTTTCACAGGTAAATGTAAATTCACTTATTCCCATAAGGCAGTACATCCTTCCCTGCACTAATTTGCTCAGAATTCACACTATTTTGGCCAATGCAGAACGGTTGGAAAGTCATGGCTTGCACTGTCAAGATACTTTTGCTCAATATAATTTTATGGAAAACTTCTAAAATGAATTTTACCCAAAGAAAACATGAAATTTTGTAAACAAGTACAATTTAATTTCCACCCTTGAGTAAATATGACTTTCACGTCACATACTTTCATGAAACTCGGTTACTCAGTAGTATTGTGTGGAGATCTTACTGTACCAAACTTCACCCAATAAAGTCATGTGGAAAGCACATGCAGTTCATTGAAGGCCCAAAATATAACTGTCACATGACTAGTGACACTGACACAGGTTCAAGTAATTTTTGTAGAGAGCTCCTAAAGCAAATCATATGAAAATAAGTATCACCAATGAGTCAGCCATCAAGAAACTGGTAGGAAATGGACAAACATGGCTCCAAAAAAAGCATTTTTTACAACAATGTAAAAAAAAATCCTCAAGGTCACAGAATCCAATACTCAAAAAACACATGCAGGATATTTGTATAGATACAAATGCATAAAAATTCCTTATTCATATCTTTGGAATGGCAGTGACATTCCACAATAAGCAGCAAATTGGATGTTGCTCACTATGAACTTGTGAAGAACAGCCTAAATATGAACATATAGGTCATTATACTCACCACATGAGTGACCAACAAGAACATAAAATTTTGCCTGCTTGATTAACCCCCAATGTCAAATGCTAAGAAATGTAGCTTTGGTGGAGATGGAGAGGACAATCCCAGAGCACAAAAATGCACAGAGATCTGACCAGGGATAAAACCAGCAGCTCTCTTAACAAGGATCTGCAAACCTGAGACCACTACATCCTCCTCATCCAGAGACCAGGCTACCTACCAACAGTAACATCAGAAGCAACACATGCAGAACCCCTGGTGGTATAGTCTAATAAAATCCAAAGGCAATACTGTACATGGTTTATTCCAAATTTATATAAATACCTCACTACAGAGACTGGTTGAAATACAAGTGTACACCGTCCAAAACTGTAGCAGGATTACATGACAGGTGAAACCCAAGATGCTTATTCCACAGCTGGAGATTTTCATTAGAGTGTAGGTAATACAAAGCACAATTTTGAAATGTACCGTAAATCCAGAATGCTATAGGTGCCTCAATTGTGAGAGGTAATCATCACGGAATGACGACTCCTCCCACATCAGTACAGCCCGGTATGAAAGATTTTAATTTCCAGATTTACAATTGGAATGACCAGAGATTCCAAAATTTTCTCATAGCAATTAAGTATGAGTCTGGAGAAAATCTAGAGCTGAATGTACTTTTGGAATGTAATAAAACACATAGACATAAACCCATGAATGGTACAAAGAATACAATAAACATCACCATAAAACTGTAATTTGGAGTAAACAGAAAACTGTCTTTATTTGAAATTATACTCTCCTCTGGAAAATCGTGAAAATTTTTATGAAATATTTTGTACTAAATGGAGACAAAACAGCCTGCATATTTGTATTGTCATATAATTCTGTACAATAAAGTACATTACTTCACACTACTAACAATACAAGCTGTCCCACAGTACTTTAGACTGCTATGATTTTGTCATGTGATAGGTGGCAACACTGCTTCTGCATACGACCATTCATCTGGAGTTGATGCACGAATGCTGCTCTTTAAAAAAATCTGCAAGATATTAGTTCTATGTACTTTCCAGAAGTTACTTCCTTGGTTCAGGTGTCAGCTTTGTGACCCTAATGAATGCACCACACCTACCTCACACTTACTCTACCTTTCCCCAGCTTCTGCTGTTACAGAGCGAAGTTGTGAACAACACTTCCTGTGTTATGATGTATATACTGTACTTACATCTTTAAGACAAAGTAACAGTCAATGTGCAATTATAATAATTACTGGAAGAAATTTTTGAGTAGATTGCAATTTCTTGTTAACACTTAGGGATACTCTGCAAAACAACAAAAGTAATGCAAATTATCTCCATTTTTATGATATTCTGGTGTGACTTTATGTTCACAAAATGTACTGAATTTTGTTTTTTAAATGCCACAAAAATATACACAAAGGCCTGGTTCAAGACGGCTGACAAAGCAGTCCAGTAAACTGTTAGAAAGCTGAAAGCTCAGAAAATTTCACAGCAAAAATAAAAAATACTATTCCCAGGAGAACCACCACAAAGGAACTGAAATGTTATAACCTGGCGAAACCAGGTAAGCAGTCCACAATCACCAAATAATAAAAAATTTGAAAAATTTTATTATCCCAAATAGTTAGTATGGCTTTCCTCTCAATTCTTTTGAACTATGACATGTTGCAAAGAATTATTTGGTCACAGAAAGCTGCAAGTCAGGACATTCAAAAACCACCACCCTGGTCATTAATGCAAATTCTTTCCTGAAGCATCACACAAAGTACTAGTTCCATGATGGGGAACAACCATAATGTTATAATTTTTGTGCTTATGCGGTACTTATTTACACTTCCAACATCCCAATTCTGCTCCACGAGTTTCATCCAGAACAAACTTAGCAATTTTGATGCAATGTATGCTACACCATGAACTTAAATTGATGCCACAAATTAATCATTAATTATTTAAGGTGTAATAATTTTACGCCTAAATAAGTGTCCGATGAGGAAGCAAAACATCTACCATGTACTACTGTGCAAATAAATATCTCTTAAAAAACAAAGTTGGATTTAAAAAACTAATTTTTTGTTTAAAATGTAGATAAGCAGCCCCATTTTACGGTATGGTGTTTCCTGTCATATGAGATGGAACAATCCCATAAAACAAGATAAAGTCAACAAGAGATGTAATTCTTTGATTACAAAAAAGAAACTGAAATTGTGTACTGCCCAGCCACAGTGCTTATGCATCACAAATTTCTGCTTTGTGGTTTGGATTACAAGTACTGTGGAGATAAGATATTTAATACTTGCATTTCAAGTGCTAAATGGAAACCTGTGCTGAGGAAAACATTGAGGTCCCTTGAGTCTCTATTATAAGATGTTTGTTATACCTTACGCACTTTGAAACCAAACGCAGTTCCTGATTTGTGGTTTGGTTCTGACACCACAAAACAGAAGATTAGTCTGGCCAACACACAAGCAGCATGGGTGTGAATTGCACTAAAAACAAAATCTCTTTTGAAATCTTACAGCAGATGCATAACCTGAAAAGAACAGAATAAGAGGCCTATGTGACCGGAATGTGCTGCCACCTAGTGATAAGCTCTCACACAACAGTCACAACACATATCTTGCTCTAATTTTTGGGCAGTGGTGGAGGGGGTTGACTGTAGTTGTAGCCATTCATCTGCTGGTACTGGCCATAGCCTGTATATCCAACACTGTTATTGGTCATATTGGGTGGAGGGTTGTTGGGCTGGTAGAATGGTGTAGGGGCAGAATTCTTGGAATTGTTGTGCTGGTAATGGTTTATGTTCCCTGCCTGGGGTGGGGGTGGGGGTGGGGGCTGTTGTGGTAAACTCAACAAAGGAGGTGGTGGGTTCTGCCCCAAACCACCTCGGCTAACCATCTGAGAAGTGTTCTGTCCTAGCCCACCCCTGTTGCCAGATGCTGGGTTGCCCAGTGGCTGGAAGTTTGCATTCTGTTGTTCATTACTGTTTGAGAATCTACTGCCACGGTCTTGACTCTTGTCTCCCCAGCGGCTTGACCTCCCACCCCTTTCTCTATTTGCACCTCCTCCCCTTGGACCACGGTCACCTCCTGCTCGTAGACCACTTCGGTCACCTCCTCGGTCTCCACGATCTCCACGGTCACCACCACTTCGAGAACCTCTGTCATCTCCAATCCTTCCACGAGGTCCCCTATCATCACCCCGACCTCGGGATGGCCTATCACTGGCACTGCCACGTGGCCCCCTGTCACTGCCACCTCCACCACCACCACCACCACCACCTTTACTCCAGCGACTTCGACCTGAAACAAATCAATAATGTGTCTGGAACAAACGGTGAAAGCACGTATTTTCAGACTTCAAACCATGAAAGAATTTGAGGATTAGGCAAAAATTTTTATTTCATACAAATGGAATAGTGGACTTCAGTCTCTAGGAAAGCCCTACTAACAAAAGAAAACCATGACTTAGTTGAATGAGTTCAACAAAACTGTAGAAGACACAACATTTATCCAAAAAACTGAAACATTCAGTGTAATTACACTCACTCCGTCCTCCAAATGCACCTGACCGCGCCATCTGTGCCATCTCATGAAGTTTTGGGTTGATCACCTGGTTGGCTTCCTGCAGAACAGCAATCAAGTCATTTGCCTGCTTTGCATTGCTGGGTGTGAAGAAAGCATATGCTGTGCCTGTACGCTGAGAACGTCCTGTACGTCCAATACGATGGACATAATCTTCAGAACTTTGTGGGTAGTCAAAGTTGATAACGAACTTCACATCCTCAACATCTGAATAAAATAAAGCCATTGCATGATTAACCTGTGATATGTTAACACATCACTTGCAACATGTGAATAAAACAGAACTGTTATTATAGCAATTACAAAATGCAAGTAAAAAATTAAAGAAAATTATACACATGCAGAAAGCAATCTTCAGTCAAAGCAAAAATAATCAGAGAGTCGACTTTACATCTGTCACCATGTTTAACATACTGACAGTACGTACTTCAGGGTTTAATTAATAGCGGGGAGGTGGACAAACGAAAGCTGTGTGTCACAACAAAATAAGAATTTCTCCACCTTAAACAAGCAGAAACCCATGGACTGTAACAGTTCAGTGGGAAAGGTGTTGCAGTCTATCCTGCACAATTTCCAGCATCAAGGTTTGCTATTCAATGTTCCTCATTTGTCTGTTCATGTACAGCCAGTTACAAATGCATTATTTTTTTAAGTAATGTACAGTACGTCCATGACACAAAGAATCACAAATTATTTTGCCCTTTTAATTCATTAGATAAATATATTAGAAAAACTTCAATAAAACTCCAAAACCTATCCTGAAAATCACATACCACTCTTCTGTAAAAACTATCTTTGAAAAATTTCAAACTTAGGTGTGAACTTTAAGTAAATCAGGGGTTCTACTGGACATACAGAGTGATTCCAGGCTTAGTGTCTTAACTTCAGTGCCTTATTCCATGGGTCAATGGTTCATCCCGTCAGAAATTCCATATAAATAAAGGTATGACTCTCAACAGTGCATAGAACTTTGGATATTTCAGGCAATAAATGGGATATGTGCATGTCTAACCTTGAACTAAACTTGAAGCTGCTAAGAGCTATGTATATGGATGATTCAACACAAAAGAGTACCCCCTTTTCATCTATGCAGTCAAAATATACCTCAATCCCCAGGTGACCGAATTTCATTCAAATCTATGAAAAAGTGTTGAAAAAATGTAGCCAGCCTCATACACACTTAACCATTTTATGCACATTCTGAAACTGTTACAAAGTGAAATTTACTCATGTCTCTGTATGTGTGTGTGTGTATACAGGTGCCTACACTCATATAACCAATTTAAAAAAAAAAAAAAAATTTCCTTTCCCTGATCTGACATGATTTCCTCATTGTAGCACAACACATTGGTACAATTTTTGTCACAAACATAAGGATATACAAAATTAAAGTTCAAATACTACATGCATTCTTATAACCACACTAGCCATGGGTAAGTGATCAACCTTACATATGGGAAAATACAAACAGAAGTTAGATAAGCTCGGAGTGAATGTGAACTTGGTGATAGTGAAACATCCAGGCCTATGAGGAATTTAACCTCCAATAGTAGCCTACTAATAACTTAATCTGCTCCCATCTACTTTAGAAGAAAAATATAATAGAAGCGTTAAATGCATTACTATTTGGTCTGAACATCATGGGGGGATCACTTTACTGAGATATTTTGGACTGTTCAAATTTATTTTTTGGGGGAAGAAAAACAGAAGTAATTTAACCTCAACAGGGTTAAGTGCTAATGTCTGCATATTTACAACCCCTTGCTTAGCAACTGGCTGTTCAGTTTCATTTTCAAAAGTATATTTGTTCACCTCCCTGCCACACTTATGTTATTAATACAATAGTTACCTTCAGATCGTCCAATACATGGAGCGCATCATAACCACTAGCACTGTACTGTAAGTCCCTACCTACTGCTCACAGGTTTAACATATTGGGGGGTAGAAGGAGGAAACGTGCGGACAATCGTGGCATGATTAAATGGCTTGTGGCTGGCTAACTCTCCCGTGGGCTTCCAATAGTACGGGCGATGCCCTTGAGGAGTAACCAACCAATCAGAGGCACTGCCAGACGTATACAGAATCACGTATAATTTTATCTTGCATGTGCCTCTGAAATAGAAACAAACCAGACTGATTAGTTGACAAATATAAAATTGATGCCCAAGGGTGAAAAACAGCAGCACTGAGTTGACAGAAGACTCATGTAAATAACAGCAGCATCCAAACAGATGCTACAAGGGAGAATATCATGCATACTACCACAACTCACACACCACATTCTTAAGCAAGGAAAGACTTGTGTTGAGAGCTGTCTGAACCCTCAGTGAAGATACTGAAATTTCAGTGACAGTGTTAACCCATCCACTTATTTTACCATCACAATATAATTAGAATTTCTCTCTTTGTCATACCCAAGGCAAGGAGTTTATACACAGCACTCAGATCACAGTAAGGGAAAAGGTTAACTCATTATATCTTCAACATGTCACATCATGATCCAGCCTTCACACTCCTCATCTTTCCTTCCAGTGAGACCTGACAGCATCGGGCATCAGCTTTTCCTATTTTGTCAACCAGTCTGGCCACCGCTGCCACAATATCTTATACACATTGTTCACCTCCATACCCCAACTCAATTCTTCTTCTGCACAGTTTCTGTCATAGTTTTATGACAATTGTGGCCAAGGCTTTCTTTTTGAATTCAGGCTTTACTGTCACGTGGGACAACTTGGTAATACAGTTGAATGCATTTTCTCAGTGCAGTATGATCCTTTTCAAAACACTAACACCACCAGCATAACGTCTGATATACAAAGAAAAATTTCTTTCACTACAAAGTCCTGTGAAGATGGGGTCAAACCCTGTACAAAATGTATACCATCAAAACGAAAAATAACACATTATTCCAGGTTATTTCAACACCTATATATAATTCATAAAACAATGGCATAGCTGAAAACTCGAAACACAACACAAAATTGCCTACAGTGACTTGCCTCCTTAGGTTTATGAAAGTGTGATTATCACATGCATGAGGGCTTACAGAATATATCCATGGTTTACCAACTGAACAGTCACAGAATAAAAAGCTATGTTACAGGTAACATACACAGATGATTATTCTTTTACAAAATAACTCAAACAAGGTAAAGACCAAAATCATGACATTACAGAAGACCTGAAAATATGTATTCAAGGATAACTCTTGTATATGGACTGTAACTGGATTCTCTTCAGGGCATTAAAGATGACAATTACAAATAACAACCGTGGAGACCAAGGACAAGATGTAGCCATGAGTTACACAGACACAACTACAAAACAAGTGCTTACAGAAGATAAAAACAACTGAAAGAATTCAGCAAAGTCCCATCATGGTAAAAAAAAATCAATGGATGATGACAATAAAATGTTCCTTACATCAAGATTGAAACACCACGTTTCTTTCCCTTGCACTCACAATTCCAATTCACAAAGACGTTTCACAAAAATGTCATCTGACAATTTTTGGCTACAAAATATAGAGAGATTTGTTTCACAAATATTTTGGTACCACATTCACCAAATTGGAAGTAAGGGATAACATGCATACAATATACTTAACACTGAAGATTTCTGATACTATGGTTGTCAGATTTATGACCTCAAAATATAAGAAACACCCACTCTACAAGGCTGAAGAGGAGGGGACATAAAAGAATCGACTATGTTTTCAAAAATTACAATTTTAGCAGATGAACATGAAATTTAAAAAAGAAAATTGTTGAGTCTAGTCTCATATTTGTATGTGGCTACCGCGTGTAACTGCAACTGTTTATAACCCTTTTAAGTTACACTGGACACTGCAAAATGACGCCATTATAAATCTGTCCACACCGTCTGTTTAATGCATGACATTACCACTATTCAGGAACATCCTTATATGTTTTTTGCACACACGAATAAATATGCCTACAATGACAGACACAAAGTAATTCAGAAAATATAATCTGTGGAGAAACAGTTCAAGCATTCGTAAGGTCACTAACAGGTGCAGTCACATTCCTGAAAGATGTTGTGTACCAAACACTACACCCACAAACGACAATTCCTGCATTGCTCATGGTCACTGCAGTCTGCACAGAGTACAGTGTTTCATACAATTTATAATTCAGATTGCATTTAAAAATAAATTTACCACAAAGTACACACACCAGCACCCTGAAATATTCATATCAAAAAATATATTATCCCCCATGCTGCTCCAGAGCTCCAAATAAAATCATATGAATCCAGAACACATATTTTAATTTTCTGATAAAAAAACACATCACATACACAAATGAATAAACATTCAGTCCTCCAGCAGAGATACACTCTTCATGGTCCTTGCAGGCTCCACCTAATGCACCAAGTTATGAGTTTTTCAAGCATTGTCATCACATCTAAACATGACCCCTCACAGAAGAGGTAAACCATTCACTGAAGGCTCAAGTCCATCAACATTCCAAAGCACTATACAATCTGTTTGAAATAAACTGACAACATGCAATGTTATGCAAAAAAAATTACATTTGACAACTTAAAAAAATTGTGTTATAACAGAAGACAAGTCATGTCCAAGAAAAGGCAACAGGGTACCCCAACTGGTCAAATGTGACCAGTCAACTTAATTCAACCCCTTTGCTTCAGCACAGTACTTACCTAAGCCACGTGCTGCTACATCTGTTGCTACCAATATAGATACCTTCCCACTTCGAAACTCTGAAACACAGTAACATTACTGATGGAAGGATGCAAGGGCAAAACAAAATCAAATAGGTCACTGACTATAAAAAGTTTCAATGAATACTTATTGTCCACAAACACACGCACAAAAGGAAATGGAATAACACAGTAAATTGCCATAAACTATCTACAAAACTAGCAATAATCATAGATTCAAATTTAACGTTATATCCTATCTGCCAAACCGAAAATTCATTCAGACTTCAAAACCTTTGAAAGACAAACTACAGAACAGTTTAATCTTTGCATGGCCAAATTATCACACACAGGATGAAACCAGACTGACACCAGTATCTTGCAAACTTTCCTACAAACCATGCAAGTACAATTTTGACAGAATGAGCAACAACACTCTTGCCCATCTCATAAATCACATCTGAATTATATATTTACAGGTATAGTACCCCAGACTAATAAAAAACAAGAAACACAGTCGGGACTCCCAGGCCACCTACAGCCTACTACGTTGGAAAAATCAAGAATATTTTGTAACTACTGTGTTAACCAATACTTCATATATAGCAGAAACAGTAACTTGTATTCTAAAAATTGTAATAGTGTTTTTAAGTATTTTAGCCTGTGGCTAAAACTGTTGCAGAAATAAATACCATGGACAATAGTTGTGTTGACGGTTTTTATTCCTTTAATTTAAAGTAATGCAACATGATGATAAACCTTAAAGCTGAAATGCATTGAAAGGGTGCAGTGTGTTAATCATTTAGGAGAATTTTGATACTAAATAATTTTATCATCTAATTTGGGAAAATGCCTCAAGCAGCGGAATATTCGAGGAGTTTCACTGTACTTCTCCCAAATTACAAAATCCATACTTTTTATTACAGATGCTTTGTTTGCGTACAGCCTTGCATTCTACAGAAAAAGGGGCCTTATGATCTGTCAGAGCATATGATGCTTGTAAATATCCAATCTTAAGCCTCAGAAATTCATTCATCAAAGTCAACATGTATATCACATTTCTAAATTCCTGAGTCCTAAGACAACTTAAGGCACTGAGTACTTTCATACCTGATAACACATAATCCCGCTCCTGCTGCGACTTGTCACCATGAATGCTTTTTGCAGGCCAGCTGTTAACAAGCAAAGATATTATTAATATTTACTTAAGCAATGAGTTCTAAATTCACAGGTGGCACACTTTAATGACAAAGGTTCCTGACCACCCCATTCTCCACAAAGACACATATCTGCCATTTTACTACAACACATTAAATGAACACTTTTCATAAGTGCACTGGTCTTATCAAAAACCCATAATGAGGTTCCTCACAAATGATGCCTCATTATGTGCACAATCCTTGCACACTCACCCATATCTGCCAATGCTTCTTGTGATATCATCCACCTTCCTCTTGGTTTCCACAAATATAATTGTCTTACTTTCCTCTTCTTGTGATATCTCCTCCAGAAGCTTCAGCAACCTAAGACAATTCATTGTCAAAATAAAAAAGTATGGCTGATGCAGTTACAAATAAAGCATGACTGTAATCATTTGTACATATCCTACATAACGACACAGCCATATTATCACTTTCCACACATTTTTATATCAAAAATTAATTCCCAACACAGACAAAGATTTAATCTTCTCCACAACACCTAAGCGTCTTGGTCCTTCTAAACAGTGGATATCATGGCTCTTCCCTTATGAGTGAAGCAACCTCAACAAGAAGCTGACCACTCACCCCCACCTAGTGCCAAGTTAACCCTTTCATGCCAGAATTAAATCCCAGGTAATCCTACAGTTAGGAGAATTTCAGTGGCCACCATTTCTTTGTATGTCATTGGTGAAAACTACAGGTGAGTTGATTTTTAACCTTAGCACAGAGCCTTTTAAAGGCCAGCTTTCTGCTGAAGATGGAGCACTATTCATTTTAAGTGCCAAAAGCCAGACATTTAGATTTAGGACACAAAGAACATATATTTAATGAGGCACCATCATTCCATCCATCCATTAAAGCCAAATGCATACTGCACATCAACTATGGTCAGCTTTCGGTGTGAAAACAGTTGAGGATGTGTGGGGCTGTAACTTTTATCCCCATTTGTCTTCAAGGTGTGGAACAAAGGAACAACTTTGCTGCCTTCTATCTCAGACCCTAATTTAATGAACAAAATAACGAACCTTTGGCTTCTACTAAATGTGGAAATTTCTTGACTAGATGAGCAACTGTTCAGTAACCCTGTACTCCAAGGAATTAGTTACATCCACACTACATAAAAAGGATACAGGAGAGGCAAGTCAGTATAATTTCTACATTAGGGGTGGGCTAACTGATGAACATAATTTTCTCTTCTCCAAAGTGTCGAGACCAAATCTGTAGCCCTCCAAGTATCATACTCACTGGGTACCATGGGTTCCTTCCCCAGGCCTACAGTGGCTGTGACATTCCTCCATCTAGTTACAAAGTTAAGACTGCATAGAGCAATACCTTCATTCTAACACATCTTTATGCGACTGGTGCTTCAATGAGCTGAAACTGTTTTGGCCCTAAACTGTACAGACTGCAAGGGAAGATCTATTTATCTGGATTCAAAAAAAAAGAGTATTATGTACTGACCTTGAGTGTGATGTGAGCAGTCATACATATGCTGTGTTATATCTTTTACCTATCCACTGTATCCACAGCAAGTATTAATCGCATACAGCATATTTAAAAAATGCCAGGCATGCAAGGAAGAAAACATTCCAATAGGCAGCATTCAATGTACACTCCACTGCATCCTACCTTTGTTCAAAGACAGAGAAGCAATTGTGTGTTAAATTTTTCAAGGATTAAACAGGAAAACAGAAGGTGATGCAATGGCAGCTCTGCCATATGCTGATAGCAATTTCTTGCTAGAGAACTGCACTCTAATAAGCTATTATGTAGCAAGTAGTGGTAATTCCCTACCGATGTTTCAGGGCAATATCAGCCCTATTTTCTAAGGTCAAGAATCTTGGACTGGTGTTCTTGACCTCTGAAGATAGAACCGATAGGCTGTCCTGAAACGTGGGTAAGGAATCACCACTATTTACTGTGTCAGAGCCCAGAACAGCATAGTTCTCAGCTACTTTGCAGCAAACCCTGAAATCACACAATTTCTTACTTAGTTTCTTTTTCATACTCCTGACACACATCAATAATCTGAAGAATATTATGGTTGGCTGCAAGCTGAAGTGAACCAATATTGATCTGGATGTAGTCATTCAGGAACTCTTCCGCCAAATTACGCACTTCCTTAGGCCATGTAGCAGACCACATCAGCACCTGTCGATCAGGCTGGAACAAAAAACACATCATGTTAAACAACATATAAAATGAATTCTGCAGCACCCTACAGGGCAACATACTCAGTCACCAAACCTGATAAAACAACAGAACAAAGTTCAACAAAAATTAAATGCATACTCATTATTGCTGAATCGGAGACATAAAAATTTTCAGATCTGCATATAGTAAATATATATACAAACCAGGAAGACAGAACAACAATTTTGCAAATAATTTTCATACAGTGAAATCTCTATCCATTCTTCCCATATGTGTTACCTTCCCACAAGAACCTTAATTTCTTCTGATCCCAAAAAAATCGCCCATATAAGCAATGTATAAATAAATCTTGTGTACTGTTCCTTGACGTGTCATTTTCCAGCATCAGTCATTCTATATTCCATCCAAGAAAAAGAAATCAAACATAATGTGATGTTATTGAACATACAGTTGAATTTACTTATACTGGTTGACTAAATTCATTTACAAAATACCACCATGCATCAGTCAAGTGTGAAATATGGCTGAGAAGTGGGGATGACAGCAACCTTAGTTGTAAGGGTGCGAAACTGTGGACCATGTTCTGCAGTTGCTATAATCATATAGTTTCGCATCATTCTGTATACTTCCCTTCCACTTTGTCAATTACAAGCAGTGTAATTTAATGTCATTATTCCTGTTATTTGTTATTCGTGCAAATGATGGCTGGAAAACTGTCGAAATCACACTGTTTGGAAATATAAAACACTTCACAAACAAAAAAACATGGATGACAACCACCATGTGCACTAAGCTGTTAATAGCACTGCGTGCAACCAATGTGCTACAAGGTACAAAAGTCTGGTTGTTTATGAAAACCTGTACCACCCATCTGCAAGATACATCATTTCTACAAAACATATCACTGAACTGTGCAAGTGTGATGCCATCAAGCACTGGGCATGCCTAGATGCTGAAAAAGATGTTGACTTCAGTTCCTGCACAATGTAAGACAAAAAACCTGCCACACATGGTGTTTCCAGCATGGCTAAGTAGTGTTAATCATTAAGGGTGGCGACAGTAGTGGGGACACATAGGCAGACAAACATGATCTTCCAGTGACAAGTTTCCCAAAGCCCATGCCACTTTTGAAAGTGTCAGATCATTCCTTTACACACTCAGCATTGTCGGGCATGACAAACACAGCATTTTGAAATTGGAAATGCATTGTTTCTATGTGAAATTATAAGATTTTAAACTGAAGAGATGTCATTACCCTTATCTTTGGTAAATAGGTAATTTGCTTGCAGGCAATAATGCAACTTTTGCTCACTATTTTTGTAGGCCTAGGCATTAAATATAAGTTTTTAATTTTGTTTCATGACGCGTATAATGTTTTTCCCACATCTGCCATTTTCACACACTGACTACTTGCTCTCCAAAGTTCCTTAAAAAATGACAGATAAAGATTTCACTGTAGTAAGATAAATGTTATGCAAACATTTTATACATTATCCAATACAATTTTAATAAAGATCAAAGTTCAAATACATATCCTATCATACACAGTACTAGAGGCTAGTAGTTACTATATTATTTGTATGAGTCTACCCGAATCTGCTCAATGATCTTGCGTATCTGTGGTTCAAATCCCATATCAAGCATCCTGTCTGCCTCATCCAGAACAAGGTAAGTGCACCTCTTCAGGTTTGTAGTTCCTCTCTCCAGAAAGTCAATCAGACGGCCTGGTGTGGCAATGCATATCTCCACACCTCGTTCCAAATCCCGTGCCTGCATGAGCAGAAACATGTTAGGTCAAAATCCCTACACCATTTGAAGTTGTAGCGTCACATCTCCTGCACCTGCCACACATTACCTGTGGCCCTTTCGGGGCTCCTCCAAAAACACATGTGTTGCGGACATGCGATGATGCTCCAAAATCCGATGCTACCTGTTGGATTTGTTGGGCCAATTCTCTGGTTGGAGCCAACACCAATGCAATAGGCCCATCACCTCTCAGTAAGCGAGGCTGGCTGTTTATATGTACGATTGCTGGTAGAATATACTGGAAAAAAAAAATTAAACTGACTTTGTTGCTCTAGTACATTCCACAGTAATACATACAAAGAGCAGATTATAAAGGGAAAAACACACATTACAACCACAATAAGGACTCCAGTGAGTGCATCAATTTACAAGTACTTTCAGCACAATCTTCATGCAACTGTATCACCACTTGAGTGATCATGCACAATACTCAAATTCAGTCAGTCATTGTCACTGTCAGCAAAACTCAGACTAGAATCCACTTCCTTAAAGCATTCTAAAACATCTTCGCTTACCTTACACCACATCTTGCAGAGAATGAAACAAGAAACAAGCACTTATGACACACACAAATTCTACCAAAATATAAACCCAATAAGTTGAACTACTTCTAAAGGATGAAAAAAGAAAGGAGATATGATCATACAACTATAAAAAAAAATACATTTCACAAAAAAATAATCAAAAATTTCTAATAAAAATATCCAACTCCATGGCGGGGAAGAAGTAAAGAATGAGTCTTGTGAGAGAAAAGTGTAAAACATATTCAAAACATGTTAGCAATAAAGCAACTCGATGAAAGCAGAAACCCTCACAAGGCATGGAATGCAAGACACCATGGAAGAAAACCAACAGAAGACCTGACAAACATGTACAAGCCTTATACAAAACAATGACAAATGTGTGAAAGTGTAGTAACTTCTAGCTGTTAAATATAAATTAATCTTTGCATTATTTGATCGCACAGATTCTCGTGGTAAATGGAACATCTAGGTGAAAATCATTCATCATATTTTGCATCTTTGTCATTTTGAGCAGTACTGTACACACAACTCATTTCTACGAAAAAAATCCATTCGCACACAAAGAGAATTGCTTGGGTATAGGTTAAGGCCAGAAAAAGGGTAAAATCAAAGCCCAAAACTGAAAGATGTGAGAGAATAGTACAACACCTCCAGACTGTTATGTACAAGACAGATGATATCATGGGTGGGAAGCAAAGCGTCTAACCTCACAATAACCAGAATGGTATTAAGAAAACCAAAATAAAATGAAATGTGAAAGACATTCCCATCATGCAACATTGCAAATTCAGTAACATATCATCATAAAATTTCATTCCATTCATGAAAACACCAAATATATATATGTTCATTGTATTCTTCAAACAATCTACAAATCTAACCATAACCCAAGATTTAAAATTGTTTGACGGCACCACCGAATTCAAAGACCATAATCTGGACAAAGGAACTATTTCCTGATAACGCAAACTAAAACTTGCCCACACATGAAAAATAGGAAAGTAATGGGTCAAAGTTACAGTTTTCATCAATTCATCTCCCTCCTTTCCGCAAAAAGATGCTCTCACATAGGCACGAAAATCGCTTTACTCACAGCCAGTGTTTTCCCAGAGCCAGTTTGTGCTATCCCAACCATATCTCTGCCACTCATGGCAATTGGCCAGCCTTGGGCTTGAATGGCTGTGGGTTCTTCAAACGCTTGTCTCCTGTAAAAGAAATTTATCATCATTATGGCAGCATGTATCAACAATATCACAATAAAATTACAAAGCTTGGTATTTACCTGATCTCATTCATGACATAGTCTGGGAAGTTGCCCTCTTCAAAACAAAGGTTGGGATGTGGTACATTATTCCCTTTCACTGTTATTTCTTTGAGAGATCTGTACTTTATCACTTCATGCATGGGCCTGAAATAAATTTAACAGTGAAATCACAGTATTAGAATCTGTAACAATTGCATCCCTGCACACACCTCATCTTACACTATGAACACTAATGTTAACTCAACAAACTTTACCGGTTCACAACATTTGGATGTGGTATATAGAAATCTTTGCGGAATGGCTGCAGGCTGCTCATGTCCCATCTTGGTTTCCTCAGTCGTTCACCTGGCTGCTTCCCCTTGAGTGAGTTGCCTCCACCACTGCCACCTCCTCCAAACCCCCTGCCGCCACCAAAACTACCTCCACCAAAACCTCCACGTCTTCCTTCTCCTGAACGACCTCTGTCACGATTACGATCACGATACCTATACAGTCAAAACAAAAAATTATAAAACAAGCAAACATTAGAACTTACTAATGAATTATCAAATTCCTTCACACAGAAAAAAAATTACTACACAGTTTCATGGCCTAGAATATGCACCGTAAGTAGCAACAACCAGGAACACCAGCAATTGTAGCACTATAATATAAATAGCGTGTGTGAATGAACACAACCACAGTAACTAGAAAAACCAAGACCATATTTTCACTTTCTATCATAAAATGAATTCTCGTGGCCTAAAACTGATGTCACCAAAACTAAACTTTAATATCTAACCTCTGTGACTATCTCTTTTCCATCATCTTACGTACAAGTCACTAAAATGTGGTAACTGCAAATGAGGTTTCTGTCATTAAAATCATACCTCAGAACTTGCAGTTAGTGGGTTAAATCACTGTGGATTTTTATGTGTCTTCAATATTGTGAATTCATCATGTGACACTGCCAACCCTGATACAAGTGGTGAGCAACATTAAAGACACCAAAATGCTAAAGACAATAAGGAGACTGTGTGTGTGTGTGTGTGTGTGTGTGTGAGAGAGAGAGGCCAGCATACATGCATACTGCTTCAGATTAAAAACTGAATTTCAAGATAATTCAAAACTGAGGTTAACACTTCCAAATTTTAAACATTTTACAGTGTGAAATATTGAACATACGTGTAAGATTATACTCAGTATACATAAAATAACAGAAATAAGCATATACAATAATTTCCCTAAAAGTTGACACACATCACATCACTAAAAGTTCACTTGGTACATCAGTACGAACACTCTTTTTGAATTTCGTATATTTTGAGGTATCAATAGACTAAATGCTCACAATAAGTTGCGTCTGGAAGACTAACTCCGTAGCCTATCATGAAAACAACGGTTTACACGAATTCTGACGATTCCCGGCGGATGGTTGGAATTTCCTATTACGGTGACGAAGATTTGAGAAAGGTCAGCTCTTTTTTAACGTAGAGTGTGGAACGGGAAACTATCAACGCCTGGAGTGGCATTTACGCTTTCGTCGGCCCGGAACACAGCCATCAAAATCATCAACCACGCTAAACCAAATGGCGACTAAACATAATGTAACCAACATTCGTACAACCGTGCTACTGCATAAATTACGCCTACTACAGCCCTCATACACCATACATGCCGAATGCAGCGTAAATAGGGTGCACAGCATATGAATGTGTATAATCCACAAGCACTCACATGTTAATTACAGTAGTTGCAACGCCGTAAAATTCCTTCAGCCCAACGTTAAACTGGACATAAAGAAAACTGCAACTTTCGAAGCCTGCTCCTGGAAGAATACCAAAAATATTTCTTATAAAAGAAAGCTCCTGGAATTTTAAAACAAAGTCCACAATATGATAAGGACATAGATAATAGCCAACGGGGAGCTAATTTTCACATAACATCACGAAATACGACATTCACTCACCAACCCCGCAACCACAACAGACAGGTCAACCAAACGGGACCTACTTTCGGGCATCCGTGCGTAGGAAAAAATTCTATCTGTAAAACGTATCTCGTTTAATTAAAAAATATGCCTGTCATAAATAAAAGTATATATTTTACTCCTGGGAGATAATAATGTACTACAACCTTCAAATAAAAATTAATTAATTGAAAACTAAAGTACTACTTTTTGACGGAAGCGGATATGAATTTGTTTCCGTATGACGAAATGCTGCCAATGAGCAGCGATGGCAAGATGGCAGTTGGAATGCATGAAGTGATTTACGTATTTATAAACAAGGGAAAATTATCGATCCATATTTATTGTCCATAATCCAATTTGATTTGCCAATATAATGATCTGAAATATTATACTTATTTATCTTCGAAGTGTACAACCAACATTGAAACCTGTTTCGTCTAGTCTGTACTGCGACAGAGCTATTACTTCTTCACAGGTTTGGAATTGCAAGGTTTATAGAGAGTAATCCAGGAGATTCGTAACCACCACTACGCGCAAGGTAGTTCATCTGCGTAACAGACGAGTTAAAAACGGCCCAATACGATACGCCTATGTATAATAACATGGATATTATCATAGGCAATACTGATGGGGCCAAGTATATTTCAAACAGTCAAATTGGTGAATGTAGAAAGCCTTCCTTGCTTTTATATCCTACCCTCAGTGAGCGCCCGAGAACTCGTTTCAAAGAAAGATTAGGGGTTTTTACGGTATCATTTCAATCCCTGGGGTCACTCAACTGCAGTACTAATTAATCCATGTTCCACACATTATGGGATTCTCCTTATCAGTACATTGAGTTCATAACCAGAATAGTTGTATTAAATAAATTCTGTGTTTAAAGCTTTATATACAAATACTTAACATTTGATTTATATTCGATGTAAGACATATATGTCTAGAATGTAAACAGTAATGAATAAAAAATAGAAATCTGTTGCTGTTCATGTTTTGTGCAGCTACTTAAAGTGCTCTTTCTCATACTTGAGCTACATACATCACAAATTTGTAAGCCAGTTTTTACTCACATTATGTTTTCTATGAAACAAAAATTACGTCACCATCAGAAACTGTAATATTACAGTGATGCAATGTGACACTGTCCAGTGTGTGTAACACTGATCCATGGTATAACATACTACAGCAAACTGTGTCTCTGGCAAAGAGGGTGGAATTATTCACATCACAGAAGTAAATGGTGAAGAGGCATGTAGCACATATACTGGTGAGAAATTTCTCAGAAACTTGCAGCAGTCATACAGCATGCAGCCTACTACAGAAAGAACAAATTTGCAACCAAAAATACTACCAAGGAAATAGTGTTCAACAAAATCCTGCAATGTTCGCACAAAAGCCAATGCCATGTATTCAAAGAATAATGGTTGAAAATGTTTTTTCATTACATACAATTTTGTGCAGCCAGAAACATGTCTCTCAGACCCCTGTAGTTCCACAAGATAACCAATTCTGCACATTCCACTCCATTTCTACAGGACATAATTTCACATATTCCTTATTTTACATATCTCAATAAACAGACGCCTTACCAATTCAAAATAATGAACACAGCATATCAACCAATTCTGTATACAGAACCTACAGGAAATCACAGGTTTTGTGCAAAATACAGTGACATAATATAATGGATGTTTGGTAACCTTAACCAGAACTTGATTATAACATCTGCGGAACAGGTAATATAATTTCATCCACTCCTCCTCCCACTTACGTAAGGCTGACAACCTTATCACTATCCTGGACTATGTCACGTAATCTGGGAACCTTAACTTCCTGGAACCCTCTGGGCACCTCAGGCCCGTAATGGGACTGATTTACCTTTTTACCTCCTCACACTAGCCCATGACTACCTGATAATTAGTTGCGCCTATACAAGAAATAGCATGTAATCTTGAAACTGCTAAGTTCCTCGCCATGATCACAGAAGCCTGTCAAATGATCCTCTCATAAGCCAGTGCAATCCAACTGATACAAGCAGAACTTGTTTTTTCAAAATCCACTATAATCCCAGCAAGGTAATGGGCTTAAAAACAAATTAATTGCAGTGCTGATATATCATTTAATATAACACAGTTATTTTACAGCTAATCATATAATATAAGGTTGCAATTTTGAGTAGCAAGATGCAGGATCATTGCTTACAACAAGAATATATTACACGCTGTACACACAACAAAACAATGTATTCCTTTGGTACTAATAAACATTCAAGAGACTCATTATCATTCTGAAAATGGCAAGAATACCAACTAAATACAGCTAACCACATATAGTGTGAGATTTAATGAGACCTTGCAGTAACCCTGAATAAATAAAAAACTTAACACTCTACAAAAGCACAAGTTACTGATTTCTAAAAAAGCTAGACTGTTACCTGGGGCAACTGTCTTGTGTTCTTTCACTATCACAGAAACACATCCCCTCCTTCACAGCCTTCAGAAAGTTTACCATCCAATCAGGACTTGTCATATCACAGAAGACATTTCTACAGAACACATAATAATAGGCAACCATGTGATTAGTGCCTCATCTATTGAGCAATAATTAAGTGAAACAATACTTATACAGGAACGTGCAACTTCTTCTGTCTCATAAATAATACATAATGAATCCAGAGTGATTCTGCCTAGTGAATAATAATTAAAACAACATCCACTAGTTCTCAGTTGCTACATAACTGCAGCCATAACTATCAAGCATCAAGCAGGGATGCTACTGGTACCAGCAACCCTCATATGGTGGGGGTGGGGGTAGCTGATACTGTAATGAGGGACTGAGACTTCTGGTGGCACTAGTTGCTGATGATACTATTGCTGATTAGCAGTGTTGTTGGTTCTGACTTTGTGCCACGTATCAGAGTACTACTACCAGCACTACCACTGTAACCAGAGGATACATGTCTGTACACAACACCAAATGCCCCTGCTGAAGAACTTCCTTTTGCACTGAAATTTCCAGAAAGCTGCCCAGAGAAACGGGTATTTCCTGAAGACCTTCCTCCAGTGCCATGATTCCAATGGTAACTGTTTCCACTACCATGCTTCTTTTCTTATGTTTATTGGACCATGCATCATCTTGATAGTTGAATAAAGAGAGACCAACTTGATGTCACTTGCTTTATTATTTAATTATTTACTGCTCAACATGTTTCGGATGTTAATACATCCATCCTCAGGAGCTTGCGACTTATTTGATGAGTTATTGCATGGGTTGTATGGTTCTGGTTTGATGTGTGTTGGTGTTGCGTTGTGGTGGTGTGGTATCCGTAAGCAGGCTGAAGCAGTAGTGCTTCAGCCTGCATACAGATACCACATGTAGGCAAGTTGGTGTGTGAGTAGGTAGGTAGATAGGTAGGTGGGTGGGTAAGGATAAACACCAGAATTCCCTTAATCCACTCTCGAGTATTTCAGAAATTCTGATAATCAGGCACTTGTGGACGGTAGTCCCAAGACCAAACATTTGTATCTTTAATAGAAACAAGCTTCATCAATGAAATGGGCAGCACTCACGGACATGTTCAAAAAGGCCTTAAAGATTGTCTGTACACCAGCCATTGTGTTTTCTCCTGATCGGTTGTGTCCTACTCCGTCATCTTGTTCAGGTATGAAGACTCCACATAGCACCAAAGAGGACCCTGATGACTCTGAACCAATAGATGAAGATGGAATTTTGCTGTTTATCACATTTTGTTAAAGGTTAAAAAAAGAAAATGTAAAATACAAAATTTCTGTGTCTAAAACATTTAATGTGACTTGTACGAGCACTTACCTCTCCTGCCTCTTGCACCTCCACACTTTGCCACATCTGCCATCTCTCTCAGTTTTGGATTCACTATTTGATTTGCTTCTCACAGAACTGAAATCAAGTCATTAGCATGTTTCAAGTTGTGGGGTGTGAAAAAAGCATAAGCTGTTCCTGTCTGTTGGCTGCGGCCTGTACGTCCAATGCGGTGAATGTAATCCTCAGATGAAGAAGGATAGTCAAATTGATAACAAACTTCACATCTTCAATGTCTGTAATCAACAGTTCTTGGTATCATCAAGTGACTGCACTTTCATAATAAATATTACAATGAGATATAATACAAATAACTGTATTATCAAATTACTTAAGAATAAAATGCAGATAAAACTTTCCATTACTTTTGGCAGTCTTCTTGACCCCAAAGTATGTGCCCTGTATAACCTTGATTGGCAGTTTATATCCCATGACAATTATTCCACCTCTTAAGGACATTCATGAGAATATTTATTTTCTGATGATTAATACAGGATGGTGTCAAGACTGATTTCAGAAGTAAGACACTTATCTAGTTAGCACAAACATACACATATTTAAACTTCACAGACACACAAACTTTGTTTTTAAAGGAAGAATTTCCAATTAAAAGATGACACCCATCTTACATGACACACCACAGCAGAATAATAATAATACTATCATTAAATACAATATGTTAGGGTTGTCAGATAAATGTCTTCTAAACATCTGGAAAGAGACAGTAAGAGTCCCACAACAGGAAACAGGCTCACATCCAAAAGGCCCAGGCGATTTGGGGCGACCTACATTCTCCAGGCTTCAAACAGAGCACCGGACGAACAGTACCAAATCAGAGGCAATGCTAGACATGTTAATGCTTGTTGCACATTTATTTTATCTTGCGTATGCCTCTGAAAAAGAGAAGAACCAGCCTGATCAATTAACATGCAGGGAAAGAGTCTGCACGCATACAACATCGGAGCTGCCAACTTTTACTGGTTCAAGGCTCCAAAACGACATAACACCAGGTCACAACTCTTCTACCAGAATTACTGACATCCAAAATATACTTAAAGCAGACTGGTATTATGCATATTCAAACACAATACAAAGAAATGAAACTAAACTACATAACTGATATACGGAACATTTCTCACTCCTGCCAATTATCCATATGAGGGCACCCATAAGGTGTCTAGGCATTCCAATAAAACAGCACTTGACATACTGATGTAAAAAATACCTGTTTCATAGAAGCACGACACCCAATCCTATTTCACCACATACAATGTCTTACATGAATACAGTGTCAGTATGTACTCTTAAGAAACCAACATTTTGGAAGCCACAAAAACTGAGACATGAGTTAAAAGAAGAGAGATAACAATAAAGATGTGCTGGATATTTTTTTAGAAATGATATCCTCTTTGTGTTCAAGTATAAGTATATAAAGAAAAGAATTAGGATTACAGTCTATATGAAACTTTTACCATACACATAAAAACAGCTACATGTTTCAGCTAAACATATGTAGCCATCATCAGGCTGGATATAGGATCTTGAATATATATCCTACATCCACCCTGATAAAGGCTACATACATGTAGCTGATTTTCATGTATAATGAAAGCTGTATATAGACTGTAATCCTACTTCTTTTCTGTATATATGTCAAGATGTGCTATCCACTGTCTACCATTTTTACTGAACATTTATGAAATGTCACACGCAGTCACCAAGCATTCATCTCTCCCTATTCACCAAATTCCTTGCAGGATATTTCATTGTTTCTGTTACTGGGGATGTGAGGAGTTAGAGGGCAAGATAATGGTGAAACTACCTTCACCATAACACTACACCCATCTTATAATTGCTTCAATAATGACCTGAACACCAGAACAGGTAGGTTGTCATACAATATGCTACAAGCATCTGTACCTAACATTACCGACACTTCACTTTCCCTGACAATCCAGGCACACTGCAATTTATTCCAATTTCCAAGCATGGGTCTTTTTACTACTTCCTCTGCATTATCTGGAATTTGCCAGCATTGATATGTGAAACAGAAATCATTCTTTCCTCTTAGTGAGAAACCTAACAGACTGAAGATTCTCAAAATACCATCTCTAAGGCAGTGGTCAACACTTGATGTTTACTGTTCACTAACAGGTTGAGATGACAATGCAATGAATACATGAGAACACAGAATGGAACCTCAATGACGTTGACATATTCAGTCTGGATAAAACCTGTCATGTGGTTTACCTGCCAATTTCCAATAAATGCTAAATTTGCACACAGAACTCACCCAAACCCCGAGCAGCCACATCAGTTACAACCAAAATGGGAGCTCTGCCTGATTGGAATTCTAAAAAAACAAAGAAAATTACACATTTCAACAGCAGTATGACAATTAATTTTACAATAAAGTAACTCAATTATAAAAGACTTAGGCCTAAACTGTTAACTAATATTACTACATAATTAAATTCACAGTATATAATGCACATAGAGTCTTATTAGAAGCAAAACAGGAAAGAGAGTTCGCCACTTCAAAATGGTGATTTGATTTAGTGTGTTAAATGAGCCAGTAAGGATATAAAAGTAGAAATAGCAGGAGTTATGACATATGTAATGATAGTGTGCCAGTTTCTCTTGGAAGTCCTCAGGGAAACGATAAAAATTTGCCATTAACACAGTGGCCACCTATCTAAGATTCAGACCAGGGACTTATACAAGACAGTAGGAGTTTTATCCACAATAGCATATCATTCAGTTTCATACATTGCAGCATAAATAATACAATGGATGTGAATGGTAAGGATATAAGATCTAGCAGTTGTGGTTCATTTTCATTTACAATTCCAATGTTATTGACAGTGCTTCTGGAACATACCTTGCAGCACATGATCTTGCTCCAGTTGGGTCTTGTTCCCATGAATGCTCATTGCAGACCACCTGAAAAAGATATTCATGGAAGTCTTGTGTTTCTGATAATTCTTCATTATTCCACAGTTTTAACAGTTCTTCTCATGGGGAAAATTTTTAAATGCTACCAGCAATCAATATGAATGGAAAAATGTTCCAGCACAGTTGTCAGTCACAGTACAATGCCTCTCTCATTTGACAAAAATCATCATCTCCAGGCATCTCAACAATTCTTCACAATAAAAGAAGGAAAATTCCAGAACCAGAATATAATGTTACCATGACAAATTATCACACTACGAACTACAAACCCATCATGACGAATATTTCCAGTGATTTCATCCACCCTCCTCTTTTTCTCAACAAATATAATAGTCTTGTTCTATTTCTCTGAACCAATCTCCTGGAATAGACGTCGGAGCCTGTAATCACCAACAGGGGTGACATCAAAGGACTTCATAGACACAAAAACATGAACACAAGTATTTTTAGTACCTAAATCAGGCTTGTACCTCAACCAGTGTCCTATGAAATGGTTATCAGGACAACTTTCTGTAACAGCTTTACCTCCGTAACTTCTACATGTTCACATGACATGCTGTTTTAGTAAACATACAACTTTACTGATACTGTAACATATTTTTACCATCTTAGGACCTTAATATTTTTAACTTTCTCACACATTATCATAGAATTCTATTACCTTTTCCTTCAAATGTCACTAAGATTTTATATAAAATTTTTCATGTTTAGACCGATCCATTCAAATGACATTTGGCAAAAGGAAACAATAACAAATCTAAGAACCTAGGACGGTTCCTGGAAGTTAAGGGCCCCAGATTTCATGACAATGACACAGGATGGTGGTAAGATTGTCAGCCTTACGCACCGGCCGCCTTTACCCCCAGGAAATGCTCCTGGTACTCATTTCTGTTAAAGGCTGAGTCGACCCCAGAGCCATAGTGTGATTGGAAGGATTATGTCAATGAAAAATTCCAATGACACTATCTGGAATCGAATCAGCAACTTTCCAATCTGTAGCACAGCACACCGTGACAATACTGAACAAAAAATTGCAAACCATAAAAATAAATTATCAGGAACATGGAATTAGTAGCAAGACACTGTATACAAAGGCGAACATTAAATCAGGAAAAAAGGAGGTTTGGACTGACAACAGAAACAATGTTTCAGTGTGAACAGAATGTTAAATTCTCTGATCTTTAAGTAGTTTGCATTACAGTATAATGTACTGCCTAATCCTTCAAGATACTGATGAATTCTAAGAAGCTGAAACAGTAATTAAATACATTAAAAAAAATCAACTCGCTTCATCTTTTTCTCATGCTCCTGACACACATCCATGATCTGCAAGATGTTGTGGTTGGCTGCAAGGGTTAAGCACCCAATATTCAGCTGTATATAGTCTGTCAGGAAATCCTCTGCCAGGTTCTGAACTTCCTTAGGCCATGTGGCAGACCACATTAACACCTGTCTATCAGGCTGTAACATCCAGCACTAGTGCACCAACCAGATCACATACAAACACACTTATGATTTATAAAAAGAATCCACCATAAAAATAACATTGTGTCCACCTAAAGAAGTATGACATTTCCTCCAAAAACCTGGATAGGCCCTTCATAATATTCAATGCTAAGAAAAGATAGGCAATAGTTTGATTGTGTCACATTTCACTGGACACTGTACAAGGAATACATTTCTGACAAAACAAAGTATCAGTTATCAAATATGCAGATCTGTTACTTCATCTAGCATTTCACATTTCATATCACATTAATCACATTTCTTGGCTCAGCACTGAACCATATATGTCACATTCACACAGGTACAGACTCCCACCACAGGCCATTATGAACAACACAATAAAGAATAACTCTCCCTTCACACAACTTAATGCAATGCCTTTCCATTTTCTCTTCAAGCTGGGACTTTACACCTGGTGTCAACATGTTGCATTTTTTCGGATGCCATCTCTCACATAAAAAATGAAACATGT
>Ga0123354_10000215_pt1 | contig 50589 bp, 47 predicted proteins | sample TergutLab28metaG_2_FD_97872 | JGI IMG/M metagenome (GOLD analysis project Ga0123354, IMG submission 97872) | Labiotermes labralis P4 segment gut microbial communities from Petit-Saut dam, French Guiana - Lab288 P4 | ecosystem: Host-associated > Arthropoda: Insects > Digestive system > Gut ... | reverse complement strand
TTGAAAAAGAGAGCGCATATAATATGCATTATGTTAGATAGGAAGGGGGGATCGACCCGTTTCCGTTCAATCAGCAATCACCGAAAAATACAAAATAAATACCGCTATATCTCATTATATGCTTGACGAATTAATTTCCAAGAATAAAACGATGGCAGTGGTGGGCCTCGGTTATGTGGGGCTGCCGATCGCATTGGAGTTTGCAAAAAAACTGAAGGTAATAGGCTTCGACATCAATGAAAAACGCATTGAAATGATGCGAAACCGAATTGATCCCTGTTCCGAGTTGTCGAAAGAAGATTTTGAAAATACGGATATTACGTTTACGACGGATATTGACGTGCTGAGGAAAGCGAATTTTTTTATAATCGCGGTTCCCACTCCCATCGACGAATACAATCAACCCGATTTGTTTCCGCTTCTCGGTGCAAGCAAAACCGTCGGAAAGGTTTTGAAGAAAGGTGATTACGTTGTTTATGAATCGACGGTGTATCCGGGCTGTACGGAAGAAGATTGCGTTCCCGTTTTGGAAAAAGAATCGGGATTGAAATTCATCGAAGATTTTAAGGTCGGTTATTCACCCGAAAGAATCAATCCGGGCGATAAAGTGCACACCTTAATTAATACGGTTAAAATTGTTTCGGGTTGCGATCCCGAATCGCTCGACGAAATTGCCAAGATTTATGAACTGATCATCACTCCCGGCGTTCACCGTGCTCCCGATCTGAAAGTGGCGGAAGCAGGCAAAATAATCGAAAATACCCAGAGAGACGTCAATATTGCTTTGATGAACGAATTGTCCATTATTTTCAGCAGAATGGGAATCAACACTTTCGATGTCATAGAAGCAGCCGGCACCAAATGGAATTTTCTGAAATTCTATCCCGGTTTGGTGGGAGGACATTGCATCGGAGTGGATCCTTATTATTTGGTACATAAAGCCAAACAAAAAGGTTATCATGCGCAGTTGATCGATTCCGGGCGTTTCATTAACGACAGCATGGGCGGATACATCGCCAAACAAACGGTGAAAAAGATATTGGCTGCCGACAAGCATCTGCTGCAATCGCGTGTTTTGGTTTTGGGATTTACTTTCAAGGAAAACGTGGCGGACATTCGCAATTCGAAAGTCGCCGATATTATTAAGGAATTACAATCCTACCGGTTAACTGTGGATGTTGTCGATCCTTATGCCGATGCCGAAGAGGTGGAGCATGAATATCGGATAGATATCAAGAAACAACCCGAAGGAAAGTATGATGCGGTGATAGTTGCCGTTGCCCATAAACAGTACAGGGATTATACCGAACGGGATTTTGCCGATCTTTTGAACGACAAGGGTATTTTGACGGACGTTAAAGGTCTCTACAAGGATATGATTAATAACTTTACATACTGGAGCTTGTAATGGAAAAAAGAATTTGCGTTATCGGAGGCGGCAGGTGGGGGCAAAATCATATCAAAACATTGGCAAACCTCGGTTGCCTCGCTGCGATAGTGGAAACCGACCCCGAAAGACTGAATGAACTGAAAAAACAATATCCCGATGCGGTCGGATATAAGGATCTCGATGAAGCCTGCGCCGCCCGTTATGACGGATACACCGCAGCTGTTCCCGCGGAACTTCATTATCCCGTAGGGAAGAAATTAATCGAAAAGGGCTTAAACGTGATGATGGAAAAACCGATGACCCTGACTGCCCGACAATCGGAAGAACTCGTCGACCTTGCAAAAAAAAACGGTTCCCGATTGATGGTGGGCCACGTTCTGTTGTTTCATCCGGCTGTTCGCAAAATCAAAGAAATCATTGAATCGGGAAAATTGGGAAAGCTGTTTTATCTTTACTCGACCCGACTCAATTTGGGAACGGTGAGAACCGAAGAAAGCGTATTTTCCTCTTTTGCACCGCACGACATCTCCGTTCTCGATTATCTGACGGGAAGTCCCGCCCTGAAGATTGACGCAAAGGGAGCAAAGTTTTTCGGGTATAAGATATATGACACCACTTTAACGCAATTGGAATATCCCGACAATGTGCATGCGCATATTTTTGTCTCCTGGCTTCACCCTTTCAAGCAACAGTTGCTGGTGGTGGTCGGCAGTCGGGGGATGATATCGTTTGACGATTCCACGAAAGAAAAATCAATCTTTTTTTATAATAAACGAATCGATTTTGACAAAGGCATTCCCGTAAAGATTGAAAATCCGGACGAAATAATTCCATACGAAAAGAAAATGCCTTTGGAAGAAGAATTGAAATATTTCGTGGAACATCTGGATTCTTCGATTGAAATAAACAGCGGTGAAGCAGGTTATGCGGTAGTCAGCGTATTGGAAACCGTACAAAATTTATTGGAAAATGACGAAAAATAAAGATTATTTCGTTCATCCGAGCAGTTATGTGGATGAAGGTGCGAAAATCGGGAAGGGTACGAAGATATGGCATTTCAGTCATGTCCAGAAAGGGGCGGTAGTCGGAGAAAACTGTTCGCTGGGGCAAAACGTGAATATTGCCAACAACGTCAAGGTGGGCAACGGCGTGAGAATCCAAAACAACGTATCGGTATATGAAGGTGTCGAGCTGGAAGATAACGTTTTTTGCGGTCCGTCTTGCGTGTTCACGAATGTGACTTCCCCGAGAGCGCATTTCCCCGTTCACGGAATTTACGCAAAAACTTTGATTAAGGAAGGAGCATCATTGGGTGCCAATTCAACCGTCGTGTGCGGACACACGATCGGGAAGAGCGCGCTTATTGCCGCGGGAGCAGTTGTAACCAAGGATGTTAAAGATTTCGCGATTATGGCGGGCGTACCGGCACGGCAGATGGGATGGATATGCGAATGCGGCGAACGTTTGGATGATTCGCTGGTTTGCCAATGCGGCAGAAAATACATAAAAAAAGAAGACGGGATAATGTTAGATAATAGATGTTAGATGTTAGATTTTAGATATAGAGCGGGAAGATGAAAAGACGGTCTTGTCGTCAGAATATCTTTTTCCGGCTTCTTTTATCAGATAGTCTGTTATCTTAATTAAGAACAAAATATATATGGAATTCAGAGATTTAAAAAAACAATACTTGGTATTGAAGAAAGAAATTGATGCGGCAATGATTGATGTCGCTGGATCGGGCGCTTTCATCATGGGCAAACCCGTCAAAGAGCTGGAAGCGGATTTGGCGGAATATGCGGGCGTGAAGCATTGCGTTTCATGCGCCAACGGAACGGATGCCTTGACTTTGGCATTGAAAGCGTGGAATATCGGAAAAGGAGATGCCGTGTTTGTTCCCGATTTCACATTTTTCGCTTCGGTGGAAGTGGTATCGCTGGAAGGAGCCGCTCCCGTATTCGTGGATGTGGACAGGGATACTTTCAACATGGATGCAAACGATTTGGAAGAAAAAATCGAAAAGACGCTGGCCGAAGGCAAATATACTCCGAAAGCGATCATTACCGTGGATTTGTTCGGATTGCCCGCCGATTATCCGAAAATAAGAAAAACAGCCGATAAATACCGGCTTTATGTTTTGGAAGACGGCGCGCAGGGTTTCGGAGGCAGGATCGGTGACAAAAGAGCCTGCAGTTTCGGTGACATCTCCACCACTTCTTTTTTCCCCGCAAAACCGCTGGGATGCTACGGCGACGGCGGAGCAGTGTTTACGGACAATGACGAATGGGCGGTTTTGATGGATTCGTACAGGGTGCACGGAAAAGGAAAGGAAAAATACGATAACGTTCGGATAGGGTTAAATTCCCGGTTGGATACATTACAAGCAGCTATTCTCAAAGTTAAATTCAAAGCATTCCGCGAATATGAATTGGCGGATATAAATAAAGCTGCGCAGCTTTATACGGAAAAACTGCAAGGAAAGGTTAAGACACCGGTTATTCCCGAAGGATATTATTCGAGCTGGGCGCAATATACCATCCGACTCGACAGCAGAGAGGAAAGAGATGCATTGCAAGCCCGAATGAAAGAACGGGGAATTCCGAGCATGGTTTATTATCCTACGCCCATGCACGGACAAACGGCATATAAAGACCTGAATTTGCCGGGAGGGTATTGTTCGGTTTCGGAGGAATTGTGCGGGACGGTGTTGTCGCTTCCGATTCATCCGTATGTTTCGGAGGAAGAGATAGAGAGGGTGTTACATAGTATAAACAGATAATGTCTTCGATAACTCGCAGAAATATCGTCATTCTCCTATTCGATTTTGCAATAGCCTTGTTTGCTTTTGGTCTTGCGTGTTATTTTGGAAACTTGTCTCGATGGTATTGGTTGGTTCTATCAGCACTAATTTGGGCTATTTTAGGTGAGATATCCGGAAAACTTCAGTTCGAGGCTTATAAGAGAAAACGCTATGCTGTAATGGGTATATTAATTGTTGGTATTCTTTCAGGACTATTCCTCTATTTTTTATATCGGCAATTTTTACCCGGATATGAGTACGACTATTCCATTCTTATAGCAACAGGTGGTATTATTTTCATGGAATGGGGATTATATTATTCTTTTAGGAGATTAGTCTATCAGAAGATTCCTTTTTTTTACGAAGAGCCTTTACTATACGATGTGACTGAAGTCGGACTCAGAAACAAGGCTGGTTCAGCAGAAAATATCGAAAATAAAGATATTGGTAGATTGTTGAAGGTTCTAAAAGAAAAGAAAACAATAGATGAAGTCACACAGTGGATGAAAGATCATCTTGATTTGTTTGACAGGAATACCATTCTTATTGATTCAACCAATCCCGAATGTGTTCTTACCCATAAAATAAAATCTCCTCAATTAATCATCTATTCATATTCTCTCAACGAAATAAGGCATTTAAATACTTTCCTATCCTATGCCAACTATTGTCTTGATATGGGAGGATGTATTGTTTGCCATTGCGTAACATCAGGAGTCCGTAAAAAGAAAATATTTAGACAGAATCCGGCAGGAATTAATTATATCCTTTATTCTCTCGATTATTTTTGGCACCGAGTCAGTCCGAAATTACCGGTTTTTCAAAGCATTTATTATGGAATAACTAAAGGAAAAAGACGTGTCTTGACACGTGTTGAGGTTTTGGGAAGATTATACAGAGCCGGATTTGATGTGATTCATGAAGAAATAAACCATGGTGAATTTTTGGTCGCAGCTTCAAAAATAAAAGAACCGATACGCGATGATAAACCGTCTTCCGGCTTACTAATCCGGCTCAAAAGAAAAGGGAAAGATGGCGAAACCATTGGGGTTTACAAATTCAGAACAATGCACGCATATTCAGAATATCTTCAACCCTATATTTACAAAGAGGAAGGATTGTGTGCTGGCGGAAAAATATCTAACGACTATCGGATAAATTTGGTAGGTAAATTGCTTCGAAGTACATGGCTCGATGAATTACCCATGTTGATAAATTGGATAAAAGGAGATTTAAAACTGGTGGGTGTTCGTCCACTCAGCAATCATTATTTCAGCCTCTATACTAAGGACCTTCAAGAACTGCGTATAAAAACGAAACCGGGTCTTATTCCTCCGTTTTACGCCGATATGCCGGCTACATTGGAAGAGATACAGGAGAGTGAGAAACGATATTTAAATGCTTACATGGAAAATACTTTTCTTACGGATTGGAGGTATTTTTGGAGGGCTTTGTGGAATATTGTGGCGAAAAGAAAGAGGAGTAGATAGGAGGGTTATTATGAATATAGCGATTGTTTTAGTCAGCTGTGTGGATATGAGGATGCTATCAAGTATTCCATAACAATTTTTAAAAGTTATTGGCAAGCCCGTAATTGCATGGGCAAAAGACAACAAATCGTCTGGAAGATTACTATCAATGTTAAATTTAAACAACTATGTCGAAAGAAAATAAAAGAGTATATGTAATAGGAGTTTTTGACTTGTTTCATAAAGGTCATGTAGAACTGCTTAGAAGAGCAAAATCATTAGGCAACTATTTGATTGTTGCCGTTAATAGTGATAGTTTAGTTGCCTCATATAAACGAAAACCTTATATTTCAGAAGACAATCGTTTAGCTGTAATTCAAGCATGTAAATACGTTGACGAAGCCTTTATTATTGATGAATTTGATCATAAACAGTATTTAGGCAAACACAATATAGACATAATAGTACATGGTGATGACTGGCCTAATAATTCTTATTTAGACCAAATCAGGGTAAATGAGGAGTTTCTAAAAGAAAACAAAATAGTAATGAAGTATACACCTTATACGAAAGGGATAAGCACTTCTGAAATAGTTAACAAAATAAAGAACGAATAGGTCAGTGTATTATAATTCGATTAAAATACCTATTATTTTAGAAATAGGACACAATATTTTAAAGTCTATAGACTCAATATTGCGAACTAATAATTTGTTTTTTAATAATAAAGTATTAATTACTTCAAAAGATATCTATAATCAGTATTGCTCTTTTTTTGACGATTCTGAATACAACAAAATAATTGAGATAAATGGTGGTGATTATAAAGACATTGAATATTTACAGTTTTGTGAAATAAAATATGACTCTATATTAATTGCATTTGGAGGCGGGAGTATTATTGATGTTGTAAAACTTTTTGCAAACAAAACAAACCTTCCGTATATAACCATTCCTTCAACACTATCAAATGATGCCATTTATTCTCCTGTATCACGACTGAAAGTCAATAATAAAAAAGAGAGTTATGGTGTCGTTCCCCCAGTCGGAATTATTGCTGATATAGAGATTATTAAAAACTCTCCAAAAATATTACTGCTTTCAGGCGTTGGAGATTTAGTTTCAAATATAAGCGCATTAAAAGATTGGAATTTATCACATAGTGCTACAGGAGAAAAAGTAAATGCATTTGCTTCTATTTTATCTTCCACAGCAGCAACTTCTATTTTATCTTTTAATAAATACGATATAAAATCAGATAGATTTATTACAGCGTTAATAAATGGATTAATAATTTCAGGTTTATCAATGATTATTTCTAGCAATACAAGACCGGCAAGCGGAGCTGAACATTTAATAAGTCATTCTATTGATGAATATTATCCTGAAAAATCAACATTCCATGGCATTCAAGTTGCTTGGGGGCAGTTACTCTTAGAAAAATATTTTAGGAATAATGACAAAGATTATCGGTTTTTAAAAGAATATTTCATTAATATTGGATTATATGAACTTTTCGAAGATAGAATTAGATTTTCTCCTTTTGAAGTAAATAATATTTTACAAAAAGCTCTTTTGATAAGAAATAGATATACTATATTAAATAAACGGAATATAGTTTTGTCGAATGTAGAAGTATAGCTTTTGGTATTTTTTATGAAGAATCTTCTCCAAAAAAGACAGATTATCCTTACGAAAAATTTTATAAGTAAATAATATCTGAAAGGAATGGCAGAGTCGCTAAAACAAAAAACAATATCAGGAATGATTTGGAACGCTATAGAACGTTTCGGTTCTTCGTTTTTCTTGTTTGTTTCCAACTTGGTATTGGCCAGGTTGTTGTCGCCCGACGACTTTGGATGTATCGGAATGTTGACGGTGTTCATTAGTATATCCGCCGCCATAGTCGACGGAGGCTTTGGAAGCGCATTGATCCAAAAAAAGAATCCAAGCAAGGCAGATTACTCTACTGTTTTTTTTTGGAATCTATTTTTAGCTCTAATCTTGTACATAATATTGTATTTGTCCGCTACTGCAGTTGCAAAATTCTATAAAATTCCTTCACTAAGCGATCTTTTAAAAGTGCTGGGCGTTATTGTGATTATTAATTCGTTTACACTGATACAACAAAACATATTAAAGAAACAAATTGCTTTTAAAAAATTAGCCAAAATGAATTTGGGAGCTATTATTGCTGGAACCTGTGTGGGAATTCTTTTTGCTTTTTTAGGGTATGGGGTATGGAGTTTAGTTATAAAAACATTGGTAACGGGGATAGTGCAATGCGTTGTTTATTGGTTAAGCAATCATTGGCGTCCACAGTGGGTTTTCAGCTGGACTGCATTTAGAAGTCTGTTCAAATTTGGAAGCTTTATGTTTCTCACATCAATAACCAATACATTATATCAGAATATTGTTTCGTTAATAATTGGGAAAAGTTTCTCTGCGGCTGTTTTAGGATACTTTACCCAAGCTCGTAAATTGGAAGATGTTACTCGTCAAAGCCTTTCTTCTGTTGTCAATAATGTTACATTTCCGGTTTTTTCTCAGATACAAGATGACAAAGCAAAATTGAGAGAGGCCACAAGAAAATCTCTGAAGTTATTAGCATTCATTAATTTTTCAATAATGACACTCTTGATTGTTATAGCTAAGCCTTTATTTGTCTTTTTATTTACAGAAAAATGGAATCAGTCCATACCTTTTTTCCAAATGATTTGCATAAGTGGATTTATTGATATTGCCAACTCATTAAATCATAATCTCATAGCGTCATTGGGGAAAAGTCATATGCTATTATCTGTTCGATCAATCCAACAAACAGTAGCTATTTCTTTAATGCTTTTAGGTCTAATTGGTGGCCTGTGGGGATTAGTCTTGGGATATGTATTCTCTTCTTATACTAACTTCATCATTGCATCTATTGCCACAGGGAAACTATTAAATTATAATCTTTTACATCAACTAAAAGATATTATGCCATCCTTTGTCATCGCTTCAATAGTCGGAACTATTTTATTTTTTGCATTAAAATTTATGCCGATTAATAACAATATAATGCAAATATGTATCATATCAGCAATATACTTTCTTTTGTATGTTGGTATCCATAAAATACTTAATATAGAGAGTTTTAATTACGTACTACAAATTATAACAGAAAATAGAAATCATGAAAAAGAGTCTAAAAGAGATACAGGAAATTGAAACAGATATGCTGAAAGAGATCTATCATATCTGCCAAAGGAATGATATCCCATATTTTCTTAGCTATGGTAGTGCATTAGGAGCAATAAGACATGGCGGTCCTATTCCTTGGGATACAGATTCTGACATTATTGTACCAATTACTCATTTTGAGACATTTTGTGCTGCTATGAGAAATGAATTACCCGAAAAATATTATTTAGATTACACAAATGATCAATCTGAAAAGAAAAACATGCTTATTCCCAGAATAGGACTGAAAGGTTATTCAACATCCATATTACATGTAGATGTTTTTAAGTTAGTAGGAGTATCATCCGACCCTGAACTGCAAAAACAATTTGCAGAAAAGACAAAAAAACTTTCCAAAATATTAAAGATCAAAAGTAATTCTTTAATAGATGTTTATAATAACACATCTATCCGTAATTGTTGCTATTTTCTTTTTATGAAATGTTTTTATTTTTGGTGTAATAAAAATATTATACATAAACAATTAAATGATTTATGTTTTCTGTATCCATATGAAGAATCGGTTTATGTTACCAATCCCAATGATGATAAAGCGATCGAAAAATTTGTATACGGTAATGGGACCAAGGTAAATTATTGTGATTTCTTGGGAACTGTACCTGAGCATTACGACAAATATCTGAAACATTTTTACGACGATTACATGCTTCCTCGGAAATATCGGGAAGCCAAACAATATTATGAAATACGGAAATTTCGGCAGATAAAGTAGGATTCAATTTATTTTTATAATTCTTATGAAGCACGTTGATAAAACTTTCATCAGATATTTTTTCATCCTATATTATTTATATATGATGAGTGTAAATGTCATTCTTCCCAAGAAAGGCATTTGGGCTGTATTAATATATGGTTTGATGTTCTCCTTTCTGATTTATGCAACGATTGTTAGAGAAAAATATAATAAGAAATTCTTCTATATATATTTCTACATTATATTCCTATTTTTATTAATACTATTGCAATCATCGGATTATCAGTACTCATTTACAAATTTTATCAAATATACGGCAGGATTATTATGTCTTCCTTTGGGATTCAATATTCTATCTTCGCTGGAAAAGTTTAGAGATTTTCAGCGGACAGGCATTTATCTCGTATTACTATACCTCATAAATGTTCTTTTGGCAAATATATTTCATTGGGGCGATTTTTATGGATATGACGTAGAAGGTGGGTTGGAAATAGGAAATGTTTTTGCGGATGGATTATATCTAAATGTATATATCATTACATCTCTATTTCTTTTATTAGTTTTGTTCCCTTCCAAAAAACAAAAATATACATTGTTGCCGTTATTGGCAATCTGCGCAATAATAGTTATTATCAATATGAAAAGGATGGTAATATTGGTATTAGCAGTCGGATTAATTCCTTATTTTTTTCTTTATTATTTAAATAATGGATTTAAAACAAAGTTAGCTTCCATGCAACTTAGATATATAACGCAATTTTTAGTATTGGCATTGATTGTGCTTCCATTGTTTTACCCCTATATTCAGAGAAGTATTGAGAAAAGAGAAAAGACTTTTGAAAGAGCTCGTGAAGATATTTCACAAGAAGGAAGAATACTCGAATTTAAATATATTTCAAAAGAAATACTCCAGTCCGATAATATTTCCACTTTATTATTTGGTAAAGAAACTTTTAATTTAGTAGGCACTTATGCCGGTGGCATATTCGGTAATCGGCAAATTCATGATGATTATTCCAAATTACTGAATGGAACAGGAGTTGCAGGAGTGCTTTTTTGGCTTTTCATTCATTTGCATCTGATTACCTGGATGATTCGCTTAAAGAAATCGGCTTATGCCAAAACAGATCAACTAGCTTCAATTTTGTTTCCTCTTTATTTTTCTTTTCTTATTATTTTTGGTTTGTCTATGATGTCTGGAGCTATAGGTATGGTAATATCCACCTCATTCTTTTACGCATCATTAGGTGGTATGCTGCGATATTTTTACAACAGAGGAATATCGTTTAAACAATATAGAAATGAAGTTTCAAATCAATGAATTGGCAGTAACCACACCGAAAGAAAAGATTGTAAAACGGTTGGAATTGTATAATCTGACTCTGCCGGCTAATGCTCCTTTAGATATGCTTTTTAACATTGCGTATATTGTCCCAGAGATATTTTTCATATTCAGGCATCCATCCTGAAAGCAAATAGAATTCTCAATTATCAACCTCAATATGATGCTTTGCAAGAATTTAGGTAAGCCTGCGAATGATATTGGAAAAATTTATATGGATGAAAATTATATTTGTAAGATGAAAAAAGACAGAATACTCTTCCTTGTTCCTGGACAGGAAGCAAAGGGTGGGGTTAGTAATTATTATAGAACTATACAGTCACATTTTGTATTGAATATCATTTATTTTCAACGAGGAGCGAGAAACTGGCCTAACAGGAAAAATGCTATCAGTGAAGCTGCAAGGACACTGTCCGATTGGATTTGGTTTTTATTTAAATTAATATTTGAAAACTATAAATTAGTTCAGACAAGTACTTCATTAGGCAAATTTTCCGTTATCCGCGATAGTGTATTTTTATATATCTCGCGCTTGCTCGGCAAGAAAACAGTTGTATTTTATCACGGATGGAATTATGAATATAAAAAAGAGCTTGAGGCGAATAACTTTGGCTTCTTTAAAAAAACATTCTTAAAAGCAGATACCTCTATAGTACTTTCATCTGAATTTGGAAAAGAATTGCTGGCTTGGGGATATAAAAATCCTATTTATACAGAAACTACGGTTGTTGAAGAATCATTAGTTGCAGATATCTCAGGCCTTGTTTGTCGAAATAGCGAAAAAATAACCTTTCTGTTTTTGTCAAGAGTAGAAAAAGCAAAAGGTATATATGAAGCCTTAGACGGTTACGCATTATTGAAAAAAAAATATCAAAACTCAAAACTAATTGTTGCAGGAGATGGATTTGAGTTAGAGAATGCAAAGTTATATGTGAAAAAAAACAATATTGTAAATGTAGATTTTCGAGGCTTCATAACAGGTAAAGCTAAGCAAAGCGCTTTATTGGAAAGTGATATATTGATATTTCCATCTTACAGCGAAGGAATGCCTATTTCTGTGTTAGAAGCAATGGCTTTTGGGCTAACTATTTTGGCAACCAAAGTTGGAGGATTGAGAGACATATTGGCTGATGAAAAAACGGGATTTTTTATCAATGAAAAAGATCATGTAGATATTTACGAAAAAGCATCTGTCGTAATTGATAACTTTTCAATGAGAGCTTATATATTTAAGTACAATCGTGATTTGGCAGCACAGAAATTTTATGCAAAATCTGTTGCTCATAGGTTGGAGAAAATTTTTAGCGCTTTGTTGAAATAAAATAGTAATTTATAAAGATCATGATTCAAATAAAATTGCAACTTTGAAATATAACGTTTAGTCAGGCTAAATATTTATAATTAATTCAATATGAAACAACTCACGCAACAATTAAAGTCAGGTAAAATGGAAATACTGGAAGTCCCATTTCCTTTATTGGGAGATAATCAAATAATGGTAAGGAATTATTATTCTGTTATAAGTCCAGGAACAGAAGGCAAGACTGTTTCGGATGCACGTAAAGGATACATTGCGAAAGCTAAAAGTCGCAAGAAAGAGCTACAACTGGTTATTGATATGGTGAAAGCTCAGGGGATTAAGAGTGCGTACGGTCTTGTAATGAACAAGTTAGAGGCTGCCTCGCCACTTGGATATAGTTGTGCTGGTGAGGTAATTGCTGTAGGTAAGTCTGTAAAAGAGATAAAAGTAGGGGATTATGTTGCTTGCGGAGGACAGGGAGCTTATCATGCGGATGTTGTATGCGTAGAGAAACATTTGTGCGTCAAAGTTCCGGAGAGTGTATCTCTGTCAGAGGCGGCCTTTGCAACAATTGCATCTATTGCCATTCAGGGTATCAGGCAAGCAGAGATACAGGTTGGAGAGATTGTTGGAATAATAGGTTTAGGATTAATCGGTCAATTGACAATTAAATTGTTAAATGCAGCCGGAATACGTGCTTTAGGCATAGATGTAAATCCAGTACAAGTAGAGATTGCTAAAAACAATGGGGCATATCTTGCACTAACCAGAAGACAAGAAGGTATCGAAAATATAATTAAGTCGACTACCCGTGGAAATGGAGTTGATGCCGTCATAATTACAGCAGGAACGAATTCTTTGGACCCTGTTAATTTTGCAGGAGCAATTTCAAGAAAAAAAGGCAAAGTTGTTATTGTCGGTGCTGTACCAACCGGATTTGATAGAGCAGATTATTATAAAAAAGAGCTGAGCCTTCGTATGTCGTCTTCGTATGGTCCTGGGAGATATGACTCTGAATACGAGGAGAAAGGAAAAGACTATCCAATTGGATATGTTCGCTGGACAGAGAATAGGAATATGCAATCTTTTGTTGATTTATTAGCGGATGGTAAATTAAATATCCAAGACCTGATAACCCATACTTTTGATATAGATGACGCTGGTGACGCATACCAGATGATATTGGATAAAGTCGAGCATTACATAGGAATTTTAATAAAATATGGCATAGAATCTCCAATAAAATCTACAGTAAAAATGCGAGAAAAGTCATTTGCAATGGAAGAGGTTAATGTTGCTTTTATAGGGGCAGGCAACTTCGCTCAAAATTTATTGTTACCAAGGCTTAAGAAAAACTCATTATGTAATTTTGTGGGAGTTCTTTCTGGTCATGGCAATACGTCAAGATATGTTGGGGATAAGTACGGGTTTAATTATTGTACCAACGATGTTGATGAGATATTAAACGATAAAGAGGTTAACACAGTTTTTATCTGTTCCAGGCACGATACACATGCTAAATATGTAGTTGAGGCTATAAAGGCAGGTAAAAATGTTTTTGTAGAGAAACCGTTGGCATTGAATATGGAAGAACTCGAAACGATAAAAGAAATATATGATCTGGCTAATGTTCCTCCGCGAGTAATGTTGGGCTTTAACAGACGTTTTGCACCTTGCATACAAGAAGTAAAAAAAATATTTCTTCCTGAACAGCCTAAAGGGATAATTATCCGTGTCAATGCGGGCGCTATGCCCAAAGAACATTGGGTACATGATCCAGAAATGGGAGGCGGGCGAATTGTTGGCGAAGCTTGCCATTTTATAGACCTTGCAATGTATCTCGCGGACAGTCATGTTACGAAAGTAACCGCAATTCCTGTTAAAAGTGCGGATAATCTGAATGATTCTATCATAGTAAACATATCATTTGTAAATGGTAGTGCGGCAACTATCGCATACCTGTCAAATGGCAATAAAAGAGTAACTAAAGAATATATTGAAATATTTTGTGATGGAACAATTGTTCAGATTGACGATTTCATGAGCATGAAGATATTCGGAAAAAATCAAAAGACGAAAAAATACTCTCAGGATAAAGGACATGAAGCAGAACTTATAGCTTTCTGTAAGTCAATAAAGCAAGGCACAGATGTTCCCATTCCTTTTGAGGAAAGTTATGTAGCGATGAAAACAACATTTGATATAATAAATCAATTATAATAAGCGATTATAGTATTTATTTCATGAATAATTTAGATATAATATATAACAGTTTAGCAGATGTCCAACATTATATTGAAAAAAAACATTTTAAAGGACATGATCCGTACGATACTTTAGGTGCATGGTTTCCCTTTCATTGGTTTGGGAAATGGGGACAAGCAGTTGCTATTCAAGCAGGCAAATTAATACCTTTCAATTTTCGTTTGCTGTTTGGCATAAAAAAAGAAGAAAATCCCAAAGGATTAGGCTTAATATTACAGGCGTATTGTATTTTATATGAAACCAGGCAAGATATCAATTATTTAGAGAGAGCTAAATATCTTTTTAAAAAATTGATTGAATTAAGGAGTGAAGGTTATACACATTATTGTTGGGGATATAATTTTATCTGGGCTAATCCACAAAAAGTGTTACGCAAATATCATCCATCAGCAGTTGTCACATCATTTGTAGGACAGGGTATATTTAAATATTACTCTCTAACTAATGATAAAGAGGCTTTTGAAATTTTGAAAAGTATTGCTCAATTTATTCTGGAAGCACTTCCTCGTGTAGAAACAAGTGAAGGAATTTATTTCTGTTATACGAGTGAAGATAAAGATTGTTGTTATAATGCCTCAATGCTTTGCGCTGAGTTTTTGGCTATGGTATACTCCATAACAGGAGACGATCAATATAAAGAATACGCATTACTTGCTGCCAGACTTGTCGTACACCATCAACATGAAGACGGACATTGGAATTACAGTATCAATCTAACCAATGGAATTGAGCGTCAACAAATAGATTTTCATCAAGGTTTTGTTTTAATGTCGCTATACACTGTAGCGAAATACACAACAATAGATGATAAAGAAATTGAATTGTCTATTAGAAAAGGACTTAAATATTACAGAGAGGCGCAATTTTACGACAATGGTCAATCATTGTGGAGAATACCTAAAGCATATCCTGTGGATATACATAATCAATCGCAAGGTATTATCACTTTTTCTCAATTATCTTTATATAACAAAGAATATCTCCAATTTGCCAATACAATTGCAAAGTGGACTATAAAAAACATGCAATCCAATAAGGGCTACTTTTATTATAGGAAATTTAAATATTATACAAATAAAGTTTCTTATATGAGATGGTCTCAAGCATGGATATTATTGGCGCTAAGTCGATTAGTAACCACAAAAAATGGGAATGATATTGATAAAGATAGCGAATATCGGGAATAAATACAAAGCAAGAAAATCACGATCTCGATGTGGAAGAATGAGAATGACGAAAAGATAAATAATGAAAAAAATCATTCTAGTAGCAGGTGCTCGCCCCAATTTTATGAAAATTGCTCCTTTAATACACGCATTAAATGGGAATTCAAGCATAAAATCAGTATTAGTACATACTGGTCAACATTACGATATGAAAATGTCAGGGCAGTTTTTTGATGAGCTGAATATTCCCACACCCAACATCAATCTCGAAGTTGGTTCGGCGAGTCACGCCGTGCAAACTGCACGAATTATGGAAGGTTTTGAAAAGGTCTGTTTGGATGAAAAACCCGATTTTGTGTTAGTCGTAGGTGATGTAAATAGTACTGCGGCTTGTACGATGGTTGCTGCAAAACTTGATGAAATAACGACTATTCATTATGAAGCTGGTCTTCGCAGTCACGATCGATCAATGCCAGAAGAAATCAATCGCCTTGTAACCGATGCTATCACCGATATTTTTTTTACTACAAGCATTGATGCTGATGAAAATTTGTTGAAAGAAGGCGTTGCGAAAGATAAAATTTTTATGGTTGGCAATTTGATGATAGATTCATTAGTCGCAAATTTGCAAAAAGCCGAAAAAACAAATTTAACTTTTTCATTATTAAATAGAAATAAAAAAATAATTATAGAAAAGAATCTGTGTAAATCCATTCAATCTGTATCATCTGTATGTCAATATGGAGTTATGACATTTCACCGACCCAGCAATGTTGATGATGAAAAATCGTTAAAAGAATTGGTGCGCATCTGGGGCAAAGTTTCGGAAAAAATTCCATTAATTTTTTCTGTTCATCCGCGCACATATATAAATATTCAGAAGTTCGGTTTACAAAACGAAATAGACTGTCATGAAAATCTTTATTTCATCGAACCATTGGGTTATTTGCAATTTATTAATCTCGTACAAAATGCCAAATTTGTATTGACTGACTCGGGAGGAGTACAGGAAGAAACAACCTATATGAATATTCCTTGCTTGACTGTTCGTCAGAATACAGAACGGCCTGTAACAATTTTGGAAGGTAGCAACAAGTTGATAAAAACCGAGGATATTTTATCGGAAGTTGATTTACTTCTTCAAGGTAGAGGAAAAACGGGTAGTTGTCCTAAATTTTGGGATGGAAACGCAGCAAAAAGAATAGTTGACATTATAGAACAAATATGTTAAAATGAAAATATTAGTTTATTTGGGACATCCTGCTCATTTTCACTTATATAAAAATGCAATTGAAAATTGGAAAAAATTGGGTCATGATGTTGAAATTTTAATTACAAAAAAAGATATTCTTGAAGATTTACTTCGTGATGCAAGATATTCGTATCATAATATATTAGAAGAAGGAAGAAAAGATTCAAAAGTCGGAATGCTGTATGGAATGTTGAAAAGAGCAATTCGGTTATATAAATTTTGTGTAAAAAATAAGCCTGATATTTTAACAGGAACGAGCGTTGAGAATTCTTTTGTGGGAAAAATTTTGAATATTCCTGTTGTAAATGTAAACGAAGATGATGCAGCAGTAGTTCCTCTTTATGCGAAACTGAGTTATCCGTTTGCAAATGCAATACTCAATCCGCGAGTTTGCAATAGCGGAAAATGGGATAAAAAAGCTATCAAGTACGAATCTTATCAAGAGCTAGCATATTTACATCCTAATCATTTCACTCCTGATAAAAAAATTGTCGAAAAATATTTTTATCCAAAAGAACCTTATTGTATAATGCGTTTTGCAAAATTAAATGCGCACCACGACTTCGGTATACAGGGAATAAATAATGAAATTGCTAAGAATTTGATAAAAATATTGCAATCATACGGCAAGGTATATATTACCTCAGAGCGTTGTTTAGAAAAAGAGTTGGAGGCATATCGTATCCAAATTAACCCATTGGATATGCACCATGTAATGGCATTTGCTCAGTTGTATGTTGGTGATAGTCAGACAATGGCAGCTGAAGCAGGTGTGTTGGGTGTTCCTTTTGTCCGTTTTAATGATTTTGTGGGGCGAATAGGGTATTTAGCAGAATTGGAAGATGTTTATAATCTTGGGTATGGTATACGACCAGCAGATGTAGGAAAGTTATATTCTGTGGTCACAAATCTGATTAAGATATCAAGTTGGAAAAATGTATTAGAAGAACGAAGACAAAAGATGTTATCGGATAAAATTGATTATGCGAAATTTTTAACATGGTTTGTTGAGCAATATCCGCAAAGTGCAAAGACGATGAAAGAAAATCCGAACTATCAATATCATTTTAAATGATAAATATTTTAACAATAATAGGAGCACGCCCGCAGATTATAAAAGCTGCAGCTATATCTCGGGCCATTAGAGCCGGTTATTCAGGAAAAGTTTATGAAAAAATTTTGCATACAGGTCAACATTACGACATAAATATGTCCCAAGTTTTCTTCGGCGAATTAAACATTCCAGAACCTGATTATCATTTGAATGTAGGATCCGGCTCACATGGAGTACAAACAGCAAAAATGATATCAGGAATCGAACAAGTACTTTTATCTGAAAAATTTGATGGAATAGTCTTATATGGTGATACAAATTCAACTCTTGCCGGAGCAATAGCAGCTTCAAAATTACATATTCCAATTTTTCATATTGAGGCTGGATTACGCTCGTTTAATATGTCTATGCCGGAAGAAATAAATAGAATTGTCTGTGATCAGCTTTCGTCCATACTGTTTGCACCTACAGATACTGCCATTCTGAATCTGAATACAGAAGGTTATGCTTCTTCTCTTCCTACTTTTGCAAAACTCAGAAAACGCGAAATTTATAACAGTGGAGATGTAATGTACGATAACAGCCTGTATTTTTTCGGCGTAGCAGAAAAAAGAAGTATCATTCTACAAAAAAATAACTTACAACCTAATAATTACGTATTAGTGACTATCCATCGAGACAATAATACAGATAACCAAGATCGCTTATCAGAAATTTTCAGAGCATTACTCAGTATTTCTAAAAGCTATAAGATAAAGATGGTAATCCCTTTGCATCCAAGAACCTCAAAACTTATAAAAACTAATTTAACAGAAAATATACTTAATGAGATTAATCAATCAAATAGTATTCTCATTTTACCACCTGTTCCATTCTTAGACATGATGAACTTGGAGAAAAATGCATTTTTAATTATGACCGATTCAGGAGGTGTTCAAAAAGAAGCATTCTTTTTCGAGAAACCATGTATCATATTAAGGACGGAAACAGAATGGGTAGAAATTGTAGAAACTAAAGCAGGTTGGATTGCTGATGCAAATTTCGATAAAATAATTGACGCCTACGAAAAGTTATCAAATAAAAATGTTGTCTTTCCTCGATTATTTGGAGATGGGAAAGCTTCTGAATTCATTTTAAATAAAATAATCTCCTATTTATCATGATAATATGAATTTAGTGGCGGTTCTCAAAAGAATACATAATTGAGCCGGCTGCATATTAATTTATTTAACATTTTTTTGTTGAAATATTTCCTGAACATTTTTAAAATAATTATCTGATGGCACTTCTCTTCACTGACATTCAAGGTTTTGTCGGCTCTATTCTCGTTTCAGCTCTCAAAGAGCATCATTCTATTTACGGTTTAGATATTGTTCCTCTCGAAAGAGAAGGAGTACTAAAAACCTATTCATGGAATGAATTGGAATTATTGCCCGCAGTCGATACTATCATCCATTTAGCAGACAAAGTCCATGAAACAAACCCTCCTGATCACATACATTCCGAATATTTCGACATTAATACCGAATTGACCAAGACGATTTTTGATTATTTCCTGCAATCGAATGCCAAACAATTTATTTTCTTCAGCTCAGTGAAAGCGGCTGCAGATAGAGTGGAGGGTGATTACCTAACCGAAGATGTTGTTTCTAAATCCATTGATCCTTACGGGGATAGCAAGATAGCTGCTGAAAAATATATTTGGTCGAAAGGCAAACGATACACGATTCACGGATCTCCTCATCTTGAGGCGAGAGGTTGGGGGAAGGACAAGCGAGTTTATATTTTCCGTCCTTGCATGATTAATGGTCTGGATAAAAAAGAAGACCTGAATTTGTTGTACAAATTTGTAAACAAAGGGATTCCTTATCCCTTTGGGGCTTTCGACAACAAACGATCATTTCTGAATATCGAGAATCTGACCTATATCGTCGAAAAATTCATTCTGCAAAATCCTCCATCGGGTATTTATCATTTGGCTGACGACGAGGCAATTTCAACCAATGAATTGATCGAATTAATTGCTCAATCCAAATGTAAAAAAGCGAAGATACTGCATCTTAATAAAGTGTTTATAAAAGTAATAGCAAAAATAGGAGACTATACAAGACTTCATGTAAATTCTGATCGACTAAAAAAGTTAACAGAAAATTATGTAGTCTCTAACCGGAAAATGAAACATGCGCTCAGGATTGAAAGACTACCTTTCGATGTTAAAGAAGGATTGATCAAAACTTTGAAAACATTTTAATTTTTTATACCACAAAAGAACAGAAAGGAATACCAAGTACGCTGATCAGGTAATTTAATGTTCTCTTCTTTGTGTTCTTTGTGAAAATGCTTTGTGAACCTTGTAGTTAAATTTATTGTCGTATTGCTTCGCCGTTTCTTCTAACATTGACACATTTACATATTATCTTCCGTTATTAATCACTCGATACTGTATGTTCTTGCTGTCGCTATCCTTTTCATAGCGACTTTTCTTTATATAAAAACAGCTGATCGTTGCAACATCTTCGACAAACCCAACGGACGTAGTTCTCATAATTATATCACTGTTCGAGGCGGGGGAATTATCTGGTGGTTAGCCGCAGTTATGTATTCTCTTCTTTATCCCCACGAAAGCGTTTATTTTTTTATCGGTATCACATTGATCTCCGGCTTTAGCTTTTGGGACGATATCTCTTCTCTGTCGAATACAATCCGAATTATCATTCATTTTCTTGCCATCAGCCTGTTATTTCATGGCTTGGGAATATTTCGCATTTTATCGTGGTGGAAGATTCTTACCGCCTACGTTTCTTTTGTGGGAATACTGAATGCCTACAATTTTATGGATGGCATCAACGGAATTACCGGATTATACAGTATGGCAATTTTGATTGCCTTACAATATGTTAATCTGAAAATTGTTGCTTTCACTCCCCACGATTTTATCAATTATGCAATCTTAGCTTGCATTGTATTTCTGTTTTTTAATTACAGAAAGAAAGCCAAATGTTTTGCGGGTGATATAGGCAGTATGGCTGTTTCGTTCTGGATTGTAACTTTGCTGCTCCAATTAATGCTGAAAACTCAATCCGTTATTTGGATTTTGTTTTTGACGGTTTACGGGGTGGATTCGGTTTGTACCCTATTGCATCGTTTATTCCTGCGCCAAAATATTTTCGAAGCTCACCGCATGCATTTCTATCAGGTATTGACGAACGATCGGGGAATATCACACTTGAAAGTATCGGCAGGTTATGCGGCAATACAGTTTATCATTTGCGTAATTATTATCTTTTTATACCACCGGTTACCGACAGCAGCAGGAGTTGCGGGAATTGGCATGTTGCTCTTATGTGGTTCTGGGTATTTTTTGAAATTTATCATCCAATCAACATATAAATAAAAATCACATGCCGAAAAAATATGCTTTTTTTCTGTTTTTATTCTTTTCCTACACTGCTTATTCACAAGATTCTCTCGATTATCGCGTCGATCTTTTCGGGTCTGTAAGCAGTGGAAAGTACACGCCTTTTTGGATGACGTCCAATACTTACGGAATAGTTCCCCTGCGACCGAATAACGGTTATGCCAGAGGGGATTTGGACTGGAAACATTCTTTTCTTAGCGAGGTACAAATAGAGACGGAAGCCGATATTGTCGCGGCGGTAAAACATACTTCTTCGTTTTGGTTCCAACAGTTATATGCGGCGGCTTCTTATCGTAATATGGTTTTATTTATAGGCTCTAAAGAACGATACACGTCCATGCTGGACAAGAATCTGAGTATGGGTGATATGACTTTTTCACCTAATGCCCGACCGAGTCCGGAAATCAATTTTTCGTTTTCCGATTATACGACTTTCCCTTTTACCAAAAGATACATAAAATTTAAAGCCGATTTCGCTTTCGGGAAAGCGTTGGATAACAATTATATTCTTCGCACAAAGGTTCTCGGCGCGACTTATACGCTTAATACCTTATACCATCACAAATCATTATATATAAAGTGGGAAGATCCGACAGACCGTTTTCCTTTTTTCGGTATTATCGGTTTAGAACATGCTGCACAATGGGGAGGACGGTTATCGAACTTCGGAAATCAACCTTCTTCTCTTAAAGACCTAATTCGAATCATCCTTTGTCATGGCGGAAATTCCGATGCAACGTTGGGTGACCAAATCAATGTTTTGGGAAATCATCTGGGCACCTATAATGTAAAAATAGGTTTCCAGGGGAAGAAGGTTCAAGCTGCTCTGTATAAACAGCATTATTACGAAGATAAATCGGGATTGGAAATGGCTAACTGGCGAGACGGCATCTGGGGAGGGGAAATTACTTTTTTCAATCAACAGTATTTGCAAAAAATAGTTGTGGAATATTTGCAAACAACTAATCAAAGCGGTCCGTTTCTTTTTCTTAAATATGACTGGATACTATATCCGAAGGCAAGAGGCGGAGGGAATGATAGTTATTACAATAATGGCGGTTATCCCAATGGATGGTCATATTTCGGAAGAGCAATAGGCAACCCCATACTCACTTCTCCCGAATATAATGCCGATCATTCGCTCGGTTTCGAAGACAACCGCGTGAAAGCCTATCATTTGGGATTCGACGGAAATATTTCCGATGAAGTTTCGTATCGAACACTTTTCACGGAAATGTCCGGTTGGGGCACGATGACTAAACCTTTTCTCCAAAAAGAATCTGATTTTTCCTCATTATTTGAATGTACTTATAATCCGAAAAAACAAAAAAATTGGCGGTTTGCCGTACAAGTCTCTTTTGACATAGGCGATATGTATAGCGATAATTTCGGTTGTTCAGTGAAAATATCTAAATCGGGAATAATCGGGAAATGAAAGTTATCGTACAACTAATGCTTATAGAGAAATTTGAAGTGGAAAGAATAGCACGAGCTAAATGAATATTAAAAATTCAGGAGATATTTCTTTTAAAATGAACATTATTCGAGCATAGCTTGGCTTATGTTTACCTTCCGGCTCTTCTTTGACGGAAAATGCGTTGGGTGGAATATTTGCTGAAATTTTTCCCTAAAATACATAGAGGGGATTCGGAAGATTTTGGAGATTTCGTGTCGCTCCGCAATGACATCAGGTTTTATTCATCGGATTTCGCTCCGTTGGAGCTTTCTATAAACAACTCATTTCCGTTTCGTAGGACGTTGTCCTCCTACGCTATTGATTGGAAAGACTTTCAGCCTTAGTTTCGTTGTTTATGGAAAAGCTGTTTTTATAATGCTTGTCCGTATTACGGCGAGAAAGTCAGTGAAACCTTATTCGACCACGGATTGTGTCTTCCTTCGGGTTCTTCTCTGACGGAAGATGACTTGGAGAGAGTAGTGGAAGTAATCCAAGGAGTTATAAATAAAAAATAATGAGCAGCTGGCTCACCGAAGGCACTTCTGTCTTTATCCCTAAATCATCAAAAAAAGAAATAGTAGGGGATGTGGAATTTTGGGGATTTGGGGGATTTCGTGCCGCTCCGCAATGACACCGAGCCTTCCGGTTTCCAAATTGCCAAATTGCCAAATGTCCGGTTTGGCAATTTGGCAATTTCTCCCACTGTCTTCCCCCTTGACCTTGTCACGCAGGGACAAATATATTATCCCCACATATAACATCCCTAAAGGGACTTGTTGAGGGCAGGTGGACATACATTTCAGCCAATATTATATCCCCGGCGGGACTAAAGAAACAACATTCCCCTCTTTTCCCTTCTCTCTTGCATCCGCAACTTTCAACCCCGGCGGTCCGCTTCTCAATTTCTTCACCTTTTCACCCCTTCCATCCTTTCCTACTCTCCCATTTGCATATTTCCCGATTAAGCACTAACTTTGTTTGATTAAATTTTGTTCGAATGTTGTTCCATGATTGATGATTGATATTGAAAAAATAATACGGTCGCACGAACATTCCCGGTTGGAAGCCAAAAAAGCTTTGGGTGGAATACCTAATAGCGTGTGGGAAAGTTATTCCGCATTTGCCAATACAGAAGGCGGCATTATATTGCTCGGCGTTTCGGAAGTCGATTCAAAATTGGTTGTCACAGGAGTTAAAGAGGCTCAAAAGAAACTGAAATCAATTTGGGATGTACTGAACGACCGCAGTAAAATCAGCAACAATGTTTTGTTGGAGAAGCACCTTTACATTCAGCAGGTGAGCGGATATGAAGTCATTGTAATGGATGTTCCTCGCGCCGACCGACATGATAAACCCGTTTATATTAACAATAATTTGTTTGACGGCACTTTCCGCAGAAATGCAGAAGGAGATTATCATTGTTCCCAACAAGAAGTGAAAGCCATGTTGCGCGATCAATCAGACTTGCCTATCGACAGTTCGGTTATTTATGAATTATCGTGGCAAGATTTGGATTCCGATTGTATATCCCGTTATCGCAATCGGTTTGCTTCATTTAAGCCGGCACATGTTTGGAATGGCTTGGATACTATTGAATTTTTGAGTAAAACCGGTTCTGTAAGGAAAAACGAAAACGGCGTCTTTTGCCCCACGCTTGCAGGCTTGTTGATGTTTGGAACAGACGATATTATTACACGTATATTACCGGACTATTTTTTAGATTACAGAGAAAAATACGATGATAATCGCTGGAGCGACCGTGTAGTTTCCAATTCGGGAGATTGGAGCGGCAATATCTTTGATTTCTTTTTCAAAATTATTGACCGACTTACGGCAGATATCAAACGTCCTTTTCGCATGCGTAACAGCATCGAGAGAGATGACGATACCGCCGTTAATGTGGCAGTCAGAGAAGCGCTTGCCAATAGTGTAATTCATGCCGATTATTATGGCAGACAGGGTATTGTGGTAGAGAAAAGGAAAAACGAAATCAGTTTTTCCAATCCGGGTGGATGTCGTCTTTCTGTTAAGGAAGCAATGGAAGGAGGCATTAGCGATCCGCGCAATCCTACTATATTTAAATTGTTTTCTTTGATAGAAATCGGAGAAAGAGCCGGAAGTGGAATTTTCAATATATGTTCCGTTTGGAATCGTATTGAATGGAAAATTCCTTCGTTACACCAGTATTTTTCTCCGGACAGAACTACTTTTATTCTTCCAATCGAATTGGAGCATGAAGATTTAAGCAACAGGGTCACTGTAAATGAAGATTCGCGCAAAAAGGTCACTGTAAATACTCCCAACAGGGTCACTGTAAATGAAGATTCGCGCAAAAAGGTCACTGTAAATGCTCCCAACAGGGTCACTGTAAATGAAGATTCGGACAAAAAGGTCACTGTAAATGCTGCCGAGAGGGTCACTGTAAATGAAGATTCGGGCAAAAAGGTCACTGTAAATACTCCCAACAGGGTCACTGAAAATAAAGATTCGGGCAAAAAGGTCACTGTAAATACTCCCGACAGGGTCACTGAAAATAAAGATTCGGGCAAAAAGGTCACTGTAAATACTCCCGACAGGGTCACTGAAAATAAAGATTCGGGCAAAAAGGTCACTGAAAATACCGCCGACAGGGTCACCGGAAATTCAGATAATGAGTTCACAGTGAATCAAAAAATAATTATAGATAACATAATAAAGAATCCTCAAATTGCAGCGAAAGAATTGTCTTCCATCATTGGAATTTCCGAAAGAAAGATAAAGGATAACATTGCTAAACTCAAATCCAAAGGCATTCTCGATCGCATCGGCCCGGATAAAGGCGGATATTGGAGAGTAAATCGTTGAAAAAGCGCTATGCGCTTATCCTTAAGACAGTCGTTTGTTAATCCCATCTATGTAATCCAAAACCTCGTCTTTTCCTTTTTTGTGCTCTGCCGAAGTGTAAAATATCGGAGGGAGTTCTTCCCATGTTTCTAACAGTTTGGCTTTATACAGAGCTGCATTCCCCTCTAATTTGCTTCGGGAAATCTTGTCGATTTTCGTAAAGATAATGGCAAAAGGAATCCCGCTTTCCCCCAGTTGATTGATAAATTCCAAGTCGATCTTCTGCGGTTCATGCCGGCAGTCCAGTAAAACAAAAAGGCATGTCAATTCTTCCCTTTCATCAAGATAATCGTCGATAATCTCCCGAATTTTCTCCCGTCCTTTTTTCCCCTGTCGAGCGTAGCCGTAGCCCGGTAAATCGACTAAATACCAGGCATTATTAATCAAAAAATGATTGATTAAGCGGGTTTTACCCGGCGTGGAAGAAGTAAGCGCCAAACCTTTCACACCTGCCAACATATTGATTAAAGAAGATTTACCCACATTGGAACGACCGATAAACGCATATTCGGGACGACCGTCTTTCGGACACCGTCCGGGTTCGGTATTGCTGATGACAAATTCGGCTTTTTTGATGTTCATATTCATTAATTCCTATTAGCGAGCAACAAATGTAATATTTATTTTTATTTTTGCAAAAAAAAATATAACTTTGGGGCTTTATAAGGAGTAAATAAAATGAAAAAGGCGATGAATTATAACAAAATGAAAAAGCCACCCATAAAAAGCATATTGTTATTATTCGCAATATGTCTTACGGAAATATCATGTTCGTATAAAGAAAATGTTGTTGTCGATCGAATACTCTTGTCGGACGCGTGGAAGATTCAGCAATCGACAAAAACGAAAGCGGACGGAAGCGCTCTTTCTTCCGGCAACGTGAAGGTCGATGATTGGTTTTCGGCTCATGTTCCAACTACTGTCATGGGAGCATTGACCAATGCCGGGTTATATCCCGATATCATGGTTGGAACCAATATGAAAAATGTTGACAAAAAACCGTTTGATGTTTCATGGTGGTTTCTTAAAAAATTTTCATTGCCTAAAAAGAATAAAGATCAACATATTTTTCTTCACTTCGACGGTATCAGTTATTCTGCCAATGTTTGGTTAAACGGGACCAAGATAGCTTCGCGGGAAGAAGTGCACGGTGCTTTCCGTCAATTCAAATTCGATATTACTCAAACGGCAAAAGAAAATAATGTGTTGGCTGTCGAGGTGTTTCGTGCGCAACCGGGTGATCCGAATATTGGTTTTGTTGATTGGAATCCCCGCCCGGCCGACGAAAATATGGGAATATTCAGGGAGGTTTACGTATCGCTTTCCGGCAAGGTGAACATGGAACATCCGAGGGTTACATCAAAGGTGAATACCAAAACCTTAAAAGAAGCATGGTTGACGGTTGAAACCAAAGTGGTAAACCAATCGGATAAGCCGGTAAGCGGCAGGTTAGTGGGAACAATTGAAGGGCAGGTATTTTCCGTGCTTGTTTCGCTTGAACCCAACGAACAAAAAACGGTGTCGGTAACTTCCGATGAGGCGCCGATGTTGCACCTTATCGATCCCCGCATTTGGTGGTGCAACAATTGGGGGAGTCCTGAACTGTATAACTTGGATTTGAAATTCAAAATAGGAAGTACGATTACCGACCAACAAACCGTTACTTTCGGCGTGCGAGAAATTAAAGATTATTTTACCGAAGAGGGACATCGCGGTTTTATGCTCAACGGTAAGAAAGTGTTGATTAAAAGCGCCGGATGGACCGATGATATCTTCTTGAGAGATACTCCGGAGACCAATGAAATTCAAATACAGTATGTGAAAGATATGAACTTGAATTCCATTCGGCTCGAAAATATTTGGGGAAACAGTCAAAACATTTACGATTTGTGCGACCGCTATGGTTTAATGGTGCTTGTCGGATGGAGTTGCCAGTGGGAATGGGACGATTATCTCGGAAAAGAAGTTGATGATTTCGGCGGAATTAAAACGCTTAAAGATATAAAATTGATATCAGAATCATTTGAAGATCAAGTTCTTTGGTTGAGAAACCATCCGAGCATCATCGCTTGGTTTGTCGGCAGCGATAAAGTTCCGCGTCCCGAATTGGAAAGGAAATACAAAGAGATTCTTTCCCACATTGACAATCGTCCTTATATAGCTTCTGCAGCAGCGGGAAACAGTATGGTTTCAGGTCCTGTGGGTATGAAAATGGCGGGACCTTATGAATATGTCGGTCCGAGTTATTGGTATGAAGATACCAAAAACGGAGGTGCTTACGGTTTTAATACCGAAACAGGCATCGGTGCTCAGCTCCCGGTTTACGAATCTATTCTCAAAATGATACCGGCAGATAAACTGTGGCCCCTGAATGAGGTTTGGAATTACCGGTGCACAGCCTCCAATTCGGCGATGAACAACTTGGATGAGTTGACAAAAGCCATGGATAATAAATACGGCAAAGCCGTGGATTTATCTGATTATTTATTGAAAGCCAACGTTATGAATTATGAAAGCACAAAAGCGATGTTTGAAGCGTTCCGGGTTAATTTCCCGACTTCAACCGGCATCGTGCAATGGATGCTCAATTCCGCTTGGCCCTCTTTATATTGGCAATTATATGATTATTATTTGATTCCCACTTCGGCATATTATGGAGTTAAGCGGGGAAATTTACCGCAACAACTGATTTACAATTATAAAGATCATGCGATATATGCCGTTAACGACCGGCTCGACGGGAATATGAATCAAAAGGCGGATATCCGACTTTATTCCGAAACGTCTAAATTGTTGTTGGATGAAAAAATAACTTTGGATGTTCCTCCGGATAGTTCGAAAATAGTATTTACTTTACCGAAATTGACCGTGAACACTTTTTTGTCCCTGCAATTATTATCGGGTGATACACCGGTTGCCGATAATTTTTATTGGTTGTCCGCAAAACCGGATGTGTATGATTATGATAACACTAAATGGTGGTTTACGCCGATAAAGACATACGCCGATTTCAAAGGATTGGCTAATATATCGGTTACTCCGCTGAATGTCGATACGGAAATTCGGGAAGAGGGAGGGAAAATGATTGTTGCAGCCGAATTGGAAAATCCTTCGACTTCGATAGCGTTTTTTATACAACTGTTGCTCAAAGACAAAAAGGGTGAAATCATTTTCCCAGCATTGTGGAGTGATAATTATGTGAGTTTATTGCCCGGCGAAACCCGGACATTCGAATGTCCGCTGAATACATTGCTTTTTGCAGGTAAAAAACTGACCTTGACTGTTTCGGGATGGAATGTTGACAAACAAACGGTGACAGTGAAATGATCGTTTATTAATACCTTTTTTACCAATAATAAAACAAAGCAAATGAATATTATTCCTGCCTTTAAACATTCTCCTGCTTTGACCGTTTTTTAAGTGTGGAGAGCGTCGCTTATTTACTATTTCTTATTTCAAAATGTTTCCAAATTGGCTTGTAAGTTTTGGTTTTCTCAAAAATATTGTTACCTTTACTCAGATTTAATGTGATTTTTTAGATATTTAACCGTTTTATTATACTATTCAGGGATGTTATTAGTTTTAAATAATAATTTCCCGGGTTATAAAACTAATAACTGAACTTAAGTATTTTTAGATGAAAAAAAAAGAGATTATGATTTATGATTTTGAAATGCTACAAAAATTTTACGGCGATTTTGCCGGGAAAGTAGATTTTGCACGTGAACAAATCAAGCGTCCTATGACACTTGCCGAAAAGATACTGTATGCGCATTTGGATTATGCGGAACCGTTAAACGACTTTCAACGAGGGGTCGATTATGTGAATTTCCGCCCCGATCGAGTAGCAATGCAGGATGCTACAGCGCAAATGGCTCTTTTACAATTTATGAATGCCGGGAAAGAAAAATCGGCAGTTCCTGCTACGGTGCATTGCGACCATTTGATTGTGGCAGATAGAGGAGCAGAAGCCGATTTGGCTGCTGCCACGGAAAACAATCGTGAAGTGTATGATTTTTTACGGACGGTGTCCGGTGCTTACGGAATCGGATTTTGGAAACCGGGAGCCGGGATTATTCACCAAGTGGTATTGGAAAATTTTGCTTTCCCCGGAGGAATGATGATCGGTACGGATTCGCATACTCCAAACGCAGGCGGATTGGGAATGGTTGCCATTGGAGTAGGCGGAGCGGATGCTTCCGATGTGATGAGCGGAATGGAATGGGAATTGAAAATGCCGCGACTGATAGGGGTTCGATTAACCGGGAAATTAAGCGGTTGGACAGCGCCCAAAGATGTGATTTTGAAATTAGCGGGACTATTGACCGTCAAAGGCGGAACCAATTCAATTATCGAATATTTCGGAGAAGGGGTTTCTTCCTTGTCGGCTACCGGCAGAGCAACTATTTGTAATATGGGCGCCGAAATAGGAGCGACTACTTCCTTGTTCCCCTTTGATGAAAAGACAATCGTTTACTTGAATGTTACCGGACGTGAAGAAATTGCTCGCCAAGCCCAAAAGATTGCGAGCTATTTACAACCGGATCCGGAAGTATCGGCAAATCCGTCGATCTATTTCGATCAGGTAATTGAAATCGATTTATCCGCTTTGGAGCCTTACATCAACGGTCCATTTACGCCCGATGCGGCAACACCTGTTTCCGAATTTGCCGACAAGGTGAAAGCCAACGATTTTCCGCAACGAATGGAAGTGGGATTGATCGGCTCTTGCACCAATTCATCCTACGAAGATTTAAGCCGGGCGGCTTCTATCGCTCGTCAGGCAACGGAAGATGAAATTCCGACAGCGGCAACTTTGATTGTAAATCCGGGTTCCGAACAGATCCGTTACACTGCCGAGCGAGACGGACTTATCGCCGATTTCGAAAAAACAGGCGCGCTGATTATGGCAAATGCTTGCGGTCCTTGTATCGGTCAGTGGAAACGGCACACAGATGATAATACTCGAAAAAATTCTATTGTTACTTCGTTCAATCGCAATTTTGCCAAACGAGCCGACGGAAATCCGAATACATTCGCATTTGTAGCGTCGCCCGAAATAACAATGGCATTGACAATAGCCGGTGATCTTTGTTTTAATCCTTTAACCGATAAATTAAAAACGAAAGACGGACGGGAAGTTTTGCTTCGCGAACCTCAAGGAAGCGACTATCCGCCCGGAGGTTTTGAAGTAAAAGACATCGGTTATCTTGCTCCCGGCAATACGAATGAAGAAATCCGGCTTGATCCTTGTTCCGAGCGTTTGCAACGATTGGAAGCTTTTCCCGTTCCCGTGGAAGAAGAATTGTTTCGTATGCCTTTACTGATTAAAGCAGCGGGGAAATGCACCACCGATCATATTTCCATGGCAGGTCCTTGGCTTCGATTTCGCGGTCATTTGGAAAATATTTCCGATAACCTGCTCATGGGAGCCGTGAATGCTTTTAACGGCAAAACAAATTCCGTTTTTAATCAACAATCCGGCAAGTATGAACCGGTTTCTGCGGTCGCTAAACAATATAAATCGCAAGGAATGTCATCAATTGTCGTTGCGGAAGATAATTACGGAGAAGGATCTTCGCGCGAACATGCCGCTATGGAACCGCGTTTCTTAAATGTCAAAGTCATTTTAGCTAAAAGTTTTGCCCGTATTCACGAAACGAATCTGAAAAAACAGGGAATGTTGGCGCTCACTTTTGATAATATGAACGATTATGATAAGATTCGGGAAGACGATTGTATTTCCATTGTCGGAATCAGGAGTTTCAAACCGGAGAGGCCACTTACCGTTATTCTCTATCACACCGATAATACGCAGGATTCTTTCTTTGTAAATCATACGTTTAATGATTTGCAGATTAAATGGTATCGAGCGGGAAGCGCATTGAATTATTTAAAAGCCAATCGAATATGAAGGTAGAAAAACAAGGAGAACATTTAAGGGTTCCCGACCGGGTGACTGTTCCGTTTATTGAAGGCGACGGCGTTGGCGCAGAAATTACTCCGGTAAGTCAAAGCGTTGTAGATTGCGCCGTTGAAAAAGCATACAACGGAAAACGGTCGATAGAATGGAGAGAAGTAACGGCAGGTGAAAAGGCTTTTAACACGACAGGCAATTGGTTACCCGATGAGACCTTAGAGGCTTTTCGCGAATATCGAATCGGCATCAAGGGACCGCTCACAACGCCCGTGGGCGAAGGTATTCGGTCGCTGAATGTGGCGCTTCGGCAAACACTCGATTTGTATGTTTGTCTGCGTCCGGTGCGATGGTTCACCGGAGTTGTGTCACCGATAAAAGAGCCGCAAAAGGTCAATATGGTTATTTTTCGCGAAAATACCGAAGATATTTATGCCGGAATCGAGTGGCAGCAGGGAACACCCGAAGCTCGTAAATTCTTGACATTTCTGAAAGAAGAAATGCACGTAAAGAATATACGATTCGAAGAAACTTCTTCTTTCGGCGTTAAACCGGTTTCTATCGAAGGAACCGAACGATTGGTCAGGGCAGCCATCGAATATGCTTTGGAGAACCGATTACCGAATGTAACCTTGGTGCATAAAGGCAATATCATGAAATATACCGAAGGCGGGTTCAAGCGTTGGGGATACGCATTGGCTGAACGGGAATTTTCAAAAGAGCTTGCCGAAGGTAAATTGGTTATTCAAGATGTGATTGCCGACGCTTTCCTGCAAAATACCTTGTTGACACCGGAGAAATATTCGGTTATTGCCACTTTAAACCTGAACGGTGATTACATTTCCGACCAATTGGCGGCAATGGTCGGCGGAATCGGCATTGCTCCCGGAGCCAATATCAATTACGAAAGCGGTCACGCCATTTTTGAGGCAACGCATGGAACAGCTCCCGACATTGCCGGAAAAAATCGGGCAAACCCTTCATCGCTGATTTTATCGTCGGTGATGATGCTCGAATATATGGGATGGAATGAAGCGGCTGATTTGATAACAGACGCTATGGAAAAAGCTTTCCAGAACGGGGAAGCAACCAATGATCTGGCGCGATTTATGCCGAACGGTAAACCGCTTGGAACTGTACAGTTCGGAGAAAAATTACTTAAACTTATAAATGAATGATTATTTATGAAGAAGGAATATCTGATTTACAAATTGTCGGAATCCGTAAAAACAACAAGTAAAATTGATAATGAGTTGTTTGAAAAGTACAATGTAAAACGGGGTCTTCGCAATGAAGACGGCTCGGGTGTGTTGGTCGGTTTGACTCAAATCGGTAATGTTGTCGGTTACGAACGCATGCCGGACGGAAGCGGTTTGAAAGCGATTCCGGGTAAACTTTTTTATCGGGGCTATGATGTTGAAGATATCGTACACGATTTAATCGCAGGCAAACGATTTGGTTTTGAAGAAGTCGCTTATTTGATGCTTTCCGGAAAACTGCCGGATGCGGAAGAATTAGCCAATTTCAAAGAATTATTGATTGATAATATGGCTTTGGAACAGAAAACCACGATAAATATCATAGATTTGGAGGGCCAAAACATCATGAATACGCTTGCACGCAGCGTATTGGAACTGTACAATTTCGACCCGAATCCCGATGATATTTCTCCCGAAAACCTGATGCGACAATCCGTTCAGTTGATTTCCAAATTCCCGACGATTATTGCGTATGCCTATAATATTTTGCGGCACAGTACTCAAGGACTCTCTCTGCACATTCGTCACCCGGCCGAAAATTTGACACTCTCCGAAAACTTCCTTTACATGCTGAAACGGCATTATACCTCTCTGGAAGCTCGCACGCTGGATTTGGTGCTGGTGTTGCAAGCCGAACACGGGGGAGGAAACAATTCAACTTTCAGCGTTCGGGTTACAAGCTCAACCGGCACCGATACCTATTCTGCCATTGCGGCAGGAATCGGTTCGTTGAAAGGTCCTTTGCACGGAGGAGCCAATCTGCAAGTGGTGGATATGTTCAACCATTTGAAAGAACATATTTCCGATTGGAAAAACGTGAAAGAAATCGATAAGTATTTCGAACGGATGCTGAACAAGGAAGTATATAATAAAACCGGTTTGATCTACGGTATCGGACATGCGGTATATACCATATCGGATCCCCGCGCGATTTTGTTAAAAGAACTGGCGCGCGATTTGGCAAAGGAAAAAGGACGCCAAGATGAATTTGCATTCCTTGAACTTTTGGAAGAAAGAGCCATACAAGCTTTTTATAACTACAAAGGAAATAAAAAGAGCGTGTCGTCGAATATTGATTTTTATTCCGGATTTGTGTATGAAATGATCGGCTTACCCGAAGAAATCTATACTCCATTATTTGCCATGGCACGTATTGTAGGGTGGACGGCTCATCGTATCGAAGAATTGAATTTCAAGAGTAAACGGATTATTCGCCCTGCTTATCGAAATATTTTGGATTCGCAAACTTATATTCCTATTAAAGAAAGATAATGATAATAAATATCTCTCGCTTCGCTTGGAATCGTTCGCAATGACGAAAATTTACCTATCATGCAACATTCCATTTTAATTACGGGAGCAAACGGACAGCTGGGTCGGGAGCTGCAAGAATTATTTCCGCTTTATCCGCAATATCGGTTTTTCGCGACCGATATTGATACACTTGATTTATGCAATAAGGAAGCAATTGCAAAGTTTTTGGATAAAAATCGCATCGATTATATTATCAATTGCGCTGCTTATACGGCTGTGGATAAAGCGGAAGATGACAACGACTTGTGTTATCGAATCAATCGCGACGCCGTTCGAAACTTGGCGGAAGCCGGTAGAAAGAAGTCTAAGATTATTCATATATCTACCGATTACGTTTTCGATGGAACAGCGAAAAGACCGCTGCGGGAAACGGATGAAACCAACCCGCAATCGGTTTACGGGAAAAGTAAGTTGGAAGGTGAGCAAATTCTGTTGAAAACCGCTGCCGAAAGTATGATTATCCGAACCGCTTGGTTGTATTCTTCGTTTGGAAACAATTTCCTGAAAACCATGATTCGCTTGGGAAAAGAAAAAGAATCCCTAAATGTGGTCAACGACCAAATAGGTACGCCAACCTACGCCGCCGATTTGGCGAAAGCCGTTTTAGGGATTATCGAAGAAAGCGAGAAAACGAATACCTTTCAATCCGGCATTTATCATTACAGTAATGAAGGCGTATGTTCATGGTATGACTTTTGTTTAAAAATCCATGAATTGGCAGGCATCACGACCTGCAAAGTCCGACCGGTTTCAACAGCCGAATACCCCGTAAAAGCACCTCGCCCTCTTTACAGCGTCTTGGATAAAACCAAGATAAAAGAAACCTTTCATTTGGCGATTCCTCAATGGGAAGAAAGCCTGAAAAGCGCTGTACTGCGATTGCAACCGGATGTGGGCTGATACGGATCTCCTTAAAATATTTTATCTGCAGTATTGTATATCCGGAAAAAACATATACATTTGCAATTAAAAAATTATTACAAACAAAACCTAAGTTGTGGAGAAAGATTATGTTGAATTCAATGCCCGTTATCTGAATCTGTTAACGGATTTCGGATTTCATAAGGTCTTTGGAGAAGACGTTGGCAAAAAATTGTTGATGAATTTTCTCAATTATGTTATTAAGGAAGAAGGTCACATAAAACAAATTCTGTACCTTAATCCCGAGCAGTTGGGAAATTTCAAGACAGACAGAAAAGCGGTATTTGATATTTTTTGCATTACTGAAAAAGGTGAATATTTTATCGTCGAGATGCAAAAAGCGAAACAAGAATTTTTTCGGGAACGGAGTATATTCTATGCGTCGGTACCGATACGAAAACAAGCACCTAAAGGTAAATGGAACTTCCATTTAAAAGGGGTTTATGTAGTGGCGATATTGGATTTTGTTATTTTCGATGAATTTAAAGAAGATAAAGAATTCTATATTGAGCATGTATATCTTACACGGGAGAGAACGAAAACGGTTTATTCAAATAAATTGAAGTTTACATTTGTTGAATTGCCCAAGTTCGGAAAGAGTGAAGAAAATTTAAAAACCGATTTAGATATATGGCTATTTTTACTGAAAAACATGCACTTATTGAAAGACCGTCCGGCTTCGATTCGAGGCAAGTTTTTTGATAAGTTGTTTGAAATAGCAGAAATAAATCAATTAACAGAAGCAGATATGGAAAAATATGAAAAGAGCGTATTGGATTATTACGATGTACAAGACGCAATGAAATTCGCTCGCAAAGAAGGACGAGAAGAAGGTCGCAAAGAAGGCATCGAAAAGGAAAAAATTTCTATTATCCAAAAATGTCTTCAAAAAAATATAGCGATAGAAGATATTGTTTTCCTTACAGGATATTCAAAGGAACAGATTATTCAATATAAAACAAAAAATTAGCGGCTAAAAAACCTGTTATTGCGGGCTTGACCTGCAATCCCCAATATCCCCAAAATCCCCTTTGGAAGATTTTGGGATAAATTTCAATAAATGTCCCATACAGCACAAGACCAACATACCGACTCCGACAACCCCGATGAAAGTCCGGTGAAACTTCTTTCCCTCCGACATAATCCGAAGGATTTAATTTTTATAACCCCCAATGAAGCGCAAGCGATTGGGGGTGAATTGGGAAGAGTGGCAAGCGATTGAGGGAGAATTAAAACTCAACTTCCAAAAGTGCATTTTTACTCCCGACAGTCCAGTTCGGACCGTTTTGAAGCAGTCGGATCGCTTCTCGGTCAGCCGCTTGGTTCAATGCCCGAAGAATGGATATATCAACGGGGCGCCCCTTTTCGTTGACTTTAAACAATAAAATTACTTTGCCGTGCGTGGTTGAGCCGGCATCATCCGTTATCGTGGTCTGATTATTTTTAATGTAATCGCTGTACGACTTGTCTCCTCCGACAGGCTTTGGTGTTTGGTTCCCTTGATTATCATTGGTCACAAGTTTGGAAAAGATTTCCTGAACTTCTTTGCCTGAAACCGAATAATTGTTCGATTTTTTACCGGATCGGTCAGAATAATCCGTATTTTGATCCTTTGCTTCATCTTTTTTTATTTTTTCTTGTTGAATCGGCGGTTTTCCACTTTGGTTAGAATAATCCGTATTTTGATCCTTTGCCTCATCCTTTTTTATTTTTTCTTGTTGAATCGGCGGTTTTTCACTACCCACAAGCTCTGCAATCGGATGACTTGGTTTAACTTCTCGGATAAGACCCGATGTGGTGTTGACAGCCTTGTGTGTTGGCGTTAGCGCAGCCAAACTGTCAATAATTCGATCAAGCTCAAGTGAGTCGCTCGTTAATTTGTCGGCGTAACGCGCTTCATCAGCTAAATCGACAGAGTAATGAGTCTTAATTACAAAGAAATAAAAACTCAACAGAATGATTGCCATAGCGCTGCCTGCAACGCTCAACAATTGAAAATATAAATAATTCTTTCTTATTCGTCTTTTCATTCGTCTTCTGAATCTTTTCCATTTTCTTCGGGAGGTTTCTTCTTCCGGATGCACGTCAATAACGTTTTGCATGAACGGATCGCGCACAATTTCCGTTTTGAACGGATGCGCAGATTCCATGCGATTTTCATCTTCAATGTAATCCCACATACTCATCTGTCAAAGTATTTTATAAAAATGTGACTTGTTTAATCTTGTTACATTTTCCGAATGTAGCTTCGGCGGTGTGTTAATAAAAAACTCTAATATATTTTCTGCAAAAGTAAAAAAAATGCTAAGAACAACGAAATTTTATTTCGCCTTTTTAAAACTTTTTGTACTTTTGCCCTCAGTATGTTTGAAATTTATTTTATCCATGATAAAGATTGCAATTATTGGCTTAGGCTACGTAGGATTACCTTTGGCGCGCTTGTTTGCCACTAAATATCCGGTGGTAGGTTATGATATTAACAAGAATAGAGTGAGTGAGTTAAGAGCCGGAGTGGATCGCACTTTGGAAGTAGAAGAAGATCTGCTCCGGATTGTACTGAAAGACAATCCGGACAATGACCGGGGATTGTTTTGTTCCTGTAATTTGGAAGATATTCGTGATTGTAACTACTATATCGTTACCGTCCCGACTCCTGTGGATAAAAATCACCGTCCCGATTTAACACCTCTTTACAAAGCAAGCGAAACGGTGGGGAAGGTGATCAAGCCGGGCGATATTGTGATTTACGAATCAACAGTGTATCCGGGAGCGACGGAAGAAGATTGCATTCCCGTGATTGAAAAAGCTTCCGGACTGAAATTTAATACCGATTTCTTCGCCGGTTATTCGCCGGAACGGATTAACCCCGGAGATAAAGAACATACTGTCGAAAAAATCAAGAAAGTAACCTCCGGTTCAACTCCCGAAATAGGAGAAAAAGTCAATGCTTTATATGCTTCGGTAATTACTGCAGGCACTCATCTGGCTCCGACTTTGCGAATTGCAGAAGCCGCCAAAGTCATCGAAAATTCGCAACGCGACATCAACATTGCATTTGTCAACGAATTGAAAAAGATTTTCGACCGTATGGGAATCGACACAAACGCCGTATTGGAAGCTGCCGGCACAAAATGGAACTTTTTAGCGTTCAAACCCGGTTTGGTGGGCGGACATTGTATCGGTGTCGATCCCTACTATTTGGCACAAAAAGCACAGGAATACGATTATCATCCTGAAATCATCCTCGCCGGGCGTCGCATGAACGACAGTATGGGCGAATATACAGCTTCGCAAGTGGTGAAACAAATGATAAAGAAAGGATCTTGCGTGAAAGACTGCGATATCCTCGTATTGGGTATTACGTTTAAAGAAAACTGTCCCGATATTCGCAACAGCAAGGTGGTTGATGTAATTCGTTCTTTAAAAGAATACGAAGTGAATGTCACGGTTTACGATCCGTGGGCTAATCCGAAAGAAGTTGAGCATGAATATGGCTTGGATATTTTAACGGAAATGCCGAAAGGGAAGTTTGATGCACTGATATTGGCGGTGGCGCATAAAGAATTTGAAGAAATCGACTTTTCCGATTGGTTGAAAACCGACGGAATTGTATATAGAGTAAAATAATTCATAATTCATAATTTACATCCTTTTTTGATGAGAAAAATATTGGTAACCGGCGGCGCAGGATTCATCGGTTCTAATCTTTGCGAAGAATTGCTGAATGCAGGCGATGAAGTCGTTTGTTTGGATAATTTTGCAACCGGTAAATTCGAAAATATACGGCATCTGTTCGATTTTAAAAGTTTTCGTCTGATAGTAGGTGATATACGTAATCTCGACGATTGCCGGCGAGCAGTGGACGGATTCGATTATGTACTGCATGAAGCGGCATTGGGTTCGGTTCCCCGTTCAATCAAAGACCCGATTACAAGCAACGAAGTCAATGTTTCCGGATTCCTTAATATGCTGATTGCGACAAGAGATGCAAAGGTAAGACGCTTCATCTATGCCGCCAGTTCTTCCACTTACGGAGATTCCGCATCGCTGCCCAAAGTGGAAGAAATCATTGGAAAACCGCTTTCGCCTTATGCTGTCACAAAATATGTCAACGAATTGTATGCTGACGTTTTTTCAAGAACCTACGGTTTGGAATGTATCGGTCTGCGCTACTTCAATGTTTTCGGGAAACGGCAAGATCCCAATGGAGCCTATGCAGCGGTTATTCCTTTGTTTATCAAACAGCTCATCCGTCATGAATCGCCCGTCATTAACGGCATCGGCGAATATTCCCGCGATTTCACCTACATAAAAAATGTGATTCAAATGAATGTATTGGCATTGAACACGCAAAATCCCGAAGCGGTGAACACGATCTATAATACAGCTTTCGGCGAACGGACCACGCTGAACCGCTTAGCCGCTTACTTGAAAGAGTTTCTTAGCGAATACGATCCGGAAATAGCCAATGTTGAAATTCTGCACGGACCCGAACGCTTGGGCGATATTCCTCATTCGCTGGCAAGTATCGAAAAAGCGCAACGGCTGTTGAACTATCAACCCCGCTACAGCTTGAAAGAAGGACTAAAAGAAGCTATCGAGTGGTACTACAACAATTTACTCGTAACTCGCAACTGAATATATTATGAAGATACTGATTGTTTTTGGAACCCGTCCCGAAGCTATTAAGATGGCTCCTTTGGTAAAGGAGTTCGGGAAATATCCGGGAAATTTCGACTTGAAGGTATGTGTAACGGGACAACATCGCCAAATGCTGGACCAGGTTTTGGAAGTATTTGATATTCATCCCGACTACGATTTGAATATTATGGCGCCGAATCAAGATTTGTACGACATTACAACGAAAGTTTTGATGGGAATGCGGGATGTCTTAAGGGAATTTCAACCGGAAATTGTTTTCGTACACGGAGATACGACCACTTCCATGGCTACGACCATCGCCTCATTCTACCAACAAATCAAAGTAGCCCATGTGGAAGCGGGACTGCGTACTTACAACCTGTTTTCGCCTTGGCCCGAAGAAATGAATCGGCAGCTGACCGACCGATTGTGCGATTATTGTTTTGCACCGACAGAGACTTCCCGAAACAATTTGTTGCAAGAAAAAATCGATACAAATAAAATTTTCGTAACGGGAAATACGGTTATTGATGCTTTGCTTTGGGTAGTGGATAAAATCAGCGCCAACTCTGATATACAACAGCGCCTTCAACAACAAATAGAAGAAGCCGGCTACCCCCAACCGGTAAATAGTAAAGGGTCACCGGTAAATTATATCTTGGTGACCGGACATCGGAGAGAAAACTTCGGAGAAGGTTTTTTGAATATTTGCCGAGCTTTAAAATCGATTGCTGCCTCTCATCCCGATTTGGACATTGTTTATCCGGTTCATCTGAATCCGAATGTCCGAAAACCGGTCTTTGATTTGTTAGCCGACATACCGAATATTTATCTGATTTCGCCCACGGATTATCTGCCGTTTGTCTATTTGATGCAACATTCGCGTCTGATATTGACCGACAGTGGTGGAGTACAGGAAGAAGCGCCGTCGTTGGGAAAGCCGGTGTTGGTGATGCGCAACACTACCGAGCGTCCCGAAGCAGTGGAAGCCGGAACGGTGAAGTTGGTTGGAACGGATGTCTCGGCAATCGTCGAAAACGTGAATTTACTGTTGAACGATCCGCAAGCCTACAATCGAATGGCACTTGCGCATAATCCCTACGGCGACGGAAAAGCCTGCGAGAGGATAGTGAGAAGTTTATTGGGTTGAATCGGCAGTTAAAGGGACTTTAAGACAAGCTGTTTCCTACTTTTATTTCCACGGGCACAACTTCCCGTCCAATCTGAATCACATAATCTACTTCGGCTGTGCTGCCTCCTTTTTCTCGCTGCCAATAATTCGGAATTTTTCCATTCCTGCAAATCTTTATCTATATTCCTTTGTAAATAATGCATAATCCTTAATCTCTATTCAGAAAACAAAGATAATATTTTTATTATTGGGGGCAATAATTATATGGAAAAATTTATTATTGGGGGCAATCTCATACAAAAAAAATTATTATTGAGGTCAATCCCATAGATTACCTTCTTTAATAATTCAGACCAAACGCCCACAAAGGTACGACATTTCTATGACCGTACTCAATATTATCTTTCACAATAAAAGCGTTAGGTGTATTTTTTATCTGTTCTTGCGTTTTACTTTTGCCTCCCACTTCAAAAGTAAACTGAGCTATTTTAAAATCGGCGACAACCGAAGACAGAGCTACGTTATTCACGCGCGCTTGATTCAGAAAGAAGGTTTCACGAATATTTCCTGTTTCCGGAACCGGTTCGGATAAATGATAAATCAGATTTGTATTGTCCAAATATATTTTATCCACTTTTCCTAAACCGATTATTCCTGCCGATTGGTCGCGCAAACGAGCTATCAGTCCGGCATCTTCCATCAGCGACATATAGTCTTCGAGAGAATTGCGGCTGACTTCCAATTTAGCTGCAAGTGAAGCAAAATTTGGTTTAAAAGGCACACTCTCTGCGATGACAAGCAGCAAACGTTTCAGTTTACGAGCTGTTGTCACCGATAGATTGGCAAATTGAGGTATATCGCTTTCCAATGTGAAATTCAAAATTTGTCCCAGTCGAATATCTAAATGATCTTCTGTTGCCATGGGATAATATCCTTTTTGCAAATAGTCCCTGAAAAGAGGCAACGGGTGTTCTAAATTGTTAAATAAAGATATATTGTTATTTAGGATATCTTCGAACGAATGAATCTTTACTTCTATGTCATGATAGAATTTCAGATATTCTCTGAATGAAAAACCTTGCATTGAATACATCAATGCTCTGCGGCTTAAATCAGCCATGCCTTTTCGAATGTCAAGAATCGATGAACCCGTAAAGCAAACTTTCAAATCGGGATAAAAATCATAAATGTTTTTCAATTCGATTGACCAATCTTTGTATTTATGAATTTCATCAATAAACAACTGTTTTCCTGCGTTTTTATAAAATTCGTCAACCAAGTCGGTCAATCTGTGTCGAGAAAAATAAATATCGTCTGCAGAAACATAGAGCGTATCCTTGTCGTTTTTTTCTTTGATATATTGAAGAAGCATTGTCGTTTTACCCACGCCCCTTGGACCGACAATCCCTACCATACGACTTTCCCAAGGAATTTTATCATACATATATCGTCGAAACGACATTGAAGTTTTTGCAAGCAGTGTTTGTTGCTTTTGAAATAATGAATCCATATAATCTACGACTGAAAATGCACTGCAAAATTAGCAAATACTTTTAATATTGTTCAACGAATAGTGCAAATTTAAAAGAAGATTGTTTGCACAAACATGTGAGACACTACATATCATCCATTGATAAAGCCCGATATTCGATGCGGTATCCCGAAAGTTGTTTCACGAGTTTAGCGGCTTTATTTTGCAAAAGATTCAAATATTCGATATTTGACATTTTTCCCGCCGGGTTTTGATAAAACAGGACGCTGCTTGGTAATCAGTCCAAATTCATTTTCCAATCTGTCCAAAAATCCCCCAAGGCTGATATTCATGATGGATTCCATTTCCGATCGAGAGGTTTTGGAAGAGGCTATCAACATCAAGATTGAAAAATAGTTACCGTAATCCTTACCGAATCCTTCAATAAGTACGTTTCGACCTTCTTCAAGAAAAAGAGAATTCGCGGACAACACCTCATCTACTATTTCTTTCAATGTAAATGCTTTGGCATCAACCAACAATTCTACGTATTTTGCAACCCCGCCGGTAAAAAGATAAAATGTCAGCAAATCTTCGTTTGAGAATTCGGGAGCATTATCATTCAAAATTTCCTTAATGGTTGGAATATCAAACTGCTTGACGTGTAAACGAAATAGTATTAAACTCTTGAAATTCATCAATGATCAGCGTGAAATGTCGAGATTTGGATAAATCCATCAAATAACCGAATACATTTTTAAAGCTCAACATCTCTCCATAAACAGTTACCCCGAGTTTGTTTCGAATTTCATCCGTAAACTCTTCACAAAGTAAAGCTTCGTTTTTCTTCTCGACAAAAAAATAAAGGGTTGTTTTTTCCATGAAAACATGGGTAAGCTAAGCCGTTTTTCCGATGCGGCAACATCCCACAACAAAAGTCATTTGAGCTGTTTCCAACGACTTTTGTTCGCTTTTCCTCAGCAAAGCCGTTTCCTTTTCCCGATTATAGAATTTCTGCATGACAACCAATTGTTTGTACAAAGGTAGGCATTATTTTTCGAATTGTAATGGGCATTACAGTAATGCAGCTTACAATTCACCGGCAGAACAAAAACAACCCGATTGCATTGCCGGAAAAATCCGATTGATCAGACAAATAACCCGATAGTTTAAACGAAATAACCCGACTGTTTTGTTTGAACAATCGGGTTACAATGACAGAATAATCGGGTCCCGTTTAAACCAAATCAAATTGAACTGTTGCAAAACTCTTCCCGGTAGATTGGGATAAAGGTTGAAAGCCTTACCAATCAATAGCGTAGGGCAATCCGCCCTACGAAACGGAATTATGTTGTTTTAATCAATATCTAACGGAGCGAATCCATTGATGAAGATTCTCTGTCATTACGAGCTTGATCCGTAATCCCCAAAATCCCCAATATCCCCAAAATCCCCAATATTCCCTTTGGAAGATTTTGGGATAAACTTCAATAAATACACCAGGCAGCACAAGACCAATATTACGATTCCCGCAATTCCCGCCCCGCTTGTTCGATAACACTTGATAAAAATGCATGCTACGAACTCGTTACTCGTTACTTGTCACTCTTTGAATAACTTCCACTACCCTCCTCAAGTCTTTTTCCGTCAAGGAAGAACCCGAAGGAAGACACAATCCTCTATCGAACAAGGTTTCGCTGACTTTCTCTCCGTAATAGGGACAAGAATCGAAAACCGGTTGCAGATGCATCGGCTTCCACAGCGGGCGCGACTCGATGTTTGCTTCTTCCAATGCAATACGGACGTCTTCGCGTGTGACTCCGTCGGTCTTTTCGGGGTCGATTATGATGCAGGTCAGCCAGTAATTGGAAAAGAAATCTCCGGAAGGTTCGGTTTGGAAAGAAATGCCTTCGATGCCCGATAAATGCTTTCTATAATATTGATTGTTTTTTCGGCGTTGTTCCACTCGTTGAGGAAGTACTTCCATTTGACCGCGACCGATACCGGCTACCACATTACTCATTCGATAATTGTATCCGATTTGCGAATGTTGATAATGTGGAGCGGTGTCTCTTGCTTGGGTAGCCAAAAAGCGCGCTTTTTGGATATACCCCTTATTTTTTGAAATCAAAGCTCCACCACCCGAAGTGGTGATGATTTTATTGCCGTTGAACGACAAAGCAGCCGATTCGCCGAGTGTTCCGCAATGCGCATTTTTGTAGGCGGAGCCCAGCGCTTCTGCGGCGTCTTCCAGAATCGGAATTTCATATCGCCGGGCAACGGCTCTTATTTCGTCCATTTTTGCCGGCATTCCATAAAGATGTACAGGAATAACGGCTTTAGGCTTTTTCCCTTTCCTGATTCGATCGCGAATGGCTTCTTCCAGAAATTCCGGCGACATATTCCAGGTATCCGCTTCGCTGTCAATAAAAATCGGCATAGCTCCCTGATATCGGATGGGATTAGCTGAAGCGGAGAAAGTAAAACTTTGGCAGAGGACTTCATCACCGGGTTCTACTCCCAAAAGAATCAGACCTAAATGCAAAGCGGCGGTACCCGAAGCCAAAGCTGCTACATAACATTGAGTCCTGCCATTGCGGGCTTGACCCGTAATCCCTTGTTGGTTCAAAAACGCCTCCAAGTCTTTCTCGAAAGCATCTACGTTGGGACCCAAGGGAACCACCCAATTGGTGTCGAAGGCTTGTTGGATAAAAGATTGTTCGTGCCCACCCATGTGGGCAAGGGAGAGGAAAAGACGACTATTGTTCATACATCGATTAATACTTGTTTAACGATTTTGCAGGGAGAACCGTAAGCTATGACATTATCGGGAATATCTCTTGTTACAACCGAACCGGCTCCTATCACCGACCATTTTCCTATGCGAACATTGGGAATAACAACCGTTCCTGCTCCGATGAAACTTCCTTCTCCTACCTTAACATTACCGCAAAGCGTAGATCTCGGAGCTATATGTACATAATCTTGAATAAGACAATCATGGTCGATAGATACACCCGTATTGATGATGCAATGTTTTCCAATTTTCACCGACGATTGGATAATTACACCTTGCATAACGACCGTTCCTTTTTCGATAGAAGCTTTATCCGAAATAATTGCTGTTTTGTCGTATTGGAAAGAACTGAAAATATTCTTATTGATTTTTTCTGCAACAGTTTTACGAATTCGGTTATTCCCTATACTGATTATCAATGGGTAACAAACACTACAATGAGATACGGGTATTTCCATAAACGATTCAATTGTCGGATTATCGTCAAAGATTCCCGAAACAGTGATATCGTTGGATTTCAGTAAATCAAAAATGACTTTGGCATGCCCGCCGGCTCCATAGAGATATACATCTCTCATATCAAAAAACTATTTTCCTCTCGATAATAAATGCTTCCGCATTATTTACATGTATGGTTGCACCCCTGAATTTTGATAATGCTTCAAGCGACTCAATTGAACGTGAGTGAGGATATTGTTTCAGTTGCGATTTAAAAAAAGACATTGCTTCCATCTTTTTTCTAAACGTTTTGGTTACATCTACATAACAATTCGGGATAAAGGGTCTTTCCTGTGAAGGAGCCCATTCCGTTTCCGATAAAGTCTCGTAACAAAGGATTGAATGTATATTGTTATCTCCTTGAGGCCTCGATGAAACTAAAGCTGAGCGATATACCGCTTTATGATCTTGATGAATATCACCGGGATGCGGTAAATATATTATACCGGGATTTAACTGTTGTATAATCTTTGAATATGCTAAAGACATTTTATATTCCGGAAATGAATTTAATGCAGGAGCAGGGAAATCAAGAAAAAAGGTTTTCTTTACTCCAAGGTAATTATGGGCTGCCAAAGCTTCCTCTCGGATCTTATTAATAGTATCGACAGAAAAAAGATCGGGAGCACCAACTGAAGCATTCGTTGATATTATAACATAAACTTCATCTCCTCCGATAATATGTTTTGCCATTGTTGCACCGCAACCTATGATTTCATCGTCCGCATGTGGTGCAATAACTATTACTCTTTCCACTTTATACCAATCTGTTTTTTAATTTAAATATTTCTTCCTCAATATTATATCCTAATTTATTTCCTGTCGAGAAGTTATCTGCTCCCTCTATATCATAGATCCAAAGTAATCCGTTTCCGCATTGTATAAGATATTGGGAATTATTTATAAGCAAAACTCTTCCGGTCACTCCTTTTATCGGTATTTGAGATTCAATCCGAGATTTCCATATTGTTACTTTTTTATCTTTAAAAAAAGTATATGCTCCCGGATGAGGATGACTTGTGGCTTTTACAAGACGATCTATTTCCAATGCGGATTTACTCCAGTCAATGAGCCCGTCGGAGGGATATCTTTTACCATACCAAGTAGCTCTTATTTCATCTTGAGGAATCGGATTCCATTCGCCTCTTTTCAATAAAGGTAACCATTTATCTAAAGCTTTTTCTATGGCAACTCCCATTTTAACTTCTATACTGCCTGCATCGTCATCTTCCTGCACATCAAAAGGCTCTTGAACGAATACGGGTCCGTCATCAGCTCCTTTTCCCATCAGAAAGAAAGTAGCGGCGCCTGTTCTTTCATTGAGAATAATCCAGGCAAGGGGAGCTCGTCCTCTTCCTACGGGGAGTAATGTGGGATGAAAACCTATGCAACCCAATGATGTCATATTCAACCATACATCCGATAGCAGTTGAGAGAATCCAACAGCAAAAATCAAGTCGGGATGCTTAGATTTCATCCAGTCGATATTTTCAGGAGTATTAATTTCCAGATAATTTTTATAAGGTAAATTAAGATCATTTGATATTTGACCTAAATCCGTCCATCCCGACGTATTTTCTTTTTTTTCGGAACCGTATCCTAAAACCCCGATAACATCAAAACCGTACTTTACTAAAAGTCTTACCGTTATTTCCGTTGATTTCACGGCCCCGATTACTCCGATTTTCATTTGTTTTATTTTCAGGTTTATTCAAAAACTCTTTTTCCCCTCGAAAAATGACTGATACGGTTTTAATTATTATTTTCAGGTCAAGCAAAAATGATAGATTTTCAACATAGTATTTATCGTATTTCCAACGATCTTCCCATTCTAAATAAATATTTCCGTTAACTTGTGCTAAACCCGTCAAGCCGGGAGATACTTTTAGACGTACTTTACCTGTTTCGTTTAACTTATTCAGCATTTCCGGCATGGAAGGACGAGGACCGACAATGGACATGTCTCCGTTCAGCACATTTAATAATTGAGGAATTTCATCTATTTTCAATCTTCTCAAAACACTTCCTATGGTTGTAACTTCTTCATCTCCTTTAAGAATTTCACGATTTACATCTCGTTTCGCATTTGTCATTGTTCTGAACTTACAAAGTCTGAATATTTTTCCGTTTTTTCCCAGTCTCTTTTGCACAAAAAATACAGGACCATCGGATGTGATTTTTATACCTATTGCTACTAACAGAAGTACAGGCCATGTAATATACAGAACACAAAATGATGAAAATATGTCGAGATACCGCTTGAAAATGTATTTATACATTTTTGGTTATCAGCTTTTCCATTTCAAACAGATAGTCTTTTGCTAATGTATCTCTGTCAAAATACTTTTTTGCATATTTATATCCGTTTTCACCTTGTGCCTTTATAAGAGAGGGATTGTCTATGTATATCCTGATTTTTTTCGCGAAGTCCTTAGGATTTTCGGGTTCTACAAATACTCCTGCGTCTGCAATTTCCAATAACTCTCGTGATACGCCATCAATGGCCATCAAAATGGGCTTTTTACATGACATATAATCGAAAGTTTTGTTGGAATAGATAGTCTTAAAAATATCTGCCTTTTTTAAAACAGAAGTTCCCATATCCGAAGCTATAATATATTTAAAGACTTCCTTCTTGGGTACGGGATCTAAAAAGGAAATATTCCTGCAATTCATTTCTTTAGCCATCTGTTGAAGGCGGGGCTTTTCCATCCCTTGTCCGATAAGAAGAAAATGAACATTTGTATCCTCTGTCAATTTAGCCGTATCGATAATCTGTTCCAGATGATTCAGCACTCCATGGGCTCCAACATACGAAATAACGAATTTATCTTCAATGCCTTGTTCTCGGCGAAAACTCTTCCTGTCGAAGTTTTGCAATAATTCTTCCGAAAGTGAAAAATCGGCAGCATTAGGAATGAATACTACCTTTTCGGGAGCAACATGCTTTTCTTCTATTAATTTTTTACGAAAAGCCGGCGTGAGAACAATAACCAACGATGCTTGCTTATAGATAAACTTTTCAAATCTATAAGCTGTTTTTATCAATACATTACTTCTCAATATTCCTGAATCGATTGCCGTTTCAGGCCATAAATCTCGCACTTCAAATATAAACGGAATCCTTTTTGACTTTGATAGTAGATAAGCAGTTATACCTACAAATAAAGGAGGGGATGTAACTACAATAATATCAAATTTGCCCTTTGTCTTAAACCATCCGGCATAAAGAGATGAAAAAACAAACGAGAAATATCCCCACATTCGACCAACGAAATTTGAATTATAGGATTCGGAAACATGACATCGCCATACGAAAACATTTCCTTGCTGTTTTTCGACACAATACTTACCTTTATATTCCAATCTTTTCTGAGACCCTGTATAGTGCATCATACCCGCTAACACTGTTACCTGATGTCTGACATCCGTCCACATTCTAGCCATTTCGTTCCAGCGAGAACCGCCGGAATCATCTTCTTCTAAAAAATATTGATGAATAAGAAGAATTTTCATTATTTTATTACATTCATTTTTGTACTAATCGTATCTCCCTTTGCGTCTGTAGAAAAAATAATTTGGTCTACCATTTCTTTTTGCCCGTAATAGAGCGAACAAGCTGACTTTTCGATCTTTGACGGTTGTTGAGAATCGAAACGTAATTTTTTTACATCAGGCGTATGCCACAACTGTTTCATACAAACGAATTCCGGTTTATTTTCAATTCTGTCTTCAATCTGCCATTCCGGCTTATTTTTCATTTTTCGGACGATTCGTTCATGGATAATATGACGAGATAAATGTCGAAAGCAGGATACCCTTCCTTTGAATTCAAAATATTCCGGCTCTTCTTTTATCCGCACGTCAACAGCTTGCGACCAATCATACCAAATAAATCGAGAACCTTTCAGCATTTGATCCCGGTCATCAAGTATCACGGTATTATGGGATTCCGTACCGGTAAAATATTTGAGGCTTGTATCGTCTGTATTGTATTTGTATGTGCCGCCGTCTAAAAGTATGTTTTCGCCTTTGTACCAAATATCTAAATGCAAATTATCGGCATGAGCCGGACGGTCTTTATGGCGTCCGCATCGGATAAAGGTCAGAGTTTCCGATTCCCGGATAAGATAATACCCTCCGGTTTCAAATCGAAGAATACCAAATTGCTTTTTTATCGGTTGAAAACGAATGATGGAATTATTGCCGTACCAAAAACGATCTTCCGTGTCGGTTTGATAAAGCGATTCCCCTGTCAACAAGACGTGCAAAGCATTCAATTGCGGACGGTAATCCCGATAGTCATTGTCGGACAATTTGAAAAACAGAGCACCGTCATTCGATCCGTAATTGGGCAGATAACCGGTGCCGTCTTCTTGACATTGATATAAGAAATTCAACGATTTGTATGCTTTTTCATATACCCGGTTATCAAATTTATCACCGTTGATATCTGCAATTCTTATTGCCCATGTCAGCAATTGAATTACTACCCTGTGATAATTCATACTGAATTGAAGGAATGTACCATCATCATAAATCTGATAAGCAATTTCCTGTTCAAACCATTTTTTCCCTTTTTTTCTCCATTGTAAAGTGTTATGAAATTGAGGAAATAAAGTGGATACGATGTATAATGTCAACGTTTCAGTTATCGCATGATTGTTCCGTACCGTAATCCTTGAAAAATTGATATTGCGATATATATGATGCAATTGCCAATAAACTGATTGAATTATCTTTGAAAAGAGCGCTTCCGTCAAATGGGGTGAATTTTGATAGAAATACAAAGCAAAAATCCAGTTGAGTATGCGCAAAGAAATTTCCTGACTGCATTTGTAATTGGGACCGCAATTGAGCGGATTTTTTTCGATCCAGTCCGTTATTTGCCGGAATACAAACCGGGAATG
>Ga0123354_10000214_pt1 | contig 50852 bp, 45 predicted proteins | sample TergutLab28metaG_2_FD_97872 | JGI IMG/M metagenome (GOLD analysis project Ga0123354, IMG submission 97872) | Labiotermes labralis P4 segment gut microbial communities from Petit-Saut dam, French Guiana - Lab288 P4 | ecosystem: Host-associated > Arthropoda: Insects > Digestive system > Gut ... | reverse complement strand
TGGCACGCGCACGCTGGGCACAAAGGTTGAGGTTGCCTACTATGCGCAACATCAGCTTGAGGCGCTTGACCTGGGCGCGACGGTCTTCGAAGAGCTGGACAGTGCGGCGCCCGGTTGGACGCAGGCGGAAGTGCGCAGCCTGCTGGGTGCGTTTCTCTTCACTGGCGACGAAGTGAACAAGCGTGTCAGCATGCTTTCCGGCGGTGAGCGCAGTCGTCTTGCGCTGGCCAAACTGTTGGCTGCGCCTGCCCCGCTACTCTGCCTGGACGAGCCGACCAACCATCTCGACATTGCAAGCGCTGACATCCTTGAGCAGGCGCTCCAAAGCTTTGAGGGGACGCTCGTGCTCATTACTCATGATCGCCACCTGATTCGCTCAGTTGCCAACACGATCATCGAGGTCGAGGACGGCCAGCTGCACATCTATCCTGATGACTACGACTACTATCTGTGGAAGAAGGAGCAGGCATCTGTCCAGGCGGCAGAGACCCCGGGTCAAGCCCAAGGTGACGGAGGAAGGGCCCGGGGCGACGAGGTGGCGACCCGGGGCGACAAGGGTGGTGTCGGTCTCGAGCCGACTGGCAAGAAATCCAAAGAACAGAAGCGCGTAGAGGCGACCGCGCGCAACGACTATTATCGCAAGACCAAGGAGCTCCAGGAGCAGCTAGATGAGGCGGAGGCCGCAAGCGAAGCGCTGCAGGCACGCGCAGGTGAGCTTGAGCGCCAGATGGCCGATCCGGACTTCTATGCTGATACCATGAAGTTCAATGACGCTATAATCGAGTATGAGAAAGTAAAAAGCGAACTTTTGCGCGCCGAGGGGCGCTGGATGGATGCCTGCGAGAAGCTCGCGGACTACGAGATGGATTCCTGAGAAAGAAGGCAGCGTGCAGTCTTTGTTTGGCAATATGAGTTCGACCGAACTCTTGTTGGTTGTACTTAACTTCCTGTTAATGATCCCGGCGCTCGTGCTGCACGAGCTCGCCCATGGGTGGGTGGCTTATCGGTTGGGTGACACCACAGCAAAACGAGCCGGGCGCCTCTCTTTGAACCCGCTGAAGCATATTGACCCTTTCGGTACGCTTCTGATGCCAGCGATGCTGTTCTTTTTTACCAGTGCTTTAGGTGGTCGCGCTTTTGCGTTTGGCTACGCAAAGCCGGTCCCTATCAATCCCAATAACTTCCGTGACCGCCGGAAGGGTATCCTTCTGACGGGCATCGCCGGGCCGGTCATGAACATTCTTCTCGCGATTGGATCGAGCATACTTTACCTTGCGGTATATCTGATGAATCCAACCCATTCCGCTGGCTCGGTCCTGGGGGTCATCGGGCTACTGCTCTATCAGTTTGCGTTCATCAATCTCATGTTTGCGTTCTTCAACCTGATTCCAATCCCGCCGCTTGACGGTTCACGGGTTCTGCAGTACTTTCTGCCCCGGTCAGCGCTGCATTTCTACGCGCAACTGGAGCGCTGGGGATTTATTATTCTGATCGCGGTTATGTGGTTGACGCCCCTGTTCACTTGGTACATCAATGCAACTGCAGGAAGCCTGATGAATCTCCTGCCTATGTTGGTCGGCCTGGGGTAGCTGGTCTATTCTCTACCGATTTATGGCAAAGAGGTTGTAGTTACTTGCGTACGCTACAATATTAACTGCTGTACTTATAATCTACTCAGCGAGGAGTCCCATGCCACAACATCGCATCTTGACCGGCTATCGCCCGACGGGCAAACTGCATCTTGGTCACTGGTTCGGCAACCTTCAGAATATGCTGCGCCTACAAAACGAGTATGATGCGTTCTACTTCGTGGCTGATTGGCATGCGTTGACAAGCGAATGGCAGGATTCATCGCACATTTATGACTTCGGGCGCGACATGGTGGCCGACTGGTTGGCGGCGGGACTTGACCCCGAGCGCTGCACGATCTACCGGCAGAGCGATCTGCCGCAGGTCATCGAGCTCATGCTTTATATGAATATGGTACTGCCGATGTCATGGCTTGAGCGGGTGCCAAGCTACAAGGAGCAGCAGGTCAACATCAGCAACAAGGATCTGAGCAATGTCGGCTTTTTCCTGTATCCGGCGCTCATGGCTGCTGACATTGCGATCGCCAGGTCCGACCTCGTGCCAGTGGGCGAGGACCAGGAGCCGCATCTTGAGCTGACACGCGAGATCGTGCGCCGCTTCAATACAACCTTTGGCGCTGATGTGCTGGTCGAACCAAAGGCGCTCATCGCCAAGGAGGGCGCGCGCGTGCCGGGCCTTGATGGGCGCAAGATGTCGAAGAGTTACGGCAACTCGATATTTATTACCGACCCACCAGAAGTTATGCGCCAGAAAGCGATGGCGTGCATGACGGATCCAGCGCGTAAGCGCAAGGATGATCCGGGCAACCCGGCGATCTGTCCGCTCCACCAGATCCACAAATTGGTCGGTAAGGCGGCCGATATCGCCGAGTGGGAAGCCTGCTGTCCGGCGGCGACCTGCGGCTGTGTGGCGCACAAGCAGCAGCTTGCTGATGATCTGATCACTTACTTCGCTGACTTCCAGGCACGCCGCGCAGAGCTGGACGCCCAGCCGGATCGTGTTGACGAAGTGCTTGAAGCGGGCAAGGAGAAAGTCATGCCTATCGCCCGGGAGACGATCGCGGATTGCCGGGCGGCTATTGGGCTTGACGGGCCTGCGGTAGGGTAGCGAGAAGACGGACGCGCGCAGATGTCAAGCTATGTGGTGAAAACAGAGCTTTTCGAGGGGCCATTTGACCTTCTCCTGCACTTGGTCGCGCAGCAGAAGCTCGACGTGGGCGCGCTCTCGCTCATTGACATCATCGACCAGTATCTGGCCCACCTTGACGAGATGGCTGACCTCGACCTGGAGGTTGCGAGCGAGTTCCTGCTGCTGGCGGCCACCCTGCTCGAGATCAAGGCTAACGCGCTTCTGCCCGCGCGTCAGGACTACTACAGCGACGAGTTCGAGGATCTGAGCCCGACCGAGATGCGCGACTTGCTCATCGCGCGCCTCATCACCTACAAGCAGTTCAAAAACGTGGCGGCCCAGCTGGCCGAGCGCCAGGAGGCCGAGGCGCACATGCACGCGCGTCAGGCGGGCCTCGAGCAAGAGTATCTGGGGCTCATGCCAGATTATCTGGAGGGCATCACCCTGCACGCACTGGCGCTGACTTGCGCAGAGTTGGAGTTCCGGCGCGACGTGTTCCTGCTCGAGGCGGAACATATTGCTGCCGTGCCGCTCTCTGTAGAAGAGTATACGCACAGCATCTGGGAACAGCTGCATCATCGCAAGCATATGGAGTTCAGTGAGCTGTTCGAGGCGGATGCCTCGCCAGCACGGATCGTGGTGAGCTTCCTTGCGATCCTGGAACTATATAAGCGCGGGCAGGTCGAGCTGGTCCAGGAAGACCGTTTCGCGCCCTTAGAGATCAAAGCCCTATCCAGCCGCCAGGCGAAGAAGCGCGGCCTTCAGGAGGAGATAGATGACTACGAATACTGACCGAGGCGCCCTGGAGGCGTTATTGTTCGTCAGCGACGAACCGGCGAGTGCCGCGTCGCTGGCACACATCCTTGATCGCACGGAGGCCGAGGTCGCCGACATGCTGACCGAGCTGGCAGCCGAGTACGTCGCAGACGAGCGCGGTTTCCAGTTGCGTGAAGTGGCCGGTGGTTGGCGGCTCTACACTCATCCTGCCTATCACGAGCTGGTCGAAGGCTACGTGCTGTCCTGGGACACCCGCCGCCTGAGTCAAGCTGCCCTGGAGGCGCTGGCAGTTATCGCGTACCATCAGCCGGTCACGCGTGTGGGCATCAATGCGGTGCGTGGCGTGAACTCCGAGGCGGTCATCTCTTCGCTCATCGAGAAGGGCCTGGTCCGCGAGATGGGCCGCGACAAGACGCAGGGCAACGCCATCCTCTACGGGACGACCCAAAGCTTCCTGGAGAAGTTTGGCCTGAAGGATCTGCGCGGCCTGCCTGCGCTGGAAGACTTTGCTCCTGATGAGGAGGCGCAGGAGTCGATCCGTCTGCGTCTGGGCGCGGGAGCATCTGCGGCCGACGCGCTTAATCCTGACGAGGATGATGAGCTTCTCTACGGGAGCGCCGATGAGGACCTGGCAATGGCTTCGGATTCAGATGAAACCGATACCTCACCTGTTGATCCGGCTTTTGATGGTGAACTCGACCGTGATGATGCCCTCGAACTCGTCGAGGAGCTTGAGGATGTCGAAGAGCTTGACTGAGACCGGCCCGCTGCGGCTGCAGCGATTCCTGGCCCGCGCGGGTGCGGCGTCGCGCCGCGGCAGCGAGGACCTTATGACCGCGGGGCGTGTAACCGTGAATGGCCAGGTCTGTTCCGAGCTGGGGACGAAGGTCGATCCAGAGCGTGACGAAGTAGCGGTCGACGGTAAGCTGGTGACGCTTGCTGATGGCACGGTGAATCTCATTTTGAATAAACCAACGGGCTATGTGACGACGATGTCTGATCCGCAGGATCGCCCGACCGTAGCCGAGCTGGTTCCAACCGACCAGTATCCAGGGCTTTTTCCTGTGGGACGCCTTGACGAGGACACGAGCGGGCTACTTCTGTTCTCGACTGACGGCGAGCTGGCGCATCGTCTTTTACATCCCAAGTGGCACGTGACCAAGACCTACATCGCCCGTGCGGATGGGCGCATCACGGAGAAGCAACTCCAGCGCCTGCGCGAGGGCATCGAGCTGGATGACGGCTGGACCGCTCCCGCGCGCGCCGAACTGATCCCCGAGACGGATGACTGGACCGATGAGGTCGAGACTTCTGCGGACAACCCCGACCTGTTGCAGTTACGCCCGTATCGCGCGTCGCTTGTGATGCTGTCCATCCACGAGGGCCGCAAGCGCCAGGTGCGCCGCATGCTCTCATCTGTGGGTCATCCCGTGACCGAACTCGCGCGCATCAGCTTTGGCCCGCTGGCGCTGGGCGACCTGGAACCAGGAAGCTGGCGCTTGCTCACTATTGAAGAGACTGCCGAACTTGAGGCCGCTGTTGATCGATAATACTGAGCCTGAGGTGTAGGGCGCGACGCCCTCGGCGCGCCTCTGCCCAGAGGGATCCTACTGTCTGCACTCAAACTGAGCTGGAGCTAGTCGGGTAAAAGCGTCCCGCCCGCTCTCGCCCGCGTTTCTCTCCTGATAGTTGCTGATTGCACATAATACGTGTACACTTATTATGTGTGATTTGCAATATAAGGAGATTGCCATGACTAATATTACGCTTGCGATCGACGAGCAACTTTTAGAGCAGGGACGCACCTACGCTCAAAACAATGGCGTGTCATTTAATACGTTGGTGAGAACCCTTATTGAAAAAGCGGTAGGCCGTAAAACCGATTGGCTCGATGAAGTCTTTGCGCAAATGGATGAGACCGGCGCAAATTCAAACGGCCAGACCTGGACACGGGAGGACCTATATCGTGTCTAAAGGGAAGGTATTCATTGACACAAACATCCTTGTCTACAGTCTTGATGAACAATCTTTTGCTAAACAAGAAATAGCGCGCGCTGTTTTGCGGAGGCTTGACCAGGAACATAGGGCGGTCATTTCGACACAAGTGCTGCAGGAGTTCTACTGTGTGGCGACAAAGAAACTCGGCGTTGACGCGCCGCGTGCTAAAGCGCTCGTTGAGGCATTTGAGCGCTTTGAGGTTGCCGTGATAGGGCCGCAGGCCATTCATGCAGCGATCGACATCAGTGGCTTTTATCAACTATCATTTTGGGATGCGCTCATTGTGGCCGCAGCAGCACAAACAAACTGTACTGACCTGTACACTGAGGATCTGAATGCAGGTCAAGTGGTGCAGGGGATCGTCATAACCAATCCGTTTGCGAAATAGTTAGACCGCAGTCTCTTCCACGCCGAGGCTGGCGTTAGCGAGGCGGGCTGCCAGGAAGAGGAAGTCGCTGAGGCGGTTGAGGTAGGCGAGTATCTCCGGGCTGACCGCCAGGCCGCCGTCACGGGCGGCGACCACGGTGCGCTCACAGTTGCGGACGGCGACGCGGGCCAGGTCGATGCGGGCGGCCAGTTCACTGCCACCAGGCAAAACAAAACCTTCCGGCGCGACCCGCTCGTTCAGCTTCGAAGTGCAGTCCTCCAGCGCGGCCATACGGCGACCATCGGGGTCGAAGCGCTCGCCGTCAGCCAACTCGCCTACACAGGCGAAGAGCGTGCGTTGCTGCTCGACTAGCACCCCGGCGATGTGAGTCACGGAACATCCGCGCAGGTTAGCCACGCTGGAATCCGCATCTCCGCCCTGCTCGGCTCGGCGCGCTTCAACGATGGCGAAGCCCACGGCGCTCTGCGCAGCGTCAAACGCCCCGCTCAACTCGATGGTCAGGTCGGCTTTGCTGACGCGATCCCCTTCGAAATTGCGTGTCTGGCCCAGGTCGCCGGTTTTCGTTGTGATGCTCATACGCTTGCTGCTCCTCGCTTTGCTATACTGAAAAGTTGCATGAAAACGATTATACCGGGTATCACGTTTTCATCGGGAAAACAAGCAGTGAAGGGCACAGGATCTGACCATATGGCACTCGAAAACATCATAATCAAAGGCGCGCGCGAGCATAATCTGCGCGATATTGACCTGGAGATCCCACGTGATAGGCTTGTGGTCATCACGGGCTTGTCAGGTTCGGGCAAGAGCTCGCTTGCCTTCGACACGATCTATGCGGAAGGCCAGCGAAGATACGTCGAGTCGCTCTCGGCCTACGCGCGGCAGTTTCTCGGGCAGATGGACAAGCCGGATATCGACTACATCGACGGCCTGTCGCCCGCAGTCTCGATCGACCAGAAAACCACGAGCAAGAACCCGCGCTCGACGGTAGGAACCGTCACTGAGATCTATGACTACCTGCGCCTGCTGTTCGCGCGCGTCGGCATACCGCACTGCCCTGTCTGTGGGCGCGTGATCTCGCGCCAGACGATCGACCAGATCGTCGAGCAGGTGGCCAGCGCTCCGGAAGATTCGCGCCTGCAGGTACTCGCGCCGCTCGTGCGTGGTCGTAAGGGCGAGTACAAGGACCTGTTCGACCAACTGCGCGGTGAGGGATTCTCGCGCGTACGTGTTGACGGCAAAGCGCGTACCTTAGATGAGCTGATCGAACTTGACAAGAAATACAAGCATGACATCGACGTAGTGGTCGACCGCATCAAACTGCGCGACGGCGTACGTAGCCGCCTGGCAGACAGCATCGAAGTGGCGCTGAAACTGGCGCAAGGCGCAGTCCTGATCGCCAGTGAAGACGGCCACGAGGAGCTCTACTCGCAGGCGCTCGCCTGCCCGGAGCACAACATCTCGCTCGGCGAGCTGCAACCCCGGGACTTCAGCTTCAACGCGCCCTACGGCGCCTGCCCGGAGTGCTCGGGCCTCGGCGCTCGCCTTGAGGTCGATCCACGGCTGCTGGTACCCGACCCGAGCCTCTCGCTTGCCCGGGGCGCCATCACAGCCTTTGGTGCGGGCAGCAATTACTATCCTCAACTGCTCGCCGCAGTCGCTGATCACATCGGCGTTGACATCAAGACGCCCTGGCAGGATCTGCCCAAGAAGGCGCAGGAAGTCTTCTTGCTCGGGCTTGGCAAAGAGCGTGTGCGTGTCGACTATCACACGCGCAGCGGGCGCAATACCCACTGGTACAGTAACTGGGAGGGCGCGGTCCACGAGGTCATGCGCAAACACAGCGAGAGCGAATCTGACCTGGTGCGCGCCAAGATGGAGCAGTTCATGGCGCAGGTGCCCTGCAAGTCCTGTGGAGGAGCGCGCCTCAAGCCTGAGATCCTGGCCGTGACGGTCGGGGGCAAGAGCATCTACGACGTGACCGTGATGTCGACGCGCCAGTCGCTTGCGTTTTTTGAGGAGCTGACCCTTACCGACCAGGAACAGCTGATCGGCGCGCGCATCATCAAGGAGATCCTGGCGCGCCTGCGCTTTCTGGTCGATGTTGGCCTGGACTACCTGACCCTTGAGCGCGCGACCGCGACGCTGTCCGGTGGCGAGGCGCAGCGCATACGGCTCGCGACCCAGATCGGCGCGGGACTGATGGGCGTACTCTACATCCTGGATGAACCGAGCATTGGCCTGCACCAGCGTGACAACGCGCGCCTGATCGCGACGATGGAGCGCCTGCGTGACCTGGGCAACACGGTCATCGTAGTCGAGCATGACGAGGAGACGATCCGCGCCGCTGACTTCGTGGTCGACATGGGGCCGGGCGCCGGCGAGCACGGGGGAGACATTGTGGCTCAGGGCACGCCGGCTCAGATCATGCGCGCGAAAAACTCGCTGACCGCGGATTACTTAAGCGGCCGTAAGAAGATCCCGCTCCCGAGCTCGCGGCGCGACCCCCAGCGCGGCAACCTGGCGCTGACCGGCCTGGCAGAAAACAACCTTGCCGATCTCGACCTGCATATTCCGCTTGGCACCTTTACGGTGGTCACGGGCGTATCCGGATCAGGCAAGAGTAGTTTTGTGACCGATACGCTTGCTCCGCTGCTCTCAAACAAACTGCAACGCGCGCGCCGCCGCGTGGGCACGTATCGCAAGGTCGAGGGCCTGGGGCTGCTCGACAAAGTCATCGACATCGACCAATCGCCGATCGGGCGCACTCCGCGTTCCAATCCCGCGACTTATACCGGTGTTTGGGACGACATTCGCGCGCTCTTCGCGTCGGTACCGGAGTCAAAACTTCGGGGCTACGGTCCCGGGCGTTTCAGCTTTAATGTGGCGGGCGGGCGTTGCGAAGCCTGTAAGGGCGACGGCCAGATCAAGATAGAAATGCACTTCCTGCCCGATATCTATGTGCCCTGCGAGGTCTGCGGGGGCAAGCGCTATAACCGCGAGACGCTGCAGGTCACGTACCGGGGCAAGACAGTCTCCGACGTACTGGACATGAGCGTCGAGGAGGCGCTGCATTTCTTCGAGAACATTCCGCCCATCAAGCGTAAGTTGAAGACGCTTTTCGATGTGGGGTTGGGCTACATCCGCTTGGGGCAACCGGCTACGACGCTGTCCGGAGGCGAGGCGCAACGCGTCAAGCTGTCGAGCGAGTTGCAGAAGCGCAGCACGGGGCGCACCTTCTATATTCTTGACGAGCCGACGACAGGCCTGCATTTCGATGATGTGCGTCAGCTGCTTGACGTGCTGTACCGCCTGGTCGAATCGGGTAATACCGTGCTGGTGGTCGAGCACAATCTTGACGTCATTAAGTGCGCAGACTATATTATCGATCTCGGCCCGGAGGGCGGTGATCGTGGTGGCCAGCTGGTCGCGAGCGGCACGCCCGAAGAAGTCGCGAAGGTCAAAAAGAGCTATACCGGGCAGTATCTGAAGCAGGTCCTGGGTGGAAACTAAAGCCGCTCAATTCCGCGCAGGCCTGAGATCGGGCCTGCCGATTTTTCTCGGTTATGTGCCCGTCGGCATAGCTTTCGGCATCCTTGCCGCACAGCATGGGTTCTACTGGTGGGAGGCGCTGCTGGCGAGCGCGGGAGCGATCGCTGGTTCGGGGCAGTTTGTCGCGCTCTCAACGCTGCTCGCTTCAGGGGGCAGCGCGGTGGCGGCGATCATCGCCTCTTCGATAGTCAACCTGCGCTATCTGCTGTTCTCAGCGACCACGGCGCCTCACGTGCGCAAAGCAAAGCTGCCTCTTCTGGTCTGGCTGGGATTCTCGCTGACCGATGAGACGTTTGCCATCAATATGGCTGAGGCAAAGGAGAAGAAATCGACTCCTATCCGCATGGCAGGCGTGGGTTTTATCTCATGGGTCGGTTGGGTACTTGGCACGCTGATCGGGGATGTGGGCGCGAGTTTTGTGAAGAATGCTGATCGATTCGGTGTGAACTTTGCAATGCCAGCCATGTATGCCGCGCTCTTTGTAGCGCTGGCAAACAATCTCAAAGAAGTGATTTGCGGCATAGGGTCGGCCGTCATCGTTATCGGCCTCTACGTGCTTGATAAAACGGGACTGCTCGTGATCCAGTCCTACTGGTTCATCATCATAGCCGCGTTACTGGCGGCAACGATCGCGACGATCGTCTGGCCTCGGGATGACAAAGGGTCAGGTACTTTGTCATGCGCGCATGACAAAGTACCTGACCCTTTGTCATCTGACGCCAGCCCTGATGGCCGGGGCGCCAACAGCGAGGTCACCGAACTCGAAGAGGCCGCGACGTCCAATGAGATGCTGGTCGGTAAGAGAGCGCTCTCATGACGATACTTGCGCAGAACGCTATCCTGATCACGATCCTCGGCATGACCGTGTTCAATTTCCTCCTTCGATTCACGCCGCTGGTGGCTTTGACCCGCTTCAGCCTCCCAAGTGTTGTCGAGCGCTGGCTGTCTTTCGTGCCGATCTCAGTCATGGGCGCGCTGTTTGCGACCCAGATCCTGTTGCCTGCCTGGGAACAGTCTTCTGGCAAGCAGAGTATTCCGCTTTATTTCAATCCGGGCATCTTTGGGGCCTTGGCTGCTATGCTGGTGTTCAAGTTAACGAAAAGCTTCATTGGCGGTACGGTCGCTGGCGTAGTGGTGTTCGTGTTAGTGCGATGGCTGGTAGGAGTGGCATGATGGCAGAAACGAAGACGCGGGAGCAACAGCGTTTGGCGCGCGCCAAGAGAGTACGTTCGCAGCGCATCATCCTTCTGATCGCTCTTGGTATCATTTTAGTTTGTGCGGCAGCAGGCTTAGCTTATGGGCAGTATCAGAAGTCGCACCGGGCATCGGCAGCGACATCGAATCAGTGCACTCCAGCCTCTTTAACTACGACGAGCACTGCGACCTCACAGGCGACGACCAGGACCGCCGCTCCAAAACCCAAACCAGCGGCTTCTGCGGTCGCACCAAAAAAGGCAACGCTGCAAAAAGCAGAGGCGCCTGCGAAAAGCGGCGCCCTTGCGGGCAAAGTCATCTGTATCGACCCCGGCCATCAGGGCCGGGCGGATACCTCACCCGAGCCGATCGGTCCCGGCTCAAGCCAGACAAAGCCGAAGGTCGCAGGCGGCACCAGCGGGGTCATCACCCATGTTCCAGAGGGGCAGACCGTTCTTGAGATCGGCCTGAAACTGCGGACCGCGCTTGAAGCACAGGGCGCCACTGTGGTCATGACGCGCACGTCGCAGAACGTCAATGTATCAAACTCACGCCGCGCGGAAATTGCCAATAATGCGCACGCAGACCTCTTCATTCGCCTGCATTGTGACGGGGCATCCAGTTCATCGACGCACGGCATCTCCATGCTCGTCCCGGCGAAGACCCAATGGACTGGCCCGATCGTCAGCTCCAGCCGAAGCGCAGGGGAAACCCTGCAGGCGGCGGTCATCGCGGCGACGGGCGCGAAGAATAATGGCGTCGTATCACGCAGTGACCTTTCCGGATTTAACTACTGCAAAGTCCCCTCGATACTTATCGAGATGGGTTTCATGACGAATCCGACCGAGGATCGTGAGCTAAACAGCGCTGACTACCAGGCGAAACTGGTCAAAGGGCTCACCCAGGGCTGTATCAACTGGTTGAAGTGATGACTGCGCTGATCTGATGGCCTTGCTCGCAGACATCTCGGTTCAGTTGAAGTCAGTCCCGCTCTCTCCGGGCGTCTATCTCTGGAAGGACGCGGCAGGTGAAATCCTCTATGTGGGCAAGGCCAAGGAGCTGCGCCGCCGCATGTCGCAGTATGTTACGGGCGCCGACGAGCGCGAGAAGATCCCGCTTATGATGGAGCGCGTAGCCAGCTTTGACTACGTGGTCTGCGGGAGTGAGGTCGAGGCGCTGATCCTCGAGCTGAACCTCATCAATCAATTCTCGCCACCCTATAACGTGGATTATCGCGACGACAAGACTTATCCCTTTATCGCGCTGACCTGCGGCGATCCTTATCCTGCGATCAAGTACACACGCGAGAAGCACAAGGCCGGCACGCGCTACTTTGGTCCCTACACTGATGCGCGCGCTGCGCGCGAGACGATTGATGCGCTGCGGCGCGCAGTTCCGCTCTGCCGCAGTACCTGTCCTGAATATAAGCGCGTCCTGCGCAGTGGCAAGCCCCTGACGCGCGCCTGCTTCGACGCACACATCGGCCTGGGGCCGGGGGTTTGCACCGGTGAGATCACCCCGGAGGACTATGCGGTCGGGGTGCGCCGAGCCCTACGCTTTCTCTCAGGACACTATCGTGAGCTGGAAGTTGAGCTGCGAGAGGCGATGGACGGGGCTGCGGCTGACCTTGAGTTTGAGGTGGCAGCGGGCTACCGCAATCGGCTTGACGCCATTGCCCGGGTCAAGCAGAAGCAGAACATCGTAAGCGACGAGCATGTTGACCTTGATGTGATCGGATTTGCGCGCGAGGAGACCATCGCCTGCGCCTACGTGCTGGCGGTACGCAGCGGTCGTGTACAGTATGGCAACGAATACATCTTGGACAAGGGCTTTGATCTGCCGTTTGAGGAGCTGGCGTCGTCGTTTGTGGCGCGTTACTACGACGAAGCAGCCGAGGTCCCGAAGGATATCTTGCTGGAACTCTTGCCTGCTGACACCGACGTTTTGTCCGATTACCTGACTCGCTTACGTACAGAGCGCAGCGAAGGCCGCCTGACTGGACGAGTCGTGTTGGCGGTTCCCCGTATTGGCCACAAGAAGCAGCTCGTCGAGATGGCGCGCGAGAACGCCCGCCACTCGCTCCTACGCTTTAAGGTGCGCACGCACTATGATGATCAACGCACCAACGCCGCGTTGTTGCAGCTTGAGTCCGCGCTGGCGCTCGACACCGCGCCGCTACGCATTGAGTGCTATGATATCTCGACACTGCATGGCGCGCACTCAGTTGGCTCGATGGTCGTCTTCACGAATGGTCAGCCCGACAAAGCCGCCTACCGCCGCTTCAAGATCCAGATGCCACACGAGGAGTCCAACGATGTCGCGATGATGCGCGAAGTCCTCGGGCGCCGCTTTGCTCCTGAGCGCCGGGAAGACAAACGCTTTGCCAAAATGCCCGATTTGCTCATCATCGACGGCGGCAAACCGCAGCTCAACACCACGATCGCGCAACTCGAAGAACTGGGCGTCGAAGTCCCCGTAACCGGCCTGGCCAAAGCGGAGGAGGAGCTCTGGGTGCAATGGCAAGACGTCCCGGTCATCCTTCCGGATGGCTCGCCGTCACTGTACCTGGTCAAGCGCGTGCGCGACGAGGCGCATCGCTTCGCGATCGAATACCACCGCCAACTGCGCGGTAAGGCCATGACGACCTCGGTCCTCGACGAGGTGGTTGGCATCGGCTCCAAACGTCGCAAAGAGCTCATTCGCTCCTTTGGCAACTTCCGCAAACTCCGCGACGCGAGCGCTGAGGGAATCGAAGCTGCTGCTCCTTTTGTCACCTCTGCGATGGCTGCCGATATCTACTCTGTACTGCATCCATAATTTGTAAAGACCGATAAATAATGGAGATTACTCCACAGCTTCTGCTTTATGCAGTTTTCGAGTTGTTTTGTAAGAATCTGGTAAGTACGGCATTGTAGCGGCGTTTGCCCTACAATGCACGACTATCAGCGTATTGGTACACTATCTTTTGATACGTTACCTGAAACGTAAACGCCGCCCGACTTCGATAAAGTAAGGCGGCGTCCCCAAAGCGAGATGTCCGCAGCCCAAAGGCAGCGGGGCTTCTCATTCCTTAGTATAACAAATCCTCACGCTAATCGCCCAAGTCTGCATTCATCCATGCTTTGACAACCGTCAAGATATGAACACCGGTAAAGGCGTGGCGCGCACATCTCGCAGGATCATCTACCAGTACCGCGCAAAGCGTGCCTCCCTTGACCTTTCAAACATCGACAAGGAGCTGGCTAAAGCTGAGCGTATGGTCGCAGGAACAGCTCAGTTCAAACGCAATCGGTTCTTGAAAGTATCAGGTGCAAAGCGCGAGATCAACTACGACCTGGTCGCCTCCTCACGACTTAAGGCCGGCATCAAAGGATATGTGACCGATCTTGATGCGCCACCACAAGAAATAATCAATGCCTACCACCAGCTCTTTGAAGTTGAACGATCATTTCGGATGGCAAAATCTGACCTGAAGGCACGACCAATCTTTCACCACAGGCGTGACTGCATTGAGGCGCATCTGACGGTGGTGTTTGCAGCTCTTGCTATCGCCAGGACCATTCAATCAACAACCGGGCTTTCGATCAAGAAATTCATTCAAAAGCTCGCGATCATCCGAACTGGGATAATTTCTGTCAACGGTAATGAGTATGTGATACCGCCTCGCATCTCAGATGAGGTAAAGGCGATACTTGCCAAGCTTGGCTCAAGGTAATGTGGTTGCCAAATCGGTCAAGTCAGGAGAGCAGGTGGCTGAAAACTTCACATTTTCTGTCAGCGAGGCAGTGCAAGAAAATAATAGTGTCAAGACTCCGCCAGCTCGATGCCTTTGTCGGTGCAATAGGCTTGGCAGGCAGCGGCGAGAGCGGGGAAGTCTTTCTCAAGTGCGTCCCAGATGATGCGTTGATCGACTTCTCCGTAGGCATGCGCCAAGATGTTGCGCATGCCGCGCATCTCTTGGGTATCGAAACCGTAGCGGAGTGCTTCTTCGCTCATCTTGCCGCCTTCTTCGGTGACGCGGAACACGCGGCTTTCAAGTCCTTCGACTATCAACTTATCAGCAGGGTTTTGGGGAGAAAGAAAGCGCTCCTTAGTCATATCGATTTCTGCAAGATGCCGCCTTGTCTGCTCGATGATATCGAACATCTCCTGGATGCGGGCGAGGTCGCTATTCTGTGCGCTCATAGATCAGTATCCCTTCGTTTTTGATCGCCTCTTGCAGGCGCGGATTCTTGAGGTCCTTTGCGGTTATGACATCCGTTTCGCGGCTTGTCTGCTTCTCGAAAGCTTTCTTAAAACGGGCCAGATCGAACAGGCTGAAGGGAGCCTTATCAGAGAGCTCAAGGCGCAGGTCAATGTCGCTGGCCGATGTTGCATCCCCTCGCGCAAAAGAGCCGAACAGGTATGCTCGCTCTATCGCAGGAAAATCAGGAGCAAGATGGGCGGCTGCTGTCTTGATCTCTTTGCGGGTAAGGGTGACCGGGATACTTTGCAACACCTTTTTGAGTGACAGTTTGATATCTTCAAGCTGTGACCCCACGTCATCATTTGCCTCGATCCCTTTGCGCAGGAAATGGAGAAATGCATCTGTCTTGCTTACGCGCTGTTCGGTTGCGAACTTGTCGATGATGTTCAGCTCATAAGGAGGTAAGCGCAAAGACAAAGGCTTGCGAGTATCTCGAGTTGTTGTGGCTGGCATGGCTTCTCTCCAATACGTATTACAATTGCAATACAATTATAGCATAGACAGAGGCTATCAGCATATTGGTACGCTCTCTTTTGATGCGTTACTCTGAAATCTTCGTGCCGGGCGTGTCCATCCTGCTATACTGAGGGCACCAGAAACGTCTCAATAGGAGGGAAAGGCGTTACGCGCTATGGCTGTTCGGCAACACAAAATGAATGCGAAGCACATCCCGACACAAGGGGAGCCGCCGCTCATCATTGTGACCGGCATGTCCGGTGCGGGCCGTTCGCAGGCCTTAAGCGACCTGGAAGACTTCGGTTATTTCGCGATCGACAACCTCCCTCCGCAGTTCCTGGTACAGATCGCCGACCTGGCCCAGCTGCCAGAGTCGGACTTCTCGCAAGTGGCGGCTGCCTGTGATGTGCGGGGCGGTGAGCTCTTCAACCAGTTGCTCGACATCCTGGAGAGCGGGCAGTTGCCAGTCGATCACAAGTTGTTGTTCCTTGACGCCAACGACGACACGCTCATCAACCGCTTCAAGGAATCGCGACGCCCTCACCCCTTGCAGACCGCGAAGGTTAGCCTGGCTGATGCGATCGATATCGAACGTGAGGTCCTGGAGCCTATCCGGTCAAGCGCTGACGTCATCATTGATACCAGCAATCTACGCGCCTCAGAGTTGCGCGCGCGTATCCAGCGTGATTTTCTTCCTGGCACGGTCGACAACTCACTGCACATCCTCGTAAGCAGTTTCGGCTTCAAATATGGTATCCCTACGGATGCCGACATCGTGTTTGATGTGCGTTTCCTGCCTAATCCCTATTACGACAAGGATCTGCGTCCGCTCTCTGGCCTTGATAAGCCAGTCGCTGACTTCGTGCTGAACCGCAAGGAGACCAAAGACTTCCTGAAACGCTGGCACCCCCTGCTCACCGAAGTCATTCCGCGCTATGTGGCGGAGGGTAAGCTGAACCTGGGCGTTGCCCTGGGGTGTACGGGTGGACGTCATCGCAGCGTGGCGCTGGCAGAGGAGACAGAGCGCTTTCTGAAGAAAGCGGGCTATCAGGTGAGCATCGTGCATCGTGACAGAGAGCGTGACCAGCTTGACCGATAGGCCGCTCATACGTCGCAAGCAGCGCCTGCGTGCAGGTGCGAGCAGGGCCATTGCAGCAAGCCCACGCAAGGTCGTGGCCCTCGGCGGGGGCACGGGACTTCCGCTCATGCTCCACAGCCTGCGCGCGCTCGGCTATTATCCTTGTGCCATTGTGACGATGGCAGATGACGGAGGTTCGTCGGGGCGCCTGCGCCGTGAGCTGGGGATCCTTCCTCCGGGGGATGTGCGCAACTGCCTGGCGGCGCTTGCCGCACCCGAACATGAGCTTCTCAGCGATCTGCTGGGGTATCGTTTTGCCGAAGGTGAGGGCATTACGGGCCATGCGGTCGGCAACCTGATACTGGCGGCCCTGGCGGACATGGATGGCAGCTTTGAGGCGGCCGTGAAGTATCTGGAGCAGCTTCTGGACGTACAGGGACGCGTTCTGCCGTCGACTTTTGACGACGTGGTTTTAAGCGGTTTCGACTGCGAGGGTACGTTGATCACGGGACAAGAGTCGCTCGCAAAGAACCCGGTCGCTATTGCTGACGTCGAGTTGCAACTGGCGCATCCGGAAGACGAGGCAGGCAGGAACAAAGCAAGGGCCAGGAAGAAACAACAGGCGCCGCGGGCTAATCCTGAGGCGGTCGCAGCGCTGCAGGAAGCCGACCTTATCCTGATCTGCCCCGGGTCGCTCTATACGAGCATCATCCCGAACTTCCTGGTGCCGGAAATCGGCCGGGTGATGTGCGCGAGCGCGGCGCCGGTCATCTATTTCTGCAATGTCGCCAACATGCGGGGCGAGACCAGCGGTTATACGCCGCTTGACTACGTTGACGCCCTGGTCGCGCATGGCCTGCGTGGTTGCCTGGACGGCGTCGTGCTCTCGGTCATGGACGCCAGCCAGACAGGCGGCGACGCGGACGCGGACGGCGGTAGCGGAGGCGGCGATTCGCCGACGATGGCAGTCACACCAGAAGTGGTCGACACCCTGATCGGCCGAGGCCTCACGGTCCTATGTGAACCCCTGTCCAGCAAAGAGAACCCCTTCCGCCATGATCAGGAAGCCCTGACCCGCGCGCTCGAGATGGTGATCCAGCATGTCTTTTACGGCTGATGTCCGTGATGAACTCTCGCGCATCGAGCTTAAGCGCGACTGTTGCGCCCAGGCAACGCTGAGCGCGCTCATCCGCTTTGACGGCGCGCTCACCATGAGCACCGGCAACACCTACCGTCTTGAGCTGGTGACCGAGTCAGCGCCTGTGGCGCGCACGATCATTAGCTTGGCGCACCGTGTCGGCGGCCTGAAAACTGAACTGATAAGTCGCCGCAGCGTATTGCACAAAACCAATAACTACCTCATCACGATACCCAGCCAGGCGCGCCTGGAGCCCACGTTGCGCGTACTTGGCCTATTCGAGAGCGCGTATTTGTCCGGCGGCGTCGACAAGGCCCTGGTGCGCCGTGACTGCTGTGCGATCGCCTACCTGCGGGGAGCGTTTTTGGGGAGCGGCTTTGTAGCGGACCCGCGCGCAGACGCGCATTTTGAGATCACCTGCCAGAGCGAACGCCTGGCCTGTGACCTGGTTGTCTTGATGCAGCGCTTCAATATCGAGGCCAAGACCCTTGAGCGCCGGGGAGCCTGGATCGTTTACCTGAAGGGCACCGAGCCCATCTTGAATTTCCTGGCCCTGGTCGGCGCGCATAAGGCGATATTTAAGACCCATGACGTTCGCATCGTCAAGGAAATGCGCAACGATGTGAACCGGCGGGTCAACGCCGAGATCGCTAATCAGGCCAAGGCGAGTCAGGCAGCCCTCTCACAGTTGGACGCGATAGCGCGCCTGGAGCGCGCAGGCGTCCTGGCTGGGTTACCGGAGGGCTTGCGTGAGTTCGCCCAGTTACGCCAGGATAATCCCGATCTGAGCTTGCGTGAGCTGGGAACCGTTGCTGTACCGCCGCTCTCAAAGTCTGCCGTTAATCACCGCATGCGCCGCCTCGAAGAAGCTGCCTCCGCATTGTAAGGGCGATTTACCGGCTTCCAGCACCGCGCGCGGGCGGGGCAGCCCAGCGCGCTGCGCTGCGCGCCGATATCTCATCCCTGATAATGCGGAGGAACCGTCACAAAAGCGAAAAGCACACTCTGAGCTTCTGAGGATTTTTGCACCGGAAATGCTATACTGACAGGGTAAAAGCGCGCATAACGCGCATTTCAAGGCGGCGGCCTGCCGCCCCGATCCTCTGGAGGGCTGAACAGTGGCTATCAAGCTGGGTATCAACGGGTTCGGACGTATCGGACGCAATGTATTTCGGGTCGCTTTCGAAGACCCGGACGTCGAAGTGGTGGCAGTCAACGACCTGACCGATGCCAAAACGCTCGCTCATCTGCTCAAGTACGATTCTATTCATGGTAAGTTCGGTCATCCCGTCGAAGTAGTCGAGGACGGATTTTTGGTCGATGGCAAGAAAGTCCTGGTACTCGCACAGCGCAACCCGGCCGATCTGCCCTGGGGAGAGCTGGGCGTAGAGCTCGTTGTCGAGTCGACGGGCTTTTTTACTGACGCCACCAAGGCGCATGCCCACATCGATGCGGGAGCCAAACGGGTCATTATCTCTGCGCCGGCAAAAAATGAGGACCTGACGGTCGTCATGGGCGTAAACGACGGCGATTATGATCCCAATAAGCACTTCGTGGTCAGCAATGCCTCCTGTACGACGAACTGCCTTGCGCCGTTTGCCAAGGTGCTGCGTGATAGCTTTGGCCTGAAGCAGGGCTTCATGAATACGATTCACAGCTATACTAACGACCAGATCATCTTAGATTCGCCGCACCCTGACCTGCGTCGTGCCCGCGCTGCCGCGCTCTCCATTATCCCGACGTCGACCGGCGCCGCCAAGGCTATCGGCCTGGTGCTGCCGGACATGAAAGGCAAGCTGGATGGCATGTCGATGCGCGTCCCGACGCCGGATGGCTCGGTGGTCGATCTCGTGGCAGAGCTTGAGACGCCTGCTACCAAAGAGGAGATCAACGCTGCGATGAAGGCGGCGGCCGAAGGCCCGATGAAAGGCTACCTTGAGTACTGCGAAGATCCGATCGTCTCGATCGATGTCGTCGATAATCCGGCCTCCTCGATCTATGACGCGTTGCAGACGATGGTCATGGGCGGCGGTTCTGGTACCTTTGTCAAATGCGTCAGCTGGTATGACAATGAATGGGGCTACAGTAACCGGGTCATCGACCTGGCCAAACTGATGCTGCGTTAAGGCGGTGCCACACATATGCTTCAAAAGAAAGCGGTGACCGACCTCGACGTCTCAGGCCGGCGTGTTGTCGTGCGCGTTGACTTCAACGTGCCCCTTGAGGGGGGTGCTGTTGTCGATGACGGGCGCATTCGCGCAGCTTTGCCCACGCTGAACTACTTGATAGAAAAGGGAGCGCGGATCATCTTGCTCTCGCATCTGGGGCGCCCAAAGGGCGAGCCGGATCCAGCGTTCTCGCTGGCGCCGGTCGCTCCGGCGCTTGCTGCCCTGCTGGGGCGTCCGGTGGACTTTGTGGCTGACACGGTCGGGCCGGCGGCCCAGGCAGCAGCGGCTGCGCTTGAGCCTGGCGGGGTGCTCCTGCTGGAGAATGTGCGCTTCTGCCCGGGAGAAAAGACTAACGACCCCGAGTTTGCCCGCCAGCTGGCCGCCCTGGGTGAGCTCTACGTCGATGACGCCTTTGGGACAGCGCATCGCGCGCACGCTTCGACGGCGGGCATCGCTTCGTATCTGCCCTCTGCCGCCGGTCTGCTCATGGCGCGCGAGATCGATACGCTTACGACGCTGTTCAGTGATCCGGCGCGGCCTTTCACAGCGGTGTTGGGGGGTTCCAAAGTCTCTGATAAGCTTGGTGTGATCCAAAAGCTCATCGAGGTGGTCGATACGCTGCTGATCGGTGGTGGCATGGCCTTTACCTTTGAGGCGGCGCGCGGCAACGCAACAGGCGCTTCACTTTTAGAAAAAGACTGGATCTCGACCTGCCGCGGGCTGATTGATCGTGCCCAGGAGCACGGGTGTCGACTCATGCTACCTGACGACTACGTCATCGCTGACGCCTTCGCGCCTGACGCGAATACCCAGGTCGTTGCTGCAGACGCTATCCCGGAGGGCTGGATGGGGCTCGATATCGGGCCGGAAACCGCCCGCGCTTATGCGGCGGCGCTTGCACAGGCAAAAACCGTGTTCTGGAACGGCCCCATGGGGGTCTTTGAGATGCCTGCATTCGCTCACGCCACGCGCAAAGTGGCTGAGGCGATCTGCGCCTCTGACGCCACTTCCATCATCGGCGGCGGGGATTCTGCTGCGGCGTTGAAAGTGTTCGGGCTGACCGGTGGCGTCAGCTTCATCTCGACCGGTGGGGGAGCTTCGATGAAGCTTCTTGAGGGAGCAGAGCTCCCCGGTGTCGCGGTGCTTGATGACAAGTGACAAAAACACCCCAGGAGTGGTTTTGCCACCGGGTAGCGCCCGGTAACAAGAAAGGATAAGGATCATGCGTAAAACAATGGTCGCGGGAAATTGGAAGATGTTCAAAACGGCGGGTGAAGCGGCGATTCTCGTGCAAAACCTGGAGGACGTTGCGCATGACTGTGCTGATGACGCTGAGGTCGTGGTAGCGCCACCGTTTACCGCCTTGCACAGCGTCAAGACGGTAATCGCGCTGGATAAGCCGCAGATCACCCTGGCCGCCCAGGACATGTTCTGGGAGGAGGAGGGGGCCTACACCGGCGAGATCGCCCCGCGGATGCTTACCGATCTGGGGGTAGCCTACGTTATCGTCGGGCACAGCGAGCGGCGCCAATATTTTGGTGAGTCAGATGAGGTCGTCAATTGCAAGGCATGCGCGGTGTTTGCCCATGGCATGACGCCGATCATCTGCTGTGGCGAGACGCTTGAGACCCGTGAGGCGGGGCAAACGCCTGATTTTATTGCGGGTCAAATACGCTGCGCGCTAAAGGGTATCGAAGAGACCTGCGCCGTAAACCTGGTCATCGCTTATGAGCCGATCTGGGCGATCGGCACGGGCAAGACCGCGACGCCGGAGATGGCAGAAAAAGTGTGCAAGGATATCCGTGCGCTGGTCGAAGAGCTTTTTGGGGAGACCGTATCTGCGCGCGTGAGGATCCTTTATGGCGGCTCGGTCAAACCTGAAAACGCAGCGCTCTTCTTCGCGCAGCCTGACATCGACGGCGCATTGGTCGGCGGCGCGGCGCTTTCCGTCGAGGGCTTTGCCCCGATCATCAAAGCTGCCCGTAAGTAATGCGGCCCGTTTGTCTCATAATTATGGATGGCTTGGCTTATGGGGTTGAGACCGCCGGAGATACGCAGAACGCTGTGGCTGCGGCCAATACTCCGGTGCTCGATGAGCTTTGGAACACCTGCCCCCACACCTTTCTTGAGGCCTCCGGCCCGGCAGTTGGCCTACCGCAAGGCCAGATGGGAAACTCGGAGGTCGGGCACCTGAATATGGGCGCCGGGCGGGTCGTCTATCAGGAGTTGACCCGTATCGACAACGTGATCTCCGACGACAGCTTTTTCAACAACACCGTGCTGCTTGAGGCCTGCGCCTGGGCGCGGGAGCATACCGGGCGCCTGCATCTGATGGGCCTGGTCTCTGACGGCGGCGTTCACAGCAGCCTGCAGCACCTGTATGCGCTGCTGCGATTGGCAAAGCGTGAGCGAGTTCCTGAGGTGGCGATCCACTGCTTTCTGGACGGGCGTGATACGCCGCCGGACAGCGCCGTTGGCTATCTGGCACAACTGGAAGCAGAAGCCAGCCGTATCGGCGTCGGGCGCATCGCCAGCATCACCGGGCGCTACTATGCAATGGATCGTGACCGGCGCTGGGACCGCGTGAAGCGCGCCTACGACGCCTTGACTCAGGGCGTCGGGGCGTCAGCAGCAAGCGCGGATCTTGCTATCACCGCCTCATATAAGGCAGGCATATTCGACGAGTTTGTTGTGCCTACGCTTATCGGAGCGCCGGGCCAGCAGCAGCTGATGGGTGACGGCGATGCGGTCATCTTCTTCAACTTCCGTCCTGATCGCGCGCGCGAACTCACCTATGCGTTTACCCAGCCGGACTTTGAGGGCTTTTCGCGCGGTGCCTGGCCACAAACCCACTTCGTGTGCCTCTGCCAGTACGACCCGGAGATTGCAGCGCCCGTGGCTTTTCCCAAAGAGTATCCTGCTGACGTTTTAGCTGACGTCATTGCAGCGGCCGGGCTGCGCCAATTCCATACCGCAGAGACTGAGAAGTACGCGCATGTTACCTTCTTCTTTAACGGAGGCTCTGAACCGCCCAAGGCGGGGGAGGAGCGGCGGCTGGTGCCCAGCCCCAAAGTAGCAACCTATGACCTGCAACCAGAAATGAGCGCGCCGGAAGTGGGCGACGGTCTGGTAGCAGCGATCGAAAGCGGGCGGGCAGATTTCTATGTGGTGAACTTTGCCAATGGCGATATGGTGGGTCATACGGGGGATATGAACGCGACGATCAAAGCGGTTGAAACCGTTGATGCCCAGGTGGGACGCATCGTGGCAGTTATGCGAGAAACAGGAGGCATGACGTTTATTACGGCTGACCATGGCAACGCGGAGAACATGGGTCATGCGGGCGCGCCCCATACGGCTCATACCAGCAATCAAGTCCCGCTGATCGCGGTTGGCCCAGGCCTGACAACACAGTCTTTGTCGCCGGGCAAACTCAGCGATATCGCTGCAACGATCGTGGCGATTCTGGGGCTGAAGGCTCCGGATTCGTGGACCGGCCGCAACCTTCTGGCGCCGCTCTAAAGGAATACGGCTATTGCCACTCTCTACACGTGCAGCGATTTTGCGGCGTATTCTGGACTCTTCGTAATAATTTGGTATAAAATGAGTAATCTTACAAAAAACTTCAGGGGGTGGCCCCTTGGTTTCTGGTGAGTTCTCAGGATTGGAATTAAGGAGCATTCGTGAAAAACCTACTCATCGCCCTTATCGTGGTGTGGGCTATCAGTGCTATCGGCATCATTGTCTGTGTGCTTTTGCATTCAGGAAAGGACGCGGGCCTGTCTGATTACTTCAGCAATAATGTCTCGACAACGGTCGGCACGGGCATCATCGAGAAGAACCTCGACCGGCTCACGGTCGTGCTTTCGATCATTTTCGCTTTGGTACTTTTAGGAATCATGGTGATTTTACCAACCCTTTAAGCCAGGCTATGACCGGAAAAGGTCAGTTCGCTGGGTTTTTGGCTCAGCAATAGAAGAAAGGGGTGCGTATATGCATAAGAGGCATGTGTGGCTTGCTGTAGGGCTTGCCATGGTGCTCGTTATGGCTTGTGCGCTCACTGGTTGTGGTGGAGGAACCAATGGCAACAACGCTTCGGCCTCCACCTCGCTGAAAGACACGATCACCTTTGCTCAGGGCGCCGACCCACGCGGTCTTGATCCGGCATATATCGATGATAACGAATCCGCTAAGGTCATCGTTAATATGTACGAAGGGCTACTGAAGTATGCGGCTGATTCGGCCAAGGTTGAGCCGAGCCTGGCAACTTCCTGGGATATCAGCTCTGATGGTCTGACTTATACGTTTCATCTACGCAAGGGCGTCAAGTTCCAGGACGGGACCGACTTCGATGCGGCGGCTGTGAAGTTCAACATTGAACGTCAGCTCCCGCCGAAAGTTACAGCGGACATGCCGTACGCCAGCTTTGTGTGGGGTACAGTCAAAAGCGTTGACGCGCCTGACAGCAACACCGTCGTTATCCATCTGACCCAGAAAAACTCCGCGTTCCTTGCGAACTGTGCGATGAGTATGGGTGCACCGATGGTGAGCCCGACAGCCTGCCAGAAGGATAACAACAACATGAATAATGATCCGGTCGGCACTGGACCCTATAAGTTCGTCAGCTGGCAAAAGGGTAATAGTATCATCCTTGTTCGCAATGATAATTACTGGGGAACCAAGGCCAAGACCAAGAACCTGGTTTTCAAGGTCATTCCCGACAACTCAGCACGCCTGCTTGCGTTGACCAACGGTGACGTTGATATGATCGACGGCATCGATGCGACCGCTGTCCAGTCGATCAAGAGCGCGGGTGACGTTCTTCATACGACCAAGGGTATGAACATCAGCTATATGGCGTTTAATACGACCTCCCCGATCTTTAAGAACGCTGCCGCCCGTAAGGGTATTGCTCAGGCGATCAACCGCGACGAGCTGGTCAAGAACCTGTATCAAGGGTATGCGACACCGGCGTCCACCATTTTGCCGAGCTTTGTCCCCGGGTTTTCCAAGGACGTGCAGCAGACGGGCTATGACGTGGCCGCGGCAAAGGCAGCCATCGCTGCAGCAGGGATCAAGACGGTCCACATGATCACCTATAGTAACCCGCGCCCCTACAACCCGGCGACAGGCGCGAAACTGGCGACAGCTATCCAGGGTTATCTCGAAAAGGTAGGCGTAAGCTGTAAAATCGATACCTATGACTGGACGACCTACAAGACGAAGGTGGTCGCGGGTGACTATGACTTGTGTTTCTATGGTTGGACCGGCGACAACGGAGACCCGGATAACTTCCTGAATCTGCTTGCCACCAATGACTGGTCACAGAACATGGCACGTTGGCAGGACCCGACCTACATCAAGGGCATCGCTGAAGCGTTGGCCATGCCTAACGGTCCTGCGCGTGACGCTGCTTATGGTGAGCTGGAGAAGCAAGCAGCAGCAGCCAACGTCTGGTATCCGATCAACCACACCCAACTGCTCTGGGCGGCTTCGCCCGGCGTGAAGGGTGTTCTCTATCACATGACCGGCAACACGTTTTTTGCCGACAGCACGGTCGAGCAGAAATAATAGAGTTCGGAATCATTGAGGGATAAAGGGTTTGCAGAAAAAAAGATATATCGGATCAGGGTGTTTTACGATCTTTTAATCAGGTTATTGACTGGTAAAAGGCCAGTTAATGAGTTCGGCTCAACAGCTGAAGAAAGGAGTGCGTATATGCATAAGAGAAACGCATGGCTTGCTGTGGGGCTCGCCGTAGTACTCGTTATGGCTTTTGCGCTCACCGGTTGTGGGGGAGGAACAAGCAGCAATAATAATGCTACGACTTCTACTTCCCTGAAGGACACGATCACGTTTGCTCAAGGCGCAGATCCCCGTGGTCTTGACCCGGCATACGTCGATGATGGAGAGTCCTCCAAGGTCATCGTCAACGTGTATGAGAGCTTGTTGAAGTACGCTCCCGACTCGACTCAGGTCGAGCCGAGCCTGGCGACTTCCTGGGACATCAGCCCTGATGGCTTGACCTATACCTTCCATCTGCGCAAGGGCGTCAAGTTCCAGGACGGGACTGACTTCAACGCAGCGGCGGTCAAGTTCAACGTTGAGCGCCAGATTCCGCCAAAAGTCGACCCGAATATGCCGTACGCCGGCTTTGTATGGGGCACCGTCAAGAGCGTTGACACTCCTGATGACAGCACGGTCGTCATGCATTTGAGCCAGAAGAACTCCGCGTTCCTCGCGAACTGCGCGATGAGCCTCGGTGCTCCGATGGTCAGCCCGACAGCACTACAGAAGGATAACAACAACGTCAATGAGGATCCGGTCGGCACCGGCCCCTACAAGTTTGTCAGCTGGAAAAAGGGCGACAGCGTTACGTTGGTCCGCAACGATGATTACTGGGGACCCAAAGCCAAGACCAAGAACCTGATCTTTAAGGTCATTGCCGATAACTCAGCGCGTGTTCTTGCGCTGACTAACGGTGACGTTGACATGATCGACGGCATCGACGCGACTGCTGTCCAACCGGTCAAGAGTGCCGGCGATGTTCTTCAGACGACTGAAGGTATGAACATCAACTACATGGCGATGAATGTTCAGTCGCCGATCTTTAAGAACGCTGCTGCCCGTAAGGGTATTGCTCAGGCGATCAATCGTGACGAGCTGGTCAAGAACCTCTATCAGGGTTATGCGACCCCAGCATCCACGATCCTGCCGAAGTTCGTTCCAGGGTTCAGTGCTGATGTGCAGCAGACGAGTTACGATGAGGCAGCCGCAAAGGCAGCCATCGCTGCAGCAGGGATCAAGACGGTCCACATGATCACCTACAGCAACCCGCGGCCCTACAACCCGGCAACGGGCTCAACGCTGGCGACAGCCATCCAGGGCTATCTCCAGAAGGTAGGCGTGACCTGCAAGATCGATACCTATGACTGGACGACCTACAAGACGAAGGTCACTGCTGGTGACTACGATATCTGCTTCTATGGCTGGACGGGCGACAACGGGGATCCGGATAACTTCCTGAACCTTCTTGCCACTAATGACTGGTCACAGAACGTGTCTCGTTGGCAGGACCCGACCTACATCAAGGGTATTGCCGATGCACTGGCCATGCCAAACGGTGAAGGTCGCAATGCTGCCTATGCCGCTCTTGAGAAGCAGGCCGCTGCAGCTAACGTCTGGTATCCGATCAACCACACCCAGTTACTCTGGGCGTCTGGGCCTGGCGTGAAGGGTGTTCTCTACCACATGACAGGCAACACCTTCTTCGCTGACGCTACGGTAGCGGCGAAGTAGTGGGCTTACGAGTTCTTTGGAAAGACATAAGTAAGTAGACTGATACGGCTGGGGAGAGGAGCGCAGAGTTCCGGCTCCCCAGCCGTAGAAGTTTTACGCTTAGAGATTTTTTCTTCCATAATGCTTAAGTTCATCATCAAAAGGATACTCATGGTCATCCCGGTACTTATCGGAGTATCGATCATCGTGTTTTGTCTGCTGCGCGTCTTTGCGCCTGACCCCGCGCCTATCGTGTTGGGTGAGCATGCGACAGCAGCTTCTATGAAAGCCTGGCGTGACTCCCAGGGTCTTAACAAGCCCGTGGTCACGCAGTATGTCAACTATATGAAGGGCGTGTTCCATGGCGACCTTGGCTATTCGTACTATACGAACACCAAGGTTACTGATGAGATCATGGCACGCTTCCCGGCAACGATCGAGTTGGCGATTACGGCTATCATCTTCGCGTCGATATTCGGTATTATTCTGGGGGTGATCGCGGCAGTCAAAAAGAATTCTATCTTTGATGCTGCGTCGACCCTGATAGCGCTGGTCGGGGTGTCGATCCCTATTTTTTGGTTGGGCATCCTTTTGATGATGATCTTCTGTGGGCCTTCTACCCACATCTTTCCCGCGGGTGGACGTATCACTCCGCTCATGGATCCGACGCATATTACGGGCCTGTATACCCTTGACTCGCTGTTCACGGGTAACTGGGCGGCGTTCAAGGATGCCGTCTGGCACCTAGTGCTGCCCTCGTTTACGCTCGGTATGTACAGCATGGCCATCATCACGCGCATCACGCGCTCGACCATGCTCGACTCCTTAAATCAGGACTATGTTCGGACCGCGCGGGCCAAGGGCATCCGCGAGGTCATGGTCGTCATGAAACACGCGCTGCGCAACTCGATGATACCGGTCACGACGGTCATCGGCCTGCAGTTCGGCGCGCTTCTGGGCGGCGCCTTGCTTACCGAGTCAGTTTTCTCCTGGCCGGGGATCGGTAAGTTCACGGTGGACTGTATCTTGAAGTCAGACTTCCCCATCGTTCAAGGTATCGTGCTGCTGATCGCTGCCATCTTCGTGTTGGTGAACCTGGCTGCTGATATTGCTTACGCGTTCCTGGATCCGCGCATCCGCTACACCTCTAAGAAGGAGGAGTAGCTGATGGCGAAAAACCGAAAAGATAAGATCGGCGAGCTTATGACCGAAGCTCAGCATAACGAGGCGTCTGCGCCTCCTGAGACAGCAGCTGATCCGCGCGTCGAGACAGAGACGGCTCTGACAAAGAACGTTGTTGGCGACGAGACACTTGCTGAAAAGCCCGAGAACCAATGGGTAGAGATGTGGCGCAGCCTGTTGGCTAACAAGGCCGCCACGATCAGCCTGTTCCTCATTTTGTTCATAGTTCTGGTTGCAATCTTCGTACCTATGTTTATGCCGAAGACCCCAACGACCAATCCGGTCAACAGTAAAATCATGCTCTATAACCCGACGGTGACTAACATGAGCGCCGTACGTCAGCCGCCAAACGCCAAGCACTGGTTTGGCACCGATGACCTGGGTATGGATATCTTCAGCCGCGTCATCGCAGGCGCGCGCGTCTCGCTCTCCGTCGGCGTGATTGCCGTCGCGATCGCCCTGGCACTTGGGGTGACCGTAGGGGCCGTTGCTGGCTACATAGGCGGCTGGCTCGACACGGTGCTGATGCGCTTCATGGACATGATGCTGGCGGTACCATCGATCCTGCTTGCCATCACCCTAATGGCGGTACTCGGCAAAGGTATCGATAAGGCGGTCATCGCGATCAGCCTTGTTTATGTGCCGGAATACGCCCGGATCGTGCGCTCAACCATACTTTCGATCAAAGAAAATGATTACATCGCCGCCGCCCGCCTGACGGGTGACTCACAGTCGCGGATCATCTTTCGTCATGTGCTGCCCAATACGCTCTCGGTCATTATCGTGCGCGCGACACTTGGTATCTCCGGCGCGATTCTTGATACGGCTGCCCTTGGCTTCCTCGGTATGGGCGTGCAACCGCCGCAGGCTGAGTGGGGCGCGATGCTCGGCTGGGCACGCGGCTACATCTTCCAGTGTCCCTGGATGCTCATCTTCCCCGGTATGGCGATCACGCTCTCCGTGCTGGCCTTCAACCTGCTGGGTGACGGCCTGCGCGATGCCTTCGATCCTAAAGCGCGCGTGAAGTAGGGAGGTGCGGTCATGTCTGATGAGAAAAACGAAAACATTGCGGTAAGCCAGCCTGATACGCGCCGCCTGCTCGAGGTGCGTGGTCTTTCGACGGATTTCATCATGAAACGCGGCACGGTTCATGCGGTCGATAATGTGAGCTTCTCACTTGAGGCGGGCAAGATTCTTGCGATCGTGGGCGAGAGCGGATCCGGCAAGTCGGTCTGCTCGCTCTCGATTATGCGGCTTTTACAGGATCCGGGCAAGGTCACCGCAGGTGAAATCATCTACAAGGGCGATAACATCCTGAACTACTCGAAGGCGCGCATGCGCTCGATCCGTGGTAACGACATCTCCATGATCTTCCAGGAGCCGATGACGAGCTTAAATCCGGTGTTTACGGTCGAAGACCAGCTCTGCGAGGCGATCCGCTTGCACATGAAGGATCTTGGCCGCAAAGAAGTCAAGGCTCGCGCGGTCGAAATGCTGCACCTGGTGGGCATCCCCTCGCCGGAGAAGCGCATTAAAGACTACCCGCACCAGATGTCGGGCGGTATGCGCCAGCGCGTCATGATCGCCATGGCGCTGAGCTGCGATCCCGAGCTCCTGATCGCAGACGAGCCCACAACGGCGCTTGACGTGACGATCCAGGCGCAGATCCTTGACTTGATCGGGGGGCTGCGAGAAAAGATCGGCATGGCGGTGTTGCTTATCACGCACGACCTGGGTGTGGTGGCAGAAGTCGCCGACGAAGTGGTCGTCATGTACTGCGGCCAGATTGTCGAGCAGGCCAGCGCACATGAGCTTTTCGAGACTGGCCCCCGGCATCCCTATACCTACGGTTTGCTGGAGTCCATCCCGACGCTGGATAACGAGGAGAGCGGCCCGCTCTATATGATCCCGGGCATGGTCCCTAATCCGTTGAACCTGCCCAAGGGCTGTAAGTTCGCGCCACGCTGTCCCTATGCGGACGCACGCTGCCAGATGGAGGAACCGCCCGTTTATGAGGTGGGGGACCGCAAGCTGCGTTGCTTTATCTATGATCCGGTCAGCCCACTGGACGTGGAGGTAGGCGCATGAGCGATAACATCCTGCTCGACATCAAAGGACTGCGCAAGTACTTCACGGTCGATACAAACTTCTTTGGGCGCCCAACCTCGACGCTGAAAGCGGTCGATGGCGTGTCGTTGCAGATTCGTGAAGGCGAAGCGCTTGGCTTGGTGGGGGAATCCGGGTGCGGCAAGACCACGGTCGGCAAGATGATCGTTGGCCTGTACCGGCCTACGGCGGGTGAGATTACCTATCAGGGCAAGAACATCTCGAAGCTCTCAGAGCGCGAGCGGCGCCATTACAGCCGTGAGCTGCAGCTGATCTTCCAGGATCCGTATTCCTCGCTGAACCCTCGCATGACGGTCGGCCAGATCATTGAGGAGCCGATCCGCATCAACAAGCTGCGCCCACGCCGCGAGATCGATGACCGCGTGGGCTATTTGCTCAACGCGGTGGGGCTTTCTGCCAATTACCGCAACCGTTTTCCCCATGAGTTCTCCGGCGGGCAGCGTCAGCGCATCGGTATCGCGCGGGCGCTGGCAATGGAGCCCAAACTCATCGTCTGCGACGAGCCGGTCTCGGCACTTGATGTGTCGATCCAGGCGCAGGTACTCAACCTGCTGGATGAGCTGAAAGAAGAGTTTGGCCTGACTTACCTGTTCATTGCCCATGGCCTGGGTGTGGTCAAGCACATCAGCGATCGCGTGGGCGTCATGTATCTGGGCCGCCTGGTCGAGCTCGCGCCCAAGCACGAGCTCTATGCTCACCCGATGCATCCTTACACCCGTGCGCTTCTGTCCGCGATTCCTGTGACCAAAGAGAGCGAGCGCAGAGACCGCATCCTGCTGGAGGGAGACGTTACCAGTCCTATCGACCCCCATCCGGGTTGCCGCTTTTTCTCGCGTTGTTATGCGCATGCCGGTTGTACGGGCTGCGAGAACTGCGACAAGCACTCACCAGCCTTGGTTGAGGTCTCTCCCGAGCACTATGTCGCCTGCTATAAGTACAGCCCCCAGCAAGCAACAGCAGCTACACTTTAGAGTTATCTCTTTGAACAAGTTCGCTTTGGGTACTGCGTCGGCCGCCCGCCGCTGCGTAAGTTTTCCGTAGGTATATGCGGGAGATATCGATGAGATATAGGGGCGCTATGTAAGGCGCCCTCTTGGTTTTTGTCGCCTTTACACTGAGAACAACCGATAGATCAAACCAGGAGGATGGTGGGGATGATGCGTAAGTTGTTCTTAGTAATAGTGGCGCTTGCTCTTTGTGTGGGCTTGCTAACTGCCTGCGGAAAGACGAACCAGTCAGTCGGAGGCCCCGGCGGATCGCATCCACCTAACGGCACTCCGCCCAGTGGCCAAGGCGGCGGGAACACCCCGCCTGGTGGAGGCGGTTTTCAGACGGAGACAAACGGGACATCAGCAACGACGCTGAGCTCAAGTACCTCGAAGTCGGGCGCGACCTATGCGTCCACCAAGACTGACCAGAACGCATTGCGTGTTCAGAGTGGGGCAAAGGTGTCGCTTTCGAACGTCACCATCACCAAGACGGGGAACTCATCGAATACTAACAACAGCGACTTCTATGGTATGAACGCGGGTATTCTCGTGCGTGACAAAAGCGATCTGACGCTGACTGGTGGCAGCATCACAACTGATGCGGCGGGAGGTAATGGCTTGTTCGTGTATAACACGGGTAGCACGGCAACGGTCTCCGGTACGAAGATCCGTACCTCAAGCAATAACTCCGGCGGTATCGAAGTCGCGGGTGGTGGCTCGATCACGGCAAGCGATCTCGATATCATCACACAGGGCAACTCGGCTGCGGCGATCCGCAGTGACCGAGGTGGCGGCACACTCAAGGTAACGGGCGGCAGCTATGTGACCAACGGGACCGGTTCGCCCGCGGTCTACAGCACCGCCAATATCAACGTGGCCGATGCGATGCTTATAGCGCACAACTCGGAGGGCGTGGTCATCGAGGGCAACAACGCGGTTGCGTTGACTAGCTGTACGGTCACCGGGGCGATGAAGGGCACCTATGGCTCATCGAGCGGAGAGAATATCCACTCCATCATGATCTATCAGAGTATGTCCGGCGACGCGGCTCAGGGCGGCGGAAGCTTCTCGGCGACCGGTGGCAAGATCATCGGCACGAAGGGCGACCTGTTCTACGTGACCAACACGATCGCGACCATCAACCTGACGGATGTGATGTTCAACAACGCAGCGGGTGGCAATCTCCTGACAGTCGCGGGTAACAACGGCAGCCGCGGTTGGGGCACGGCGGGTTCCAACGGCGGGAAGTGCACCCTGACCGCCTCGAAGCAGACCCTGGCAGGCACGATCTCGGTCGATAAGATATCGAGCCTTGATCTGATACTGAAGAACGGCTCAACCTTCACTGGTACGGTCAATGCTACGGCGGCAGCCGGTACTGTACGGATGACGCTGGCTTCCGGTTGCAAGTGGGTCCTGACCGGCAACGCGCATCTCTCATCGTTTAGTGGTAGCGCCTCAAGCATCACGACTGGTGGCCATCACGTCTATGTCAATGGCAAGCAACTCGTGTAAGAAGGGTGAGGGAACAGGGGGAGACAGATAGGGAGAGGCTGGAGCGCTCTGCGTTGCGGTCCCTCTCTTTGTTTTTTCATGTAGGGTTTTGCATAAGAGTATGATGTTCAGGATCAGGAGGCATCATCATGACACAAAAAGTTCTTATCACCGGAGCGAACAAAGGGATCGGCAAAGAAATTGCGCGTGAGATGGGCAAGGGCGGCTGGATGGTCCTGGTCGGGGCGCGGGATGCGGGCCGCGGCCTCGCGGCTACAGAGGAACTCAAGGCTGAGGGCATCGAGGCACGCTATCTCAACATTGATCTGCAGGATCAAGGGTCTCTACATGCAGCAGCAGAAGCGATCAGGTCGCAGCATCCTGGCCTGAGCCTGCTGGTCAACAATGCGGCGATCCCGGGCGACATGCACAAACCGGGCTATGAGTTCACGGTCGATGAGCTGCGCGCTGTCATGGAGACAAATGTTTTTGGTACGTTCGAGCTCACGCAATTGCTGTTGCCGGTACTTGAGAAGAACAACGGGCGTATCGCCAACATCACGATCCCGATCGGTATGGCTGAGCGCTTCAATCCGTTTGCCTATAAGGCGAGCAAGGCGGCGCTGAACACCATGATCCAGACCCTTGGCCAGAACTTTCGGGAGGCGGGACGAACACTCGAGATCTTTGGCATTATGCCGGGTGGAACAACGACAGATCTCAATGGCAACTCAACTGGTTCGCATATGCAGACGGCTCGGGAGGCCGGCGAACTGATCGCGCGTATCATCTGCGATGGTAAAAACCATAACGGCGAGATCATCATGCATAATGGCACGATTGCCGACTACAATCGGGGACTGCAAGCTGCCTCAGATCAGTAACGGTATCCCCACATCCTTGCGTATCGCGTTGGGCATCCGTCTGGGTTATCCCGTCAAAGAGGAGAGCAGAGCTCGCGCGCGCCGTGGCCTCGATGACTTTGTGAGCTATAACCGCTATCAACGCTAAAGCCTGAGCGGTAGATAATTGTTCAGAGCATTTTGTAAAAGTTTCAGAAAGGTATTTTCCGTAATTAGTCAAAAACGTTATATACTTTAGTATCCGAAAAAAACCGAAGAGTGCAGGAGGATCCCCATGAGTTATGTTGATTCCGTCATTGAGCAGGTCGAGGCGAAGAACGCAAACGAGCCTGAATTTATCCAAGCAGCCACGGAAGTTCTTACGTCGCTCAAGCCGGTTATCGACGCCGATTCTTCGTATCAGGAGGCAAGCTTGCTTGAGCGCCTGGTCGAACCGGAGCGCATCGTGATGTTTCGTGTCCCCTGGGTTGATGACCAGGGCAAGGTTCAGGTCAACCGGGGTTTTCGCGTCGAGTTCAACAGCTGCCTTGGCCCCTATAAGGGTGGGCTCCGCTTTCATCCCTCGGTCAATATCGGCATCATCAAATTCCTGGGCTTTGAGCAGATATTTAAGAACAGCCTGACCACGCTACCCATGGGCGGCGGCAAAGGCGGGAGCGACTTCGATCCCAAAGGCAAAAGCAACCCCGAGGTCATGCGTTTCTGCCAGAGCTTTATGACGGAACTCTTCCGCCACCTGGGTGCTGACACTGATGTCCCGGCCGGCGACATCGGCGTGGGTGGACGCGAGATCGGCTATCTTTTTGGCCAGTACAAGCGCATCACTGACAAGTGGGAGGGCGTGCTCACGGGCAAGGGGCTCTCATTTGGTGGCTCGCTGGTACGCACCGAGGCGACCGGCTACGGGCTCATCTACTTCGTGCAGGAATACCTGCTCTCACAAAATGACTCGTTTGAGGGCAAGACCGTTGCCATTTCCGGCTCCGGTAATGTTGCCATCTATGCGGCTGAGAAAGCGCAGCAGCTGGGCGCAAAGGTCGTTACGATGTCTGACTCGACCGGCTGGGTTCATGATCCGGCAGGCATCCAGCTTGACGTGGTCAAGCAGATCAAAGAGGTCAAGCGCGGTCGCATTTCTGAGTATGCCGAGCAGGTTTCTGGCGTTACCTATCATGAAGGCAGGGGAGTGTGGAGCGTGCCGGTCGACATCGCCCTGCCGTGCGCGACGCAAAACGAGCTCTTGCTGGAGGACGCTCAGACGCTGTGTGCCAACGGCTGCAAGATCGTGGCGGAAGGCGCCAACATGCCGACGACGATGGAGGCCTGCGACTACCTGATCGAGAACAAAGTGGTGTTCTGCCCGGGCAAGGCGGCAAATGCGGGCGGCGTGGCCACCTCCGGCCTTGAGATGAGCCAGAATGCCGGGCATATCTCCTGGACCTTTGAAGAGGTCGACGGACGCCTGCAGGGCATCATGAAAGAGATCTTCCACTCGGCTCATGAGGCTGCGGCAGAATATGGCTATGAAGGCAACTATGTGGTCGGCGCCAACATTGCTGGCTTCAAGAAACTGGCTGACGCGATGCTCGCCCAAGGCATCGTCTAGACGCGCCAGACGACGTTTATTGGCAATACAAAGTTATGCACAGCTTTTTGCACAGGGCCTCTACGGAGGCCCTGTTAATGAAAAAAGGATTGGTGTCGGAGGAGGGACTTGCGTGTCTCGCGCTACGCGCGATCCACGAGACCTCGCTTTGCTCGGCCCAAAACAGTCCACAGGACTGTTTTGCCTCACGGGTTCAAGTCCCGTTCAGTATTTTGCAGGATTTGGTGTCGGAGGAGGGACTTGAACCCTCACGCCCTGTTGGGCACCAGCCCCTCAAGCTGGCGCGTCTGCCATTCCGCCACTCCGACAAGAGAACGTAGCTTAGATAGTCTATCGTTTCTGGGCCGATGGCGCAAGGGTCTTGCTACCCTCTGGACAGTCTAATACGCTAGAATGAGCTCTCTTATCATCGTACAGAAAATGGATGGCATGAATACCAGGAGACCTCTTTTCGGATATGCTTTCGCGGCGCTGGCGGCTTTGGGCTGGGCGGCCGGAGGGCTGATCTCGCAGGAGCTTTATCGCAGTAGTACGATCGACCCTGCGACCTTAACGGGCGTGCGTACGACCTGTGCATTCCTGATCCTGACCATTCTTCTGCTTGTGTTTCGGCGTAAGTCATTTGTGCTGAAACGTCCCCGCCGTGACCTGACGTTCCTGATCCCCTTCGGCGTCATCGCGATGGCAGGCATGAACTTCACGTACCTGCAATCCATCCAGATTTCAGGAGTTGCTCCCGCTATTCTCATGGAGTATATGGCTCCGATCTTTACGCTGTTTGTTGCGGTAACACTTTTCAAGCAGAAACTGCGCCCGGGGATCCTTTTAGGAGTAGCGTTTGCGATATTCGGTTGTGCGATCGTGGTCGGTGTGTTCAACCACGGGGCACTGACGGTATCGCTGCGGGGCGTTGAGTGGGGAGCGGCCTCAGCGGTTGCGTTCGGCCTTTACGGTATCATGGGCGACAAGGGCCCCGCGGAGATAGATACCTTCTCAAAACTCTATTATGGCCTCCTCTTCAGCACGCTGCTCTGGAACATCATCTTGGGGCCGACACGCGTTTTCGCGCCTCTGGCTAACCCGAGGACTGCCGCATTCATCCTTCTTATGGCAAGCGTCGCCACCGTGCTGCCATTCGGCGCATTTCTGGTCGCCCTGCGCCATATCGACGCGACCCGTGCCAGCGTAACTGCCATACTTGAACCCGTGGCCGCTGGCCTGGGCGCTGCGATTCTTTTCGGCCAGCAACTCACCCACAATCTCATCATAGGTGGCCTGATAGTCATTGGCGCCATAGCCTTTATACAGATCTCCGAACGAAGAGACATCCAACATTCCCCCCGTGAAGATTAGAATTAAGTTTGTGCTCCGGTGGATATTTTTTGTATAAGCGAGTGATTGAGGAACGAAACGGCCTTTAGGTCTTGAGTGACGAAAGCGCCACTTATACGGAAAATAGACCCGGAGATGGAGGCGATGCCCGGAATCGAACCGGGGATAAGGGCTTTGCAGGCCCCTGCCTTACCGCTTGGCCACATCGCCACCTCAAAGTGCGTATCGCACCTAACTGAAAATAAGATCGACTCGCAGGCCGGGCCGATCTTACCAGAAAATCCTTGGAGCGGAAGACGGGGCTCGAACCCGCGACCCCAACCTTGGCAAGGTTGTGCTCTACCAACTGAGCCACTTCCGCACGGATAGTTATACTACCTCACTTTGCTCCGATCACGCAAGGTGCGGGGTTCGATGATTTTCGTACATTTTATGCCGCAGGGCGCAGAAAACGACCGTTCGGCGGTCTGTTCTTACCTGGCTCTTACCAAGATCTTACCTATGGGAAGGCATATTTGAATGGGGGATTGTAGGATTTTTTTAAAACTGCTACAACAGAACTCCGCTGATCTCAGGCAGGACGGGGGTAAAGATCAGCGAACAACACGAAAGGAGAAGGCTACATGGATGTGGGATGGAAAGAAGCACACGCTAAGACTCCGCATGTTCGTCGGCAGGCAGAGTTCATAACGTATCTCTGTGATCTGGTCGGGAAAGGCAACGCCGAGGATTTTCAGGAGGCAGCTCTTACCTTTTGGAGCGCTTATCCTCGTATATCCCCAACGTTTGCCCGTCGTGTGGTTATGGCGCTCGAGCGTCAAGGAGTCCCTGACTGTTGTTTTGATCCGAGTCTTCTCACGATCCTGGCGCGCTGTTACTTCGCGTGTGACCAGGGGGAGAAAGCGTGCGAGCACTTGGGCGCGGCACAAAAGATAGCGCCTGCAGAGACCTCTTTCGAACTGGCATGTTTGATCGGGGAGCTAGAAGTGAACATCCGCCTCGCCCGCTCTCAGATTGAGGCAGCCCAGGTAGCTTATAAGCGGCTGGAGAATGTTTCCAGGCATGCGCATGGAGGCCTCACCAGCGATCAATTATTGTTGGGCGTTCGCATCAGCTTCGTGCAAGGGGATCTCCCTGAGGCGGCTCACCGTGTTGCCCAGGCCGTCAAGATCGCGCGTAGTGACGAACAGCGCTGTCGTGCCCAGCTTGTCGCGCTTAAGATCGATGAGTATGTTGACGGGGATATCAAGCATGAGCTCATACAGTTGGTAGCGCTGGAGCATTTTCAACACATACGCTCCCACAGCCCTCTTTCTGCAGAGACACAAGCCCAACTCTACTATCGACTGTCTTCTGCATTCCTTGCCCAGGGAAGATTCACCCAGGCGATCGTGCGGTTGCGTAAGACCGGTGTACGTATGGCCTGGCCGTTTGGTATGCCAGAACTCCTGGCTGCTGCTTTGGCGCTTGCGGACGGGCATCCCGCTCAGGCTCGACGGCATTTAGAGTTCCTTGACTGCCAAAGTGTCGTTGGCCTTACTCAGGCGGAGCATTTTGAGCGACAGCTCAGGATACTCTTTGTATCCCAGACCCTTGAGGGGGCAGAGCATGATTTTGATAAGGCAGAGGAGTTATTCCGGCTCTGCGAAGCTGCTGCGCCGCTGCCTTTACGCCAACGCGCTTGCCTTCTCTTCGCCTCATCGCTGATCGCTGCAGGAGAGCATGGGCGTGCGTGTCGGCTTCTTCAGGAGAGCGAGCTGCAGGCGACCCACCATAAGGCGATGCGTCTGATGTATGGGTGCCTGTCTGCGCTTTGTGGCGCAGAAGACAAGGCGACTGGTGCAGGCATTGTCGGACCATCACTTGGGTACCTGGCAGATCTACTGTCCGATGAAGATACCACGGCCGTGATCCTGCATCTCACAAAGGTTCATCCGCCTCTTATTGGGCTTCTGGTGGCACAGGGTCTTGAGAGAGCGCTTCCTCCTCCCGTCTGGAATCGTTTGGGTCCTCGGATTAAAGCAGTGCAGTGTGCTTACCGCGCGCGCCTTCCTGCTGGCCATGTTCCGGCTGGCGACCGACTCCTTGAGGCCGCAGGCCTTCCGAGCCTCATTACCCCTGCTTCAGTTCAAACTCATGAACTCGTACTGCCTTCAGCTTCCAACATGCCCGGGTTCGTCCGGGAGTGCTACCGGGGTCAGGAACGTGACCTGCAGATCCTGCTGTTCGGAAGCTTGCAGATACACAAACAGGGCGTGCGACTGGATCTTGAACATGTCCGGCGCAACAAAATACGTGATCTGATCATCATATTGGCTCTTGCGCGCGGCCGGGAGGTTTCCCGTGAACGGCTGATCGAAGAGCTTTGGCCCCGACAGGACAGTGCTCGTTCATTGAATAGCTTCTATGTGGTATGGAACGCACTTAAAACGGTCTTTTTGGCTGATGAGCCAAGATTTCCTGCTCGCTCTTATTCCCCTGAACATTTCCCTTTCAGTAGTGCAAGAGGCCGCTGCTGCCTCTTGACAGATTATTGCAATCTTGATCTTGATGATTTCGATCGCCTGGTCCGCAGCATTAAAGATGCAGTTCGCCAGGGTCAGGGTGAGCAGTGCTTCAAATTTGCCGATGAGCTTATGGTTGTCTATCAAGACGAGGTGCTTTCCGCTGATTTTGAAGGTGAGCGGCTTGATCACGTCCGGCTGCATTATCAAAAACTGTTCGTCGAGGTCATGTTATTGGTCGCGCGCCTTGCCCTGACACAGAGACAGGCAGGTGCTGCGCTCCCTTTCATCGAGCGTGGTCTGGCGGCGGACCACAGCTGTGAAGAGCTGTATCGCCTGGCCATGCATGCGTATGCGCTTGAGGGGCGCCGCGACGACTCGCTTCGCTCGTATTATCGCTGCCGCAAGAATCTGGCGTGTGAGCTGGGAATCGAGCCCAGCGCAGAGCTCAATGAGCTCTTTGCCCAACTTGTTTCGCCCTCTTATCCTACTCGCCGCCAAGCGGGAGATCCTCCCCGGCTTTCGGCAAGTTCGCAAGTAGAAAAAGGTGACTGTTCCTGAGGTCTGATCGAGCTGTCGTACTTTGCGGAAATGATCGAGAAATGGGTATTCTGGTCGAGAGAGTCCGAAGAAAAAAGTGGATGGTTCTGTGAAGAAGCTGCGCCCTGTCGCACGATAGGGCGTAGCTATGTTAAAATCAAACGCTGTCTATTATCATTCTCTGAGGTAAATAAAGGAACAGATTCATGGCTAATGTGCTCGAAAAAGCGCTCTCGTTTGGCGAGGGAAAAGAACTGAAAGGTTGCTGGAAGCTGGTTGAGAAGATCAACGAGCTTGAGCCGAAGATGGAGAAACTCAAGGACAAGGAGTTCCCTGAGTTGACCAAAAAGTTAAAAAAGCGCCTGGAGGACGGCGAGGAACTTGATGACGTCCTCGTTGAGGCCTTCGCTGCGGTGCGTGAAGCTGCGAAGAGAACCATCGGTCAGCGGCATTTCGATGTGCAGCTGATCGGCGCGATGGTTCTTAATGACGGCAAGATCGCCGAGATGAAGACTGGTGAAGGCAAAACGCTGGTCGCGACCGCGGCGGTTTACCTGAATGCTCTCACGGGCAAAGGCGTTCATGTCGTTACGGTCAATGACTACCTGGCCAGCCGTGACTCGGTCTGGATGGGGCGTATCTACAAATTCCTGGGACTTAAGGTCGGCCTGATCCAGACGGAGATGACCCCTGATGAGCGCAAGCCTGCTTATGCGGCCGACGTCACCTATGGGACGAACTCAGAATTTGGCTTCGACTATCTGCGTGACAACATGGTCACGGTCGGTTCCGACCGTGTACAACGAGGCCACGCTTACGCCATCGTCGACGAGGTCGACTCGATACTTATCGATGAAGCGCGTACGCCGCTCATCATCAGTGGCGCCGGAGAGAAGTCCGCGAGCCTGTATCGTGACTTCGCGCGCGTCATGCCACGCCTGATCGAAGATGAGGACTACGAGCTCGACGAGGCCAAGCATACCTGTGCTCCGACCGAAGATGGCATCACAAAAGTTGAGCGCATGCTCAACATCAAGGACATCTATGATGACCCTTCCGGTCAGCTCGCCAACCACCTGAAGCAGGCCTTGTCCGCGCAGTACCTCTTCCATCGCGATCAGCAGTACATGGTGCGTGATGGCGAGGTGCTCATCGTCGATGAGTTCACCGGCCGCGTATTGCCGGGCCGCCGCTACAGTGAGGGGTTGCATCAGGCCATTGAGGCCAAGGAGAACGTGACGGTGCGCGAGGAGAACCAGACGCTTGCGACCATCACGCTGCAGAACTACTTCCGCATGTATGACAAGCTCTCCGGCATGACCGGTACGGCGGTGACCGAGGACAAAGAGTTCCGCGACATCTATGAGCTGCCGGTCGTCGTCATTCCTACAAACATGCCGATGGTCCGTGATGACCGCAACGACCTGGTCTATCGCACGGTCGAGGCAAAGTATGACGCGGTCGCTGACTTCATCAAGGAGTGCCACGAAAAGGGGCAGCCCTGCCTGGTCGGGACGATCTCGATCGAGCATTCAGAACACCTCTCGCACTTGCTCAACGAGCGTAATATCAAGCACAGCATCCTGAACGCGAAGCAGCATGAGAAAGAGGCCCTGATCGTTGCACAGGCAGGGCGTTTGGGTACGGTCACGATCGCGACGAACATGGCCGGTCGAGGCACCGACATCATCTTAGGTGGCAACCCGGATTATCTGGTCAACGACATCCTGCGCGCGAAAGGCATTGACCCCGATGAAGCTACCGACGAACAGCGCGACCAGTATATGCCCGAGATCAAGAAGCAATGCGATGAAGAACATGAAGAGGTGGTTGAGGCTGGTGGCCTGGCGGTCATTGGTACCGAGCGTCACGACTCCCGCCGTATCGACAACCAGTTGCGCGGCCGTAGCGGGCGCCAGGGTGACCCTGGCCTGTCACAGTTCTACCTGTCTCTTGAAGACGACCTGATGCGCTTGTTCGGCGGCGACCGCATGGACCGCATCGGCGCCATGATGGAGCGTGCCAGCGTGCCCGATGACATGCCGATCAAAGCTGGCATTGTCAGTAAGGTGGTCGAGAACGCCCAGCATAAAGTCGAGGCCATGAACTTCGCCTCCCGTAAGTATGTACTTGACTACGACGATGTTATGAACAAGCAGCGCGAGGTCATCTATGCCGAGCGCCAGAACGTTTTAGACGGCAAGGATATCCACGATCACGTCTCGACGGCCATTCGCGAGTCGATCGAACGAGCTGTCGCTGATTTCTGTGGTGATGATCTAAGCGCAACGAAGAAGGAAGAGTGGGACCAGGAAGGGCTGGTCCGCTGGTTCCGCGACTTCATGGGCGCGACCAAGCGCCCGGTTCAGAAAGTTATCGATGACGCTGCTAGCGAGCAGGAGGTTGTTGATGGGTTCTACGACCTGACCCATAAAGAGTATAAGAAGAAAGAATCGATCCTGGGTGAGGAGAACATGCGCGACCTGGAGCGCCAGGTCATGTTGCGCGTGCTCGATACCCGTTGGATGCAGCACCTTCAGGAGATGGATTATCTCAAGGAGGGCATCGGGTTGCGCGCGATGGGCGCTAAAGATCCGGTCGTTGAGTATAAAAATGAGGGATATAATCTCTTCATCGATCTGGTCCATGCCATTGATGAGGACTACATCAAGACCTTGATGCATCTCGACATCGTGTTGGATAATACGCCCGCGCCGAGTTATCTGCAGGATGCAGACTACATGGCGCCTGATGAGGAGAGCATGTTCGCCGGAGTGGCCGAGACGGCCACGGCGGATATGGGTGGCATCAGCTCGGCCGCCCTGAACCGCGCGGCAGGCTACAAAACGAAGACCCAGCACACCACCGCTGATGATCCGTATGCCGGAGTAGGCCGCAACGATCCTTGTCCCTGCGGCAGCGGCAAGAAATTCAAGAAATGCCACGGCGCGAACGTGGGGGTTCCGACCGAGTAGGCGCCGATGCTGGAGAATAAGAACGCAGAGATCAACAAGCTCACCAGCCGCGCTGATGAGCTTGTTGCACAAGCGGAGCCTGAATTGCTTCGCGCGCGTCTTGCTGAACTCGAGCGCCAAAGTTCTGAGCCGGGCTTTTGGGATCATGTGGCTGAGGCCAAGGAGACTAGCTCACTCATGGCGCAGCTTCGCGATGAGTTGGCAGAGCTCAGTGCGCTCAAAGGACTGGCCGCAGATACCACGGCCACCCATGAGCTTGCGCTGGAAGCAGACGACGAGGAGCTTTATAGCGAAGCGATCGCTCTCATTGAGAAGTTAGACCGGGCGCTTGATGAGCGGGAGGTCGCGCGTTGGTTCGATGGTGAGTTTGATCACAGTGACGTTATCGTGACGATCACGCCAGGACAGGGAGGCCTTGAGGCGCAGGATTGGACGGAGATGCTCTTCACGATGTATCTCAAGTTCGCTGAAGCGCGTGGCTGGAAAGTCGATATCCACGAAGCCCAGGCGGGGGAAAGCATCGGCATCGACCGCGCGGTATTCACCCTGCATGGGCACAACGCCTATGGTATGATGCGCGCGGAGCAAGGCGTTCACCGCCTGGTGCGCATCAGCCCGACCGACCTGAAGAAGCGTCGCCAGACGACCTTTGCAGGCGTGACCATTCTGCCAGTACTGCCTGATGATGTTGAAGTCGATATCCTTGATGAGGATCTGCGGATCGATGTGTACCGGAGCAGCGGACCCGGTGGGCAGAGCGTGAATACGACTGATAGCGCGGTCCGTATCACCCATATTCCGACGGGCATCGTTGTGACCTGCCAGAACGAGAAGTCGCAGCATAAGAACAAGGACGCCGCGCTCTCGATTCTGCGCGCACGGCTCTACGAGGTCGCTCGTGAGCAACGGGCTGCCGAGCTTGAGGAGCTGAGGGGACCTTTGTCTGACATCAGCTGGGGATCACAGATCCGCAGCTATGTGCTGTATCCCTACCAAATGGTCAAGGACTTGCGGACCGGTTATGAGAAGGGCAACGTCACCGCGGTCCTGGCTGGTGATATCGAAGGATTCATTCTGGCATATCATCGATGGGTGGCCGCAGGCTGTCCGGATTCTGCTAGGATAAAAGAGTAACGCACTCAATCTAGTGAAAAGGGATCACGATGTCTGAAACCGCTGGTCTTCCTGTATTTGACGCTTCGGCCGTGCGCGCACGCGCAGCCCGTATCCGCGTCGCTATCCTCAAAATGCTCACCGCGGCGGGATCCGGCCATCCTGGCGGTTCGCTTTCTGCTTCAGAGATACTTGCCACGCTCTTTTTTGCGCCGGTCCTGGAGTTTCAGACAGCAGAGCTTGACTGGCCGCAGCGCGACCGCTTCATTCTCTCGAAAGGGCATGCGGCGCCGGTACTGTACGCGACGCTTGCGGAGCTGGGGATCATCCCTGCTGAGGAGTTGGCCACCTTGCGCCAGTTGGGTAGCCGCCTCCAGGGCCATCCTGATGCGCGACGCTTGCCAGGTGTTGAAGTTTCGACAGGCTCACTCGGCCAGGGACTTTCGATATCAGCTGGCCTGGCGCTGGGACTGCGCCTGAACTTCGAGCTAGGCGCTAAAGTGCGTCTGCCGCGTGTTTTCACGGTACTGGGCGATGGGGAGCTCCAGGAAGGCCAGGTCTGGGAGGCCGCACAGTTCGCAGCGAAGTACCAACTGGACAATCTCATTGCCATCGTCGATCGCAATATGCTGCAGATCGACGGGGGGACAGAAGAGGTCATGGCATTAGGTGATGTTGCCGCAAAGTTCGCCAGTTTCGGTTGGAATGCCCTCGATGTTGATGGCCATGATGTCGAAGCGCTCTATGCGGCTCTGACCAGGCAGCCGACGCCGGACAAGCCGCGGGTGATCGTCGCTCACACCCATAAGGGCGAGGGCGTATCGTTCATGCGCGACCAGGTCGGATGGCATGGTAAAGCGCCGACAGAAGAGGAGTGCGCACAGGCTTGCGCCGAGATTTGTTCCTGTGCTGATTGGAAGGACGAATAATGGGCAAGGCAACGCGCGCTGCACTGGGTGAGACGCTTATTGAGCTGACTGATTCAGGCTTAGATATCATGGCGGTCGACGCAGACCTCGCTGGCTCAACTACCACGGCGAAGTTCGGCGCGGTCTATCCCCAACGCCTGGTTGAAGTCGGCATCGCCGAACAGAACATGATCGATGTTGCCGCAGGCCTTTCCCTGGCAGGAAAGATCGTCTTTACGGGGAGTTTTGCGGTGTTTGGTACGGGGCGTGCCTACGATCAGATCCGCAACACGGTCTGTTATAGCGAGCTGAACGTGAAGCTTGCTCCTACCCATGCAGGCGTCACAGTTGGGCCTGATGGCGGGAGCCATCAGATGCTTGAAGATATTGCGCTCATGCGCGTACTACCCCGCATGCGTGTACTGGTCCCGGCGGATTACCAGTCGGCAAAGGCCGCCCTGCGGCTGGCAGCACAGACACCCGGGCCTTTTTATGTGCGCCTGGGGCGGGTCGAGGCTCCTGAGATTTATGATGCCGATGAGCGTTTTGAGCTGGGGTGTGCGAAAGTCCTGCGGCCGGGCGCCGACGTGACTCTGGTAGCCTGTGGGGTCGAGGTCGATGCGGCACTTGAAGCCGCGGATCAGTTGGCGATACAGGGGGTCTCAGCTGAGGTCATCGATGCTTTTAGCTTGAAGCCGCTCGATAGGGCAACCATCCTGGAGAGCGCATCGAAAACCGGCGCTGTGGTGACGTGTGAGGAACATAACATCATCGGGGGGTTGGGATCAGCCGTTGCCGAGGCCTTATCAGAAGAACACCCCTGTCGTTTGGTGCGCGTTGGGGTCAAGGATCGCTTTGGCCAGAGTGGGGATCCGGATGAGCTCCTGCGTTATTTTGAACTGGACCCGCCGACCATCATGAAAGCCGCCTTATCTATATGTGTACAGAGTATGTCATAAGGTTACGGTTTCCTTATCATTCTTATTCGCTTGTTACACTGGTAGCGCCCATGATTCATTTGATTTAAGGAGGAAGTTTTGCCCGATTTACAGGCAACGCTCGACAATATTGTGCCTGATGGTTCGATGCCTGCTACTCGACGTCCCTCTGGCCCTCCGATGATAGTTATGCAGAACGTGACTAAACGTTACGTTCCTGAACGTGCTGCGCTTGAAGCGGTCAGCATTGAGATCGATGCGGGCGAGTTCGTTTTTATTGTCGGCCACTCAGGTTCTGGCAAGTCAACGTTCATCCGCTCGCTGCTTCATGAGGTCATCCCGACCTCCGGGCGCATCATCGTAGCAGGACATGACCTCAGCAAGATCCGCGTCGCGAAGATACCCTACTTGCGCCGAAATATTGGCTGCGTATTCCAGGACTTCAAGCTTCTGCCCAACAAGACCGCCTTCGAGAATGTTGCGTTCGCGTTGCAGGTCATTGGCAAGTCGAAGCATGTTATCGACACACAGGTCCCTGAAGTACTGCGTCTGGTCGGTCTTGAAGGCAAGATCAACAATTATCCGCATCAATTATCCGGTGGTGAGCAGCAGCGCGTCAGCGTTGCTCGCGCCTTCGTTAATCGCCCGCCGCTCCTGCTCTGTGATGAGCCGACTGGCAACCTTGATCCGCAGACCTCGTTCGGCATCATGAAACTGCTCGAGCGCATCAACCATACTGGTACGACGGTACTGATCGCCACTCACGACCAGGAAATGGTCAACCGCATGCGGCGCCGTGTTATCGCTCTTGATGAAGGGCACATCGTGCGCGACCAGAACCGGGGGGTGTACGGCCATGCCAATTAACGCAGGATACTTCCTGAAAGAAGCCGGCACCAGCTTCAAGCGCAACTGGGTGATGAGTATCGGCGGCATTGTGACCATCTTTCTGTCGCTTCTGCTCATTGGCGTCAGCTTATTGATAGGGACTGCCGCAAACTCCCTGATCACCGGAACTGAGAACAAGGTCACCATCGACATATTCATCAAAGATGACGCTAATCAGGCCGATGTCGAGGGGCTCCAGCGTAACCTGGAGACCAACTCGATGGTCAAGAGGGTCGATTACATAAGCAAAAGCCAGGCGTTGGAGACATTCAAGCAGCAGATGCAAAAATCTCCCGATGTCATCAATAATCTGGAAGGCAACCCCTTGCCGGCTTCATTGAAGATCGAGTTGAACAATACGCATGACGTCGACAAGGTGGTCGCAACGATCAAAGCGTCGCCCGAGTTCAAGAAGATATGTGATCGCCCGGACAACCCCGAAAGCTCATTGCGCTATGGGCAGGATATTGTACAGCGCCTGTTTAACTTTACGCGTGTGATCCGTGTTGTCGGTATTGTATTTATCGTGATGCTCGCAGTAGTCTCCCTGATATTTATTAACAACACGATCCGGATGGCAATATACGCGCGGCGCAATGAACTTTCGATCATGCGCCTGGTGGGGGCCAGCAACTGGTTCATACGAATGCCGTTCATCTTCGAGGGTATGATACAGGCCATCATCGGTGCGTTGCTTGCTATTGGGATCATCATGGCGATCCAGTTCCTCGCGCTCCCCAGGATCCAGAGTACGCTCCGGTTCATGTCCTTTGGTATCAGTAATAGCTTCATTTGGTTGATTTCGCTGATACTGATTGCAGGTGGCGTGATCATCGGAGGCTTGGGTTCGTGGCTCGCGATGCGGCGTTACCTCAAGATATAGAAGAATGTTTACGGGTCATAAGGCTCGTACTTCAGGGATAACACAGGCAGATAAAGAAGAGCAAGCGCGCCGTTGCGCTGCTCTTCTTTAGGTTTTAGAAAGGAAGCGATGCGTACTATGGCATCAAAAAAGCACGGAGTCGTATTGGGCCTGTTGGGAGTGGTGATCGCGCTGGTCTTCTTTGTTGCTGGCGCGGTGAGCTCACAGCTGATGAGCGCTCATTTGACGAATGTCTTCAATCCACGCCAGACCACTGCGTTGGGAGACAAGACTTCGCAAGTCTTTGACCTGATGCAGAAGGAGGCCAATGATCCTCCCAGCGAGGCGACGGCTCTTAACGGTGCTCTCAATGGGCTGCTCACAAGCAACGGCGACCAATACGCCCGCTACTTGGATGCGAAATCCCTGGCAAGCTATACCGATCAGATGGCGGGGCAATTCGGAGGCATCGGGGTCGTGCTGGGGGAGAAAGACGGCACGGTCTTTGTCAACCAGGTGTACCCGGATACGCCGGCTGCCAAAGCAGGGATACTGGCAGGCGACTACTTCTATAAGATCGGCTCGGAGACTTCAAATACCTGGACTACTCAGAAGGTTCAGGACGGGGTCAAAGGCAAAGTGGGCACTACTGTGACGCTCACGATGCAGCGGCCGTATAAGAAGGGCGAGATGCCACAGAACATCCGCTATGACTTCGGAAATCCCTATACGGTGACGGTCACACGCGCCATTATCTCGACGCCGAACACCGAGAGTAAGATGCTCGCGGGAAAAGTCGGCTACGTGCGCCTTTTTCAGTTCAATGAGAAGTCAACCGACGACCTTCGCAAGGAGTATGAGCAGCTCATCAAAGAGGGAGCGACCTCACTTATCCTTGACCTGCGGGACAATCCAGGAGGTGACCTTAACCAGGCGGTTGGCGTCGGCTCGTTGTTCATCAGCAAAGGCCAGCCGATCGTTCAGATCGAATCACGCGTGGAGGGCACAACCGTCTTGCGGACGGACGGCAATACGCTCTCGAAAAACCTGCCGTTGATCGTTCTTGCCAATGCGAACAGCGCCTCAGCATCTGAGATCGTATCGGGTGCGCTTCAGGATCATCATCGGGCCACGGTGGTGGGCGCGACGACGTTTGGTAAGGCCTGCGTACAGACCGAGCTTAAGTTCGGTGATGGTGCGGTGTTTTTGACCACGGCTGACTACCTGACGGCGAATGGGCGCAATATTAACGCGAAGGGCATCACGCCGGACGTCAAGCTTGATATGGATATCTCCCTGGAACTTGACCAGGCTAAGGATATTCAATTGCAGAAAGCGCTTGAGCTGGCACAGAGCCAGGCAAAGTAAGAGAGGCGGATTTCCCATGAAAGAAGCTGACTTCACATTTTTGAAAGAACTGGTTGAAGCTCCGTCGCCGACCGGTTGGGAGATGCCTGCCGCCGCAGTGTTGAGAGCGCGCCTTGAAGGCGTGGCCGACGAAGTCGTGACCGATCAACTGGGATCGGTGCACGCGCTTCTGCGTGGTCGCGACGCCCAGGCGCCCAGCGTGGCACTTGCCGGGCATATCGATGAAGTCGGATTGATCGTCACCTATGTGACGCCCGAGGGTTTTCTCTCATTCAAGTCACTCGGTGGTGTTGACGCCGCGATCCTCCCTGGCTTGAGAGTCGACATCCATACTGACGAGGGGCCCCTTTTGGGAGTAATCGGGCGTAAGCCTATCCACCTGATAGACGCTGATGAACGTAAGGTCGTCACGCCGCTGGAAAAGCTTTTCATCGACATCGGCCTTCCTGCCGATGTTGTGAAGAGGCGAGTTCGTGTGGGAGATCCCATCACGGTGCATACCGGGCTTGAGAGCCTGGGGGAGGGTCTGGTCGTCTCGCGCGCGCTTGATGACAAGATGGGCGCATGGATTGCAGCACGCGTTCTTGAGGAGCTCAAGGCTGCTGGCGGGGCGAAGTCCGATTGCTGGTGCGTCGGAAGCGTTCAGGAAGAGATCGGGATGCGCGGAGGAGCCACTTCAGCTTATGCGCTCGATCCGGATATCTTCATTGCGGTCGAAGTCTGCCATGCGACTGATTATCCCGATATAGACAAGCGCGATCATGGTGAGCAGGTCGTTGGCAAGGGTCCCGTTTTCGGCCGCGGTCCCAATATCAATCATGCGGTTCTGGCTCGTCTGGAGCAGGAAGCCCACGAATTGGAGCTTAACTATCAACTTGAGGTTGAACCTCGTGCCACCGGCACCGACGCGAATCCGGCCCAGCTTGCCCGGGGTGGCAAGGCAACGGCGTTGGTCAGTATCGCTGACCGGTATATGCATACGCCGACCGAAGTCGTATCGCTGGCCGACATGGAAAGCTGCGTCCAGATCCTGACACAGTTCATTCTTGGACTTGATGCGGATACAGATCTCTCAGTGTAGCTGAGTCGAGTTGGGACAGGCAGGGCGAGACCCAGGATGGCAAAGCAGAAGCCGGAGAAAAGTGAACGCTTGATCGCTTCGAACAAGCGCGCTCACCATGATTTCTTTATCGATGAGACTTTCGAGGCGGGAGTCGTATTGACAGGGACCGAGGTCAAGTCGATCCGAGTGAATGGTTTGTCTTTGAAAGAGGCCTATGTGCGTATAGATGGGAGCGAGGCGTGGATATTCGGCATCCATATCAAACCCTACGCGCAGGGGAGTTACAGCAATGCCGATCCCGATCGCTCACGAAAGTTGCTCCTTCATAAACGCCAGATAAGGTACCTTTTTGAACATGTGCGCCAGAAGGGCAATACGATCGTCCCGACCAAGGTTTATTTCGAGCGGGGCCGGGTCAAGATCGAGATCGGCGTGGCGCGCGGCAAACATACCTATGATAAGCGGATAAGCATCGCAAAGCGCGATGCTGACCGCGACCTGGAACGCAGCCTGAAAATGAATTCCCGTTAATTTTGCAGCATTCTGCATCCAGGTGAGCCTACGGAAAATCAATGCCTTTAAGCATGCGCTAAAGGGGATTGTTAAAAGCGTTACTTTTATTTTTTCCTCAGCTTTTTGTGTTCAATATCTTTTTATGAATATTAGAGTATTGGAATTAACATCAAGTTTATGTATATAATCCGTAAAATAATAGTTAAAAATTTAAAAATTTGCAAAGTTCATAAGGCTTGTCCTGATGTTCGTGGGGGCTGTTCGGGGGCTTGCAGTATTGAGACAAAAGGAGTCTAATAAAGAGAGCGGTGCCTTGTGCCCTCAGACAGTAGATCGTATATGTCTGACGGTACTTTTGACATCTCTGATGGGGACTGTACCTACTAGGGAAGGTGCAGGGAGAAGGGAATAATCTTATGACGTCTGTAAAAAGGCCCTTGCTTTCACGGGTGCTAATGATCGCTTTGGCGGTCATGCTTGTGTTAGGGACATCACCGACTACCTCGCGAGCAGTCGACACCTCTTCTGAGTCAACGCAGAGCGCGCCTTCAGAGACAACGCCGACTGAACCTACTAAGCCGGCTACAACGCCTGAGCCT
>Ga0123354_10000213_pt1 | contig 50973 bp, 44 predicted proteins | sample TergutLab28metaG_2_FD_97872 | JGI IMG/M metagenome (GOLD analysis project Ga0123354, IMG submission 97872) | Labiotermes labralis P4 segment gut microbial communities from Petit-Saut dam, French Guiana - Lab288 P4 | ecosystem: Host-associated > Arthropoda: Insects > Digestive system > Gut ... | reverse complement strand
CTTGGTCATGATCTTTCTTCTGTTACTGTGGATGCTACTTGTTTGGTTGCTGGTTCGGTTACTACTACTTGCAGTCGTTGTGATTATGAAGATGTTGAGGTTCTAGCGGCTCTTGGTCATGATTTCTCTATTTTGATCGGACACAAAGACCCTACTTGCGAAGATTATGGGTATGATCGCCTCAAATGTAGCCGTTGTGATAGAACCATCACAAGTTATATTTCCCCTCTGGGTCACAACTGGAGTGAGTGGACTGTAACCAAAGAACCCACCTGCGAAGAAGAAGGCGAAGAGACCCAAATATGTCTCAATGACTCTTCCCATATCCAAATCCGCCCTATTCCAAAACTGGATTGCTACACTGTAATCTATGCACCCGGCGACTTTGGTACCTGGGATGCTGAAAACAATACCTACAAACATCTGCTCTATGGCGACGCTACACCTGATTTCAAAGAAGACCCCTACACAAATCACATCTCCGGCTGGACCTTTATCGGATGGGATCCAGTGATAAACACAACCGTATCTTGCTCAGTAACATACACAGCACAATGGGAACAAGAAGAACTGATAGTAGAATTCAAAGACTGGAATGGCTACCTTCTAAAGTCCGAGAAAGTTCTATATGGCAATAATGCAACTGCCCCACCCAACCCCACCCGGGCAGGCTACAGCTTCACTGGCTGGGATACAAGTTTCATCAATGTAACATCAAATCTCGTCGTTACAGCACAATATACCCAAATAACCCAAACCAATGGCTCCTCAAGTTCCTCTTCGTCTAGCAGATCATCTTCAAGTTCCTCTTCGTCTAGCAGATCATCTTCCAACACCGATATGCCAAACGATGACGTAGAATACAGCGATACTAAAAATTCCTCTCTACCTGTGGATATCGAAGAACCTTTGGTGATGTGGGCATTTGTAAATCTAGCATTGAGCATTGCTGGTATTATATTGCTACTTATAGCTGTTATTGGTGTGCTGTTAAAACAAAAATCAGAAAACAGCAAAACCAAGCAAAATGTTGCAGGCCATGGTAATTCGCACAGCACCGTGTGGTTAGTTGTAATGCTTGCTTTGAGTGTTGCAGGAATTGTAGTGTTTCTTCTCACACAGAATCTGCAGGGCAGTATGGTAATGACGGACAATTGGACAATCGTAAACGCAATAATCTTCGTGGTAGAAATCATCCCCATAGCACTCATATTCAAAAGCAAAAAATCGCCGAATTAAAAACCCAATTGCAATCCCTCAACAATCCCCTACACGGGGATCTTTCTCCTTTTTTATTTAATTTATGTCCGCTTGTTATGATGATTCCTTGTGAAACGCCTAAACATAAATCATCCAAAATCCTGTATAACTGTTCAATCATTTTTGACATCCTCGTTGATCAAATTAAGCATCTCCTCTATGCTAACTACCTCCTCTTTGCCGCTACATTACGATACATGTAAAGTATAATTTCCCTTATTTGATCGAACAGGAAGATTTTTAATTAGATAACCTTAAATTTCGCTTGGGATATGGACTATCCTGCGCGGCCGTCGTCTAGTCTGGTTTAGGACTTTAGCCTTCCAAGCTAATGATCCCGGGTTCAAATCCCGGCGACCGCACCACACTACCTTGATGTTTGCATTTGTTGTTGGTTGTTTTGTAGCACCGCTCCAGCAACCGTTGCTAGATTATTTACATATGGCCGTACAGATTCCTGTAAAGAACAACGTTATTGGTTAGATACTTCTGACATTACAGAATTTGATGCACCTATCACCTCAATAAATTGTAAAGTGGTCCAGTTGGTCTGGCTGGTATCCTTCTGCTGATCTTGTTTATGTCTGTGCTATACTTAGTGTATACAGAAGAAATGTTGATTAAAAAATGGAGTGATCTGTTGTGCTGTGCATAGATGTTATGAAAATTTGGCCCGAATTGGGTGTTTGATTTCATCGGAAAACCTGTATTGGTTTCAAGTTTGCCTAATACTAGTATAGAAACCTTCTTTACCCGAACCCGGTGTCATCGTATAGGAGTTATGTTTATGCCTTTAGCGTTTATTATTGGGACTGCGGGTTCTGGTAAGTCTCTTTTTACAGCTGCTTTTGCTGAGTGGTTGAAGCTGAGTAAACAGGATGTTGCTGTTGTTAATCTTGATCCGGGGGCACTTAAATTGCCTTATCAGCCTGATGTTGATGTCCGTAATTATGTGGATGTTGGCGATTTGATGGAAAAATATGGTCTGGGGCCCAATGGAGCTCTTATTATGGCGGCGGATTTGATTGCTGATGAGATTGACAATTTGACGCGTGATATTGAGGAGGCTCATGCGGATATTGTCTTGGTGGATACGCCTGGGCAGATGGAGCTTTTTGCTTTTCGTGCAAGCGGACCCTACATCGTTAACGAATTAACTAAAGAACCTAAGGCGCTTGTTTATCTGTTTGATGCTGTTTTTAGTGTTAATCCTCTCAACTATGTCTCTAACATGTTTCTCTCTGCTGCAGTGTATAATCGTTTCTTTCAGCCGCAGTTGCATGTGCTCTCTAAAGCCGATTTGGTTCCACCAAAGGATGTGCAGGCGGTTGCGTCTTGGTCAGCTAATCCCATGGCGCTCGAAGATGCTATTGAGGCAAAGCTCGATGGTACCAAACGCCTCTTTAGCCGCAACATGATGCAGGCTATCAACAAACTGGGCCTAAAATTCCTTCTATCACCCGTTTCCTCGAGGACCAATGAGGGTATGGTTAACATCAACACCGTATTGGAACGTATCTTAAATGATGGTGAAAAATACACTACTTAGCCATTGATTAGTGACCATGTGGCGGCAAATGCGCCCCGCTTAGCTTTTAGTTCTGACTCGGCACCTGCTACAACAATTACATCGTTGTCTTGGGGCTTTAGTTCTTCAAGCAGATGGCTGGCAGCATTTGGAAACTGTTTTTCTATATTATCACTCACCGACTCAATCCCAAGCTTGCCGTCTCTGTATACTATAACCAGTGCTTGGCGTGCGCCTGCAATGATGGCGGCATCCCGTTGGTTGATGCCTGAGCCGACTTTTTCTGCTCGGCCTCTCAATAAATAGGCATGATTAAATTCTGAGGGGGTTAAATCTGATTGGGGGATGGTTGCTTGTTTGGGAAACGCGGCTTCGAACTGTTGCCAGATTTCTCTGCCCTTATCGGTCAAGTTGGCGCCTCCTTTGGAGGTCTCAATCAGTTCGGCATCTTTGAGCCGGCTAATTATGGTGCGAACTGCCCCATCGCCGACCTGAAGCTTTTCTGCTAATTTATTTCTACCCAATGGTCTCTTAGCTAACAGTTCAAGTGTGTAGTATAGATGAAATATAGTAAACGATGTGAAGGGTCCAGGCGCTTTTCTATCTGCAATTTGTTGCATAAATTTCTTCAAAGACGCCGCCATATTTCTACCTCTACATACTTAACACAGCTAACTACTTATAATTTATCTGTTCACAGCGTATTCCTTTTTGTGGCTTGATTACAACCCACCAATAGCCTGTTGCTTAGCATTTTTAGTGTTGATGATGATGTAGAACTTTTTGTGTGAAGTTCTATTGGTTAAATTCACCACCAGTGTTGTGTGTTTGGGGTTGTTTGTTTGTGCTGGTTGTGGTTGTGTTGTGTTGATCATTTCAAATGGATTTTTTTTAGCAGAAAGGAATATAAGAAAATTGAGGGGTAGTGTACGTCAAGTTGCTTAACGGAAGAGAACCCCATGAAGCGAAACGGAAAATACTTGTTTACATCTGAATCTGTCGGTGAAGGTCATCCTGATAAGGTTGCGGATCAAATTTCTGACAGTGTTCTAGATGCTATTTTCACCCAAGACCCCAAGGCTCGTGTTGACTGTGAGACTATTGTTATGCAGGGCACAGTTATAATTACCGGCCAAATTACTACGCCTGTTTCTGTGGATATTCCAAAGATTGTCCGCGGAACCCTAAAAGACATCGGCTTTGATAATGCTAAGGACGGTTTGGATTGGGAGACTTGTGGTATTTTGGTATCCTTGACCGCTCAGAGTCCTGATATTGCTATGGGTGTTAACGAGTTTAATGGTCATGAGCAGGGTGCGGGTGATCAGGGTATGGTTTTTGGGTATGCTAGCAATGAAACCAAAGAACTCATGCCACTGCCCATCATGTTGGCTCACAAACTTGTGAAGCGATTGGCTGAGGTGCGAAAAGACGGCACTATGCCCTATTTGCGTCCAGACTGTAAATCTCAGGTGACTGTTGAGTATGAGGGTGGCAAACCCAAATGCGTCAAAACCGTTGTTATAGCGGCTCAAAACAATGGCTCCATCGAGGATGCGGTTCTTAAAAAACAAATCATTGAACAAGTCATAAAACATGTTATTCCAAGCGAGCTAATCCCTGCTGATATTAAATATGTTATCAACGGTACCGGTCGTTTTGTTATCGGTGGAACCCTTGCCGATTCAGGCTTAACCGGTAGAAAAATTATTGTTGATACCTATGGTGGTGTGGGTAGCCACGGTGGTGGTTGTTTTAGCGGTAAAGATCCCTCCAAGGTCGATCGTAGCGGTTGCTATATGGCACGTTACATCGCAAAAAACGTCGTTGCCTCCGGCTTAGCAGATCAATGTGAAGTTCAAATCAGCTATGCCATCGGCGTCGCCCAACCCATATCGGTGCTGGTTAACACCTATGAAACCGGCAAATTAGCTGATGAGCAAATTCTTGAGCTGGTCAAAAAACACTTCGATATGCGCCCCAAAGCAATCATCGACCAACTCAACTTATTGCGACCCATCTATAGGCAAACTGCCTCGTTCGGTCACTTTGGACGCGATGAACTCCCTTGGGAAAAAACCGATAAGGCAGACAGCCTCAATAAAGATCTTGAGGCAACCAAAGTCTAACTTATCTTTTCTTTTTTGTTTTTATTTTAGCGTCTTTTTGTTGTTTTCTGGTGTTTTCTGTATTTGCTACTCTGATGTGGTTTCCAGTGGTTCTCCAAAGCAACAACTCAGTTTGGTTTATCCGCCGCCTGGTGAGCCGTGAAAGGGTGCGCCTTCCCAGAGTAGCTTCCACCAGTCATCCTCAGTTATAGTTTCACCCTGCACAATTATATCTAACACTCTCTTCAACATCGCATGATGACGGCACTCATCCTCGAGTATGGCGTTTAGCAAAAAAATGACTTTAGCGTTATCTATTTCGGGAATTTTTTCTTTAAGGACTTTTATAAGCTCCGCCTCTATCGCAATATGTTTCTCCACCAACGCCCGCTGTTTATCAAGATCATCCTGAGCTAAGGCTGTCGAGGTACTGCTCAGCAAGGTGAGTGCTGAGGTATAGAGATCGGCATGTTTCACAGAATCCAACGAAACACCCCTTAGCACACCCTTGACAGCGGGATTTTTCATACCCACAAGTGCGCTCTCCAAAGAATCCACAATCTCATTCTCAACTGTTACTTGTTTTTTAAGAAAATCCACTAAACTATTGCTATTTTTCTTATCCTCAACCATAAACCAAACCTCATTTTTATTAAAATAATTTTTATTAAAATATCAATCGTTAAATTTTTGGATTAGCCTATTCTATTTTCCCTATCTCTTTTGTTACGTCAATGGGTGACTTGTAGGTTTTATTGGGAAGTTTAGCAATCAAATCCATGACATCTTGGGGTGCGGTTTTGCTTTGGGCACTATCCACCATGTTCTCTTTACTCGCAGGATAGTTCATACCCTTGAGATACTTTACAAGAATGGCTGGACTGACATGGCCTGCCTTTTCACTTCTATCTATCTGTTGCTTTTTTGAGCCTTGTCCTTGCCCAATTCTTCTACGATGGGTCGTTGTTGTTTGTTCACTCGTGTGGTTCCACCTCCAAACATCCTGGTTAAAAAATAAAAAAGGCGTTGACTCACCATCGTTATTTTTCAAGTTCTTTGCCTTCTTCGATGAGTCTTTTTACTTTTTGACCGCCTTTATGGCCGATTTCGCTGTAGAATTCGGGGCCGTGGGTTTCTGCGGTTTTTTCTCCTCCGAGGCGGCCTGCTTCTTCAACGGTCATTTTTCCTCTTTTTCTCTCAGACAACATTTCACCTCCTCCTTATTTGGTCTGGGGTTAATTTGTTTGTAAGATGAACTGATTATCGGGTTTCGTGTGCTTTGCCTTGTTCGATGAGTCTCCGGACTTTTTGTCCGCCTTTGTGTCCTATGGTTTCATAGAATTCTCTGCCGTGGGTCTCCGCAGTTCTTCGTCCGCCTTTTTGTCCGCCTAATCGTCCTGCTTCTTGGACGCTCATCGTTCCTTTTTTTGGGTAATCAGCCAACAAATTCACCTCCGCCTCCTTCTTCTAAAATTCCCACCCTTTGCTGGGTGTGTTTTTAGTTATTGTGTTTCGTAGCTTTTGCCTTCCTCGACTAGTTTTCTGACTCGTTGTCCGCCTTTGTGTCCGGCTTCTTCGAGGCTGGTTTTGCCTTCCGCGGCACGGGTGCCTTCATGTTGTTTGGCTCTCTGGGAGCCGCCTTTGCTGCCGATTTCGCTGTAGAATTCGGGGCCGTGGGTTTCTGCGGTTTTTTCTCCTCCGAGGCGGCCTGCTTCTTCAACAGTCATTTTGCCTCTTCTTTTGTCTTCGCTCAATATTTCACCTCCAAAAAATTAACGGCGCTTTGCTTTTCTTCCAGTGTCTAGCCCCAAGCATTCTTCATAAACATATGTGACTATATACAAACAGCAGCAATAAACCCCTAAATTAGATGCAAAAATATCTATTATAGTAGAAAAATAAACAAATGATTGGATGGTGAAAAAACAAACAATAGGTGAACGGCCATTACTATTTGTTTTCGTATTTTTTGCCTTCTTCGATAAGTGTGCGAACGCGCTGGCCTCCTTTTGGTCCGCCAATTCTTCCGCCTTTGCGTCCAATTTCACTGTAGAACTCTTCACCGTGGGTTTCAGCGGTTTTAAGCCCGCCTTTGCGTCCGGCCTCTTCTACAGTCATTTTTCCCTTTCTTTCTTCCAAAAAAACTTCACCTCCATCAACTCATCACCATCATCTAAAAAATAACTACAAAAATGGGAACCTATCACACTACATTTGTTGATCAGCGGGTTTCACGTTCCTTTCCGGCTTGAATTAGACGTCGAACCCTCTGCCCGCCGCGGTGTCCAGCTTCTTCAAGACTGGTTTTACCCTCAGCTTCTTTTGTGCCTTCATGTTGCTTAGCCCGCTCCGAACCGCCTTTGCTACCGATTTCACTGTAGAACTCAGGCCCGCGCTCAGCTGAAACTTTTTCACCGCCCTTACGACCAATGGTCTCATAAAATTCCCGTCCATGAGTCGAAGCGGTTTTCTGCCCGCCTTTCCTTCCGGCCTCAGCAACAGTCATTTTTCCCTTTCTTGGTTCTTCAGTTCGTGTACTCAAAAAATTCACCTCCTAATATACTACGGAAAAGTAAACAACAATAGAGCCGGATAACCGCTCATAAACATATGTTGTTGTGCGACACCAATAACACACCCATCCAAAAACACACAACCCAACAAATCAAAGCGCCTAGGCAGATATGTTAAGCTATATTTGGGAGTCTAACTAATGGTTGGGTATGCCGATAAAGATCCTCTTGATCAACCCACCTCAGACGTTTTATCCCGGCTCGGAGCTTCCGGCAGGCAACTTACCCTTGGGTTTGATGTCTATAGCTGCAGTGCTCAAACAGGCGGGTTATGAGGTGGAGATTTTGGATGCTTTCTTTATGGATGCGGGTTCTGCGCCTGCTGGTGAAACCGTTACCCTTGGTTTGTCTTTTGCTCAAATAGCCCAGCAAATTCAAACACGCAAACCCGACATCGTGGGTATTTCGGGGCCCTTCACGAGCCAAATCGGCAATGCCATCCAAACCAGCCAAACAGTAAAAGAAGTTGATTCCAAGATTCTAGTGGTTGTAGGGGGTCCGCATGTGACTTTGGTACCAAAAGAGTTCCTTGAACAAACTCCCACCGTTGATATAGTGGTCTGTGGGGAGGGTGAATACCCTATGCTTGAGATCGCCCAATACTACCAAGGCAAAACATCTCTTGAGCAAATCAAAGGGATTGCATATCGCCAAACCAATGGTGTCACTCTAACTGCTTCGGCTCCGTTTGTGGTGGATCTTGATGGGTTACCTTATCCGGCTTATGATTTAGTTGATATGGAGCAGTACCTAAACTCCAAACACATTGGGTATCGGAGTTTTCAAAAACGTGCCATATCGATGGTGACCAGCCGTGGGTGTCCGTTTAATTGCTGTTTTTGTGCGGTGCATCTGCACATGGGCCGAGGTTTTCGTGCTCACTCCGCCAAATATGTCCTAGATCATATCCAATATGTTGTGGACAAATTTGGTGTGAAAAATATCTTTTTTGAAGACGACAACCTCACCTTGGATCTCAAACGCTTTGAGGCCATATGTGATGGTTTAATTGAGTGCAACATAAAAGTCGGTTGGGAAACCCCCAACGGTGTCCGTGCCGACTGCCTCAACTTGGCACTGCTCAAAAAGATGAAGCGATCCGGTGCTAAGAGTGTTTTTGTGGGTGTGGAATCAGGTGATCAGCAAATTCTCGACCAAGTGATTTGCAAGAGTCTTAACCTTGAGGCGGTGGTAGAGTTTGCCAAAAACGCTAAAACGATTGGATTAAAAACAGGTGCTTTCTACATTATTGGTTTTCCGGGGGAGACCAAGCAGAACATGCGGCGCACCGTTGATTTTGCGCTGGGGTTGAAGCGTAAGTATGATGTGGGGATGCATTTGTTTATGGCTACGCCCTCTTATGGGACACCTCTCTATGAACTCTGCAAGGCTAAGGGTTATATTGCGGCGGATTTGTCTTGGGATGCGTTTGCGGCGGCGCGTCAGCCCAGTGGTATGCCTCTTATTACTACTGCGGAGTTTGTTCCTGCGGATGTTAAGGCTATAGCGGCTGAGGCACTTGCTCAGTATAGGCGGCTTTCATTGGTAAATCATATTAAACATCCCCGGAAGGCTTTGGGGACGGCTTTGGCTCAGCCGCAGCTTATTATAAAGTATATCAAGAGTCTGACTAAATAGTTGTTTTTGATTATGTGCCTGCGTGACACATGTAGAAAATCATGCCAAGATACACCTAGATGTATAGAAATGATAACATTTATATTGAAACACGTGACAAGTTAATTTAGTGACTTGCAAAATGAAGCGAGATGAAGCAGTCGCGTGTCTAAAAGACATAAACAATTGTTGCCGACAAATGTCCCCTGATGCCATCACCCTTATAAACTCCCCAGCCAACGACCCCCTCTCTATCGGCTACCAAGTCCACATCCAAACAATCCTAGACAACGAAACAAAAACCCAAATCCAAACCATAACCAAAGAACACCACCTAGCCGTCAAAGAAGAACCCCACAAATTCGTCATCTACCAACCCAAACCCCAACCAACAATCTAAACACACAAAACAAAAACAACTAATTCTATTATAGACAACGCGAACCCTAAACAACACTAACCTTTTACCTCCTCTCCCAAAACCCAGCACATACCCCAAATCCCTATTAGCACACCTACTTTTTAACTAAAAATGAGTTGTAAAGCAGACGCGCCAATTAGTTGCTAAGTGCCCACTTCTGTTGATAACTCAAAATTGTTAGTACATGCCTGCTTGATGGAAGTAATAGTTCTCCTCTTTTTTAGAACCAAAACTCCGCACCCCATCCCGTCGAAGCTGACTGCGTAGCTCCTCAGCATATTCTTGGGTAATTTCACCTTTTTTCTGCAGATACGAAATAATCTCCTCCGCCTGCTCAACAGTATCACATCGACGCAAAAAATCCACCGCCTCCGGATTAAAACTGCGTAGTTTATCTGGCATCTGAATTCGCTGTGTTGTCTTCTCTATCTCATGCTGATGGACCTTTTCACATTCACAAGCTTCCCGCTCAACCGCTTCTGCATTTTCACAAACCCCTTCAATGGGAACCTGATTTTCTCCCCCTTCAAGCTCACGATAGAGATTAGGAAACATTTTCCTAAGATCTTTCTTGCTCACAGCCATAATAATCAATCACACAAAAAACCCAACGAGCCTTATGTGCTTTTTTGCTAACAACACCACAACCACACAAGATACTCTACAACCAAGATCTCACGTTGCTGTTTGATTTACTCTTTGCGCCAATTGTGTTTTTTGCTTAACTGAAATTTTGCGACAAACCGAGTAGTGTTAACCGTTCGGTGTTTTGTTTATTTGTTTGTTGGTACAAAAAAAGGGGGTGATTATTGGTTTATTGTTTTTTTCTTAGGATGAGGATGCCGACTATGGCTATTGCAAGGACGCTGGCAATTGCTGTACCGATGGCGTATATCATGAGGTCTTGGGTTGTTACTAGTCCCGCTAAGTTGTTTGTGGTTGGTGTGGGGTTTGTGTCTTCGCCAACGAGCAGGTGGGTTTGTGCGGCGGAGTTATAGTATGAGTCGGTTCCGCTAAAGGTTGCTGTGACTGTATAGAGGCCCGGTACGTCAGGTTTGAATGCTAAACTGTATTGTCCGTTTGCGTCGCTTGTGGCTTTTCCTATGACGTAGTAGTTATCGTTAGGATCAACAATTGACACGGTGACCTCGACTCCGGTGGCCTCGTTTGGTTTTGGTTGTTGTTTGTAGAGATAGGCCATCCAGTCGCTCATGTAGCAATCCGCAATGGCTGGTGTGCCTGCTGCAGGACAACCTAGACAAGTTTGACCGGGTGATTGGTCTGTTATTGTGCCGGTGATTAATACGTTGGTTCCCAGAGCTGTTTCGGTTTGTGGTGCGGTGACAGTTGTTGCTGAGGGGCCTTTGCCAATTGCGTAGAGTTTGTTGTCATAGCCGTCATAGCCTGTTAGTATGCCGTCTGCTTGTGCTATGGAGGCAAAAAACGCTGGAATTTCCCAGATTTTATCTCCGGTGGTGGCGTTTATGGCAAAGAGTTTGTAGCCTCGATACATAGGCGTTTGCGGGGTATGCTGTATGGGTCCATAGTAGACCACGCCATTTGTGATGGTTACTCCGCCATAGGTGGGCAGGGTTCCAAAGGGATTATCAATTCCGGTGTCGCCTACATCAAATACCCACATACACGCTCCGGTAGTGGTGTTAAAGGCACAGACTTTTCCAGAGTAGCCCGCGGTATACATTATGCCTTTATCGATATTGGCATGCCAGTCATAGTAGGCCCAGTCGCTGACTCCCGGTAGAGTATTTAGGGGTGGGGTTACGGCTTGCTCACGTCCCGTTTTGATGTTGATTATGTGCCACTGCAGGGTTTCTCGTTCAAAGAGTCCATACACTCCGCTACCAAAGGTCGCGCCGCTAAAAATATATAGTCCAGGGTTTGAGGGTCCGCCTTGTCCCCAGCCGATGTTTGTGCGATTAACATACCAGAGTTGTCCACCGTTGGGGTTTGAAGCTGTGATTGGCATGTGCTCGGTTGAGTAGCCTACTTCGGCCCAGATGGGGTTGGTGGTGTTTGTGTAAAAGCTTCCAACCGCAACCAAGACACCATCGCGGTAGTCTAGTTGGCCTGAGGAGAAACTGGGCAATGAATTGTTTCCGGGGATGGAGGTGTAGGTCGTGGGTATGGTTTCGTTCCACTGTATGCCATTGTTCCAGGGGCGAACCATGGTTGTGTAGGGTTGGTATGATTCAGCTTGGGGGTTTAGTGTAGAAGCTCCTGAGTCTGAGCCGCCGGTTGCTTGGATCGCCCATGTTGAGTTCCAAAGTGTGAGCCAATGGTTTGCAGGGTTGAGTGTATAGACCAGTATTTCGCCGTTTGGACCCTGAATTGGCGTGAAGCTTTGTGCGCCTGTGTAGACTGTTATCAATTTTCCTGTGAAGGCATCGATTTGATACCAATTTGATCCGCTGGCATACCATAAATATGCTAGGGACCCTGAGCCTAGGCCCATGTTTAGGGTTGTTACTTGTCCGCAGGATATGTTTGGCATGGTTAGGTTTTCCCATACTAGTGCACCGGTGCGTAGATTTAGGCAGCGTACGCCGGCGTTTAGTTGGGGTTGGATGTTGTAGATGTAGTAGCCATTGATTATGAATTGTGTGAGTTTGTTTTGATAGAGTAGTCCGGTGAAGTAGTTTAGTCCCGTTTGGTCATATAGAATGGGTGAGCCAACGTTTGTTTCATCGACGCTTACCGTTCCTCCACTTAGGCCTCCATATGCTAGGGGTTTGGTCCAAAGTATGTGAGATGAGAGTGGTCCAGTGGTTGAGGTGGGTGCGTTGCCGCCAATGCCGCCTAGCCAGTTGCTCTTTAGAGTGTACCACTCAAAGTTGGTGCTATAGATGGGACTCTCCCAATAGCCTTCTGGGAGGGGTACATTGGGCCGGGGCAGTACTTCGGTGGTTGTTACTGTGAGGTTTTTAACTGTGCTTTCACTGGCTGTGAATGTGTAGAGTCCGGGTATGAATCCGCCTGCGCCAGGATCGGTAAACGTTAGGTTTAGTTGTGCAAAGAAGGCTTGGAATTGATAGGTACCCAATTTTGTGGGTATGAATGCCATGGAGGTATATCCGTTTGGTTGACTCATTGGGGGTGTTAGAGTGCTTTTTTGTCCATCGGGGTCAGTGACAGTTACAGTAAAGTTCCAGCCATAGTAGGGAGTGTTGGCAACTGTGGGGGTGTCTAGATTTGAAAATATGTAGAGGGTGACGGCTTGGTTGATGCCTGCGGGGTTGGGTGAGATGCTCATAAAGGTGTGAGTGGTAAGAGTGCGTAGGGGTGTGCCATTGCCGCCTGTTGTTGGTTGATTGGCCGCATTTGTGACAGCGATAAAGGATAGTAGCAGTATCATTAAAAGCATTGTAGGTAGAACTGCTTGAATTTTTTTGCTAGTTTTTAAAATTATTGTTTTTTGTTTTTGCATTTTCAGTCCTCTTTTAAGACTGAATCCTATTTTATACGGTCTGCATTTAATACTTGTGGTAATCCGAGTTTTAGCATTCCACTCACATATCTCGATTTAAATCGAATACCTGCCTTACTGATTTAACAAATATTGTTGATTATTAGCTGGCTAGAAATTTCAATAGTTGGTTGCTTTGTTGTTTTGGTTGAGGTGCTTTTTGTCTACCTGTTGATTAGCCGTTTTTGCTCAAATCAAGACCAAAGTAGCGGTTAGTTGCAAGTTAGCGTTTGGCGATGGTTTGATAGAGTTCAATGGTTTTTTGGGCGATTTTACTCCAAGTAAACTCTGCCAAGACGCGCTTTCGACCGTTTTTACCCAGCTTGGTTGCCCAATTATTTGTTTCAAGTGCACTGGTTACCCCCCAGGCAATATCACTTGGGTTGAAGGGATCAATATGGTAGCCGCACTGCTCCGGCCCGCAACAAATAACAATCTCTCGCATCCCACTCACTCCTGAGGCACCCACAACCACCGGTTTTTCCATACTCATAGCTTCCAGAGCAACAATACCAAAGGGTTCATAAAAACTAGGAAACACTGCTATGTCACATGACGCATAGTGAAGGATACGTTCTTCTTCGGGGATAAAATCAAAACAAAACTTGACATACTCCCCCATCTTGGTCATCGCTGTAAGATTAGTAAGATACTCTTGGAGATCACCCACACCCACAATAACCAATTTTGCTTGGGGTATTTTTGCTAATATGTGGGGCATGGCTAAGATGAGTTTATCCACGCCCTTCACCCCGACTAGGCGGCCTATGAAGAGTAGCATATAATCATCAGGTTTTATGCCATATTTGGCGCGCAGACGCTCGATGTCTTCTTTGGACACGTTTGCGGGATTATACTTCTCAGGATCCACTCCGTTATAGCTGACCTGAATCTTTTCCCGTGGAAACCCCAATCCAATAAGCTCATCTTTCATAGCATAAGAAACCGTAACCACCAAATCCGCCATCTTACCCGTGCGCAACTCAATATTACTAACTACTCCTGAACCCGTACCCATGGTGCGCCCCTTCTCGGTTGAGTGCACATGAAACGCAAACGGCAACCCCGTCTCACGCTTAACCGTTGTGCCCCCCATGGCCGAGAGCCAATCATGCGCCACCACCACATCATAGCGCATCCCCTCCTGGCGAATCAAATCATTGATCAACTTAGCCGCCGAGAGATAATTATAAACCATCAACTTACCAAACAACCGTTGCCCCCGACCCCACTTTTTAATATCCTCCGATATAACATCCGGCAACGAATCCGAGATATCGATATGGAGCGGTCGATGAACCTCAATCCCCCGCCAAATCTCACGAACCGGCATCGACCCCACATCATCATTCATCGTAAAAACCGTAACATCATGATCATTCAAAACAAACCGACGAGTAATCTCCGCCCCATAAGTACCCAACCCACCAACAATCTTGGGAGGAAACTCGTAAATAAAAACCGCAAGTTTCAAACAAGCCACCACCAAACAAAAAGAAACCTCAATACAAAAACCTTACCCCAACAACCCACCCAACCACCCACAACAAACGTCCTCCGTATACACAGGAAAGTTTGATTAGCCCCAAACCCTACAACATAGTAGGTTCTGCTATGAGTCTCTCCCCTATCAAACAAGAAATCCTCTCATCAATGCTACTAAACCAGCAACCCCAAACAGCCCAAGATATTGCCCAAGACATTCAAAAAGAACTCCAGCCCGTCACCATAAACCTCCTAGGCCTACAAAACATGGGCTATGTACTAAATGAAAAAGACCACTACACCCTAACAAAAAGCGGCAAACAAATCCTGGGCATACCTGAGCTCACCAAAGAGAAAGCAGAAGCTATTCTTGCATATGAACCCCACGATAAAGCCTTCAATTTTTATGCCGCAGACAACCAACCACTGCATGTCCATGCTCATAATCTGCGTGATTTCACCACCAAACTCGAAAAAGTTGATCTTGCATCCATTGAGTTTCACCTAAAGCGCGGTGACTTTGAAGCATGGTTTAGCTGTATAGGCGATGAAGAACTCACCAAAAAAACAATTTTGCTTAAACAAAAAAACCTCCCGAGCAAAGAACTGCTCAGCCAACTCCAAATCATCACCAAACAACGCTACATCGAGCTCGCCAAACTCGCAGACATACCCCTACTCCCAACCGAACAAAACGACCACTCCCACCATCACCATCACCACTAAGTGTCAACAATACGTATGGTATGACGAATCATATGTTGGTATGCGGTCGAATTTCTGAGGCAACCGTTTAAAAGATGAAAAGAAAGGGCGATGAAAAGAAGGGTTAGGTTATGTGGCTGTAGACGGGGTGGCCTTTGAATTTGAGGTTGGTTTCTGACCACTCGACGCTTCCGCTTGGGAGTCTTGTGCAGAGGGATTTGACGATGGCGCCTGTGGGTGTGAATCTGACGCCGTCTAGCATCTCGCCTTTGGTGATGCCTGATGCTGCAAAGATCATCTCGTTGCCTTTTGCTAATTCGTCCTCAGTGTAGGTTTTGTTGACATCGACTCCTGCGGCTTCTAGTCGGGTGAGTCGGTTGGCGTCGTCTTTTTTGTCACGCCAAACTTTGACTAGCATGGTGCCGCCTAGGCATTTGACTGCGGTGGCTGCGATGGTGGCTTCGGCTCCTGCACCTGCGCCTATTAGTAAGTCGATACCAGAGTTGGGCAGGCAGGTGACAATGGAGCCTGCGATGTCGCCATCAGTTATCAAGATGAGCCGGACCCCCATTTTTCTGAGGCGCTCAAGCAGGCCTAAGTGGCGTTCGCGCTCAAGCATGATTACTGTAAAGTTGGAGAGATCTAAGCCTTTGTTTTTTGCAACGGTTTGCACGATTTCTTCAAAGGTCATATCAGCCGATAGCTTGCCCCTAGATTGGCCATCAGTGGCGATTTTAAAGTAGTATCCATCATCGGGTAGCACTTGGAGACATCCCGCGGGTGCGCAGGCTAATGCCGAGATAGCGTCCTTTTTGCCCTTGGAGGTGGCTGTGGTGCCATCAACTTGGTCGATGACAAACTCGACTTTGGGGCCATTGCCGGTGCCGACTTTTTCTTTGTAACTAAAGGCCGGGGCATTATCTTTGGGGCCTTCACAGCATATGACCTCGCCGTCTACCTCGGTTTGGTTGAGAACTGCTCGGGAGAAATCCAGCGCAGTTTGATCTACTTTATCAGAGTCGCCTTTGCCTATGTGAAGAGCTGCTCCCACGGCTCCAGCTATGGTTATACGCGTTAGAGATGGAGATAACGATCTAAGAGATGTCATGTTATTTTTTCCTCTGGGTTTGCCATAAATCTACAAATTCAATATAGTTCTGAGCAATCTTTTCAGCCGCTTGTGCCTTATCTATTTTTGCAGTTCTAAATTCAACTAGGGGATCCCAAAATATGGTTCGTCCAACCGCGAACCCAATAATGCCTGGTATGCTGGCGCCCACTTTGAGCCACTCCTGAACTTTTTCTTTAGATTCCCCTCGTCCCAAGGTGATGACGCCTGCTTTGCGACCATTGCTTTGGGCTTGTGCAACAACTGCTTTGGCTGCCTCAGCCCTATCAACCCCTTCGAGTTTCCAAATCGCCGGCTCAACCCCGCCGTCTTGGATCTGTTTTATGCTCTCAACCATAAGCTGAGGACGTAGCTCAGTGTCATATTTCTCTTTTGACCCACCCAATTTAGCTAACTGCTCAGATGTAGCGGGCACGATGAGCTCAAAGAGAAACGGCCGATTGATCGATAGGAGATAATCACTGAGTTTTTTAAGACGTTGCAACTGCCGCACATTGAGTGCTACCTCGCTCTCAGGATTGTAGCGCACCAACACCTTAAGAAAAGTCGGCTCAAACTCCTCAATATGTGCACTGAATTGCTCGCCGTATTCAAAGTCAAACTCGTCTTGACCGGATTTTTCTGCCGGCATAGCAAATTGGAACCCTTGTTGCTTGGCTTCCCGAAGAATCTTTGACCCAAACTCTTCATCAACCAACAACCCTGCAATTTCTTTGGGAACCTTTTTTTGAAGCGCTAACTTGAAGCCTTCAAAAATTATTTGTTTAGCTTCTTGGATACTTTGCTTCTCCTCAGCCGTGGGGGGACGCCCTTTGATCCCAAATAATTTCTCGATAAACGATGCACGATGATCAAACGCTAAAATCAACAAGTCACTCTTCGACCAATCAGTCATGTGTTGTTACCGTACTTTTATCTGTTTTCTCTCCAATAAATGCATTATTGCTGACCAGCTTTAGGTCACCTCAAGCAGTTTTGGGAGAAAATAAAAATAATAAAACAACCATAACACTAAAAGAACAAACATGACCGAGCTACGTGTTGTCACCGTCAAATTAGCAGAGGAAATCTACCAAGAACTCGCCCTGCGCATCCCCGAAGGCGACCGAAGCACCTTTATCCGCGATGCCATAGCCGAAAAACTCCAAACAACCCCCAAACCCGACAAACTCTTAGCCCTCCAACAACGCATAACCCAACTAGAAGAACAATTCGGTCAAATCCAAAAATACCTAAACGATCTTGACATCCTCACATTCCAACACGGCAAAATCAACCCCTACCAATACGCCCAAGACGAAGTCGACCGCCAAATCATCGAATACCTCCTAAACTACAAATCCGCCACCACACCCGAAATAGCAGACTACCTAAAAACCAACCGCTGGCTAGTCCTAAACAGACTACAAAGAATTGAGAAAACCAGCCAAAAACAAGCCGGCAAATCCATCATCGAATACTACGCAGGCGAACGCTCAGGCAAGAAAAAAGCCTGGTGGCTAAACGAAACAATAATCCAAGAGTAACGATAATGAATTCAACTGGCCCTCTCTTATTTCTACTGCAGGCAAGTTGTATCTTTTATCAGTGGGTTTTTTTGGGTTTTTGTAAGTTATGCTGATAGTTTCAGTATTTCCTACATAAAGAAACGGAACGTCTGCTGACTCTTGATTTGACTCTATATTTTAATCCAGAAAACCCATATTAGACAGAACCCAAAAATGAAGGTGGGCTATCTGTGAAAGGTAGTAGGGGCTCGTAGTCTAGCACGGATTAAGGCATCGGCCTCCGGAGCCGAGAATCCTGGGTTCAAATCCCAGCGGGCCCGCCAACATTTCTATGCAGAATCTTATTTATCCAGTTAAAAGCATGGGTGCAATTTTTGGCGGGCGGTCTTTTATTTTGGTATGTTTCTATACTGAGACGACTGGTTATTGTTGGATTTTGAAGATGACGTATCGGTCGTTTGAGTAGATGAGTTGTAGGATTTTGCTGTTGATGATTTGGGTGTCGAGTTGGTTTCGGTCATAGACGATGAAGCCTATGTTGTTTTCGCAAATGTCGTCGTTGTAATCTCGAGTCATTATTGCAAACTCGGGTGTTAGGTTGCTAAGTATGCCCTCTAAGTTGTTAGGGGTGAGTTGAGGGTAGCTGTTTTTTGCGAGTGATAAGATCTGGTAGGAACACGTAACTGTTTGGTTAATGTCAACGTTGCTAAATGAGTATTGGAACCGTACCGCATCGATATTCCGGTTTGATAGGGCACCAATGTTTCCCCATTGGGGTCGGTCAGTAAAGTTGAAGGCGAAGGCGATGTCGTTTTGGCTATCATAGAGGCCTAAATAACCATTTTTGAGATCAGTGTTTACAAAGCTGGCAACAGCCCAGTCCGTTTGGGGGTTACCGGTTTCTTGTTTTTCTACTCGATTGCTGTCTGCATCCCAAGGGTTAACCCAATCCATTACTTGGGGGATTTGGGCTTTATCAAAGCTAAAGCTAAGATCCAAAAATGTGCTCAAATATAGCGTAACATTGGCTACTCCGCTTACTTGGGGTGTAATGGTCCATGAGATATCTATGGGGTAGGTGATGTTTTGGGCTTGCAGGGTTTTAGTTATGGTAAAGTTTTCATTCGAATAAATACAATTGATTTTTTCAATCCCATCTTGTTCTTCAAGGGTGATTTGCTTGCTAAGAGCTGAAAGGGGCAGTTTTTGTTCGATACCGTTTTGAGTGAAATACAAAAAGTCCCCATTAGTTGCGCTATAGGACGCTCGGTGCCAAACGTGATCTAGGGAGACATAGCTTTCATCTACAATGTCTCCTTTTGCTCCATAGGCCTTTAGCAGAGTTTGGGGATGCTCTATCTCATAGGACAGAGTTAAAACTGACTCCGCAATTAGGTTTCTTTGGATAACGGGGTTGGTTTGGGCAATCACGGGTTTATCTGAGAACTGCTGGAACCAAAACCCAGGAATCTCGGTAACCACCACGGTTTGGTTTTCGGGGTAGTGGTCTCTTAGCCAAATGCCTGCTTCGTAGGCCTTTATGTCTGTGGTGGCATAGAATGTGCCGGCTTCCATTATTTTCCCATACACAACCTCAGAGCGAACTCCCACCGCCAAACACGTCACCACAATCAAACCCACAGTGGCTACTCTAACCCAGGTTTTGCGGAATTGGGCTCGATGGTTAGCATAAAAGCGTGGTATTTTTTGTGCGGCATATGCGATGGTGACTGCTGCGAAAATAGCCATAAGCGGTGTGAGGTAGTAGATGAACCACTGAAATGGCAGATAGAGGCCAAAGAGGTGTGATTCTGCTAGTATAAATGGAACAATTAATGCGGAGAGTAAGCCTATGAAATATACTGTGCGTTTGGGGGTTTTGAGTTGTTTGTAGGCAAAATATACTCCTGCGATGGTTAGAAGGGTTATAAATCCAAAGTTAATTATAAACGCGTTTAGGGTGGTGGCGCCTATTTGGTAGGCGTAGGCTTTTTGGCTAAAAAATACATGTTCTAGCATTACGCCCAGATAGCCTATCATGGCGCCAAAGTAGTAGAGGAAAAAGACTATCCCCCCTCCAAGAACTAAAGCCGCTAGTACTTTGAGGTAGGCGCCTCGGGCTTTTCCTTGGGATTTTTTGAGCATATAGATTAAAACGGGGATTAGAGCCAGTACTGCTACAAAGGTTGCAAGTTGGTGGGCCATCATGACTGAGAATGCGGCAAAGAAGGTAACCATCAGATAGCCGAATTTTTCAATTGCCAACGGGAGATAGATTAGTAGTAGCATCAGAAATGCTATGCCCAATGCGGTTGTGCTACCGCCCCATTGGTTGAGTTCAAACACTGGAAAACAGAACAACAATAAAATTGCGGCGATGGCGCCTGTTTTTTTGCTAAAGGCTCTTGAGGTGAGCAGATAAACTGACATAATCATGAGCCAGTCAACAATGACTGCTAGTATCTTGACTAGAAAGATGAGTTGTCCGATGTCGCTTGCGCCGCTTAGAGATATAAACATGGCCAAAACGATCTGGTAGAGCGGTGGGGTCCAGCCTAGGTTGCCTAACGGTATTTGTCCGGTGTTTAGAAATATGCGTGCTTTCTCAAGATGCACCGAGGGGTCATTGCCCAAAATCACCCCATTCATTGATAAGATGGAGTAGAAGAGAATTAGAATAACTGCTGAGAAAACTGTTATGAAGGCCAGTTCCAGTTTCTTTTTATCGTTTAGCAGGGTGTGTATTGCAACCGTTGGGTTCAATCTTGGTTTGGATCCCCGTTTATTCTAAAGATTGCAACTTCTTTGTTAATAAACACAAGGCTAAAGGTTGGGTCAAGACGAAACTTGGGTACGATTTTCGCCTCGGCGGGATCGCTTAAGCGGCAGATAACATAGGCAACGCTTCTGGTTTGCAATTCAAAGCGATAATCAAAGATAGACATGGCCTGGTCTTTTTCCATGGGTTGCAATGCGGTAACTAGGTTATCAGTTACTATTTGGCTAAATGCATTGTTTATTGTTGTGGGGTTAGTGTATAGGTTTGGCTTGTTGGATGCTGAGTAGGCGCCTGCGAGTATCTGAATTTCTCCTTGGGGTTGATCACCTAAACAATAGGTTAGCTCGATGACTTTTACAACCTCTGAGTCACCTATGGTGTTAAGATCCACCTCTTCTGGGGGGGTAGTAAAGATTAGTTGTCCAAAGGATTTGGTGCCTGTCTCAACTAGAGCGATGGTGGCTTTATTGTTGTGGGGTATTTGGAAACCGGTGGTTTCTACGTTGATATGCACTCGATTAAAGATGACCCCTGAATGGAGACTGGTTAGCGTTGAGGTTACATTAGCAAATCGTACATTGCGATAAAGTGTTGTTGAGAGGGTGTAGTTAAAGTCGGTGTTGCCTCGTACAACTGTTATTGTTGCTTGGGTTTCATCGTTTTGTATGGTCATGTCTTTTACGGGGAGTTCTGAGAGTCTGATGGTTGGTTGGGTTTTGCCGTTGAGTTGGTATTCGATTTTTGTGGTTTCACTGTTAAAGTTAAAGAATGAATAGGTGTAATACGTCCAGTTTTGTGCAACTAGAATTTGGGGGTTGTGGCGGGCTATGTATCCGCCGTCATCGCGGACTTGGAGATAGCCATTATCAATTACATAGTTGGTGTCAAGAAGAGTTCGGGCAAATGTTGCGTTGTCGACTTCTCGATTAACTGTTAGGTACTGGGGATCAACTGCGCTAAGGGTGGGTCTTTGGGCAAATCCGCTAAACCACCAGCCATACCATGCATCGGCAACAAATACGGCGTTGGATGCCGTGTTTGTTTTGGCCCACTGAATGGCATCCCAACCCGGTTGGGTCATGGCTTGATAGAAATTTTGCAGTGTGTGACCCACCTCAAGATCTGGGGTCATAAAGATGGGCAGTGCTATAAAGGAGAATAGCAAAAAGAGCACTATGAACCCTGAGTAGAGCCGTTTTGTGGTCAGAGCGGCGGCGAGGCGTTTTGGAATTTGTTGCCATTTGGTTAGGTAGCTGTTTAGAGGTTTGGCAAAAAACGCTGAACCATACTCAATTAGCACGGCTATAAACATCAATACCGGCAGGATAAGAAAATACATAAACCGATTATAGTCAACAGGAATGCCCACCAAGTAGCTCTGGGTCAAAATTAAGGGCAGAAACACCCACATAGAGAGGAAAAACGCGGGTAGCGTAAGCGTTTTGTTGAAGAACTTTTTAGAGAAAACAAAAAAGGCAATAACAACCCCAAAGAGCGGTAGCACAATCTCTAACGGTAACAATTGGGCGGAGAGGGTTGCTCCAGCAATCTCACTTGAGCCATACTCACTTAGATATGCCGGAATCGCCTTGATTAAAAAAGGCAAAACCAAAACCGCCCCAAAACTTATCGATAGTAGCCAATAGAACACAGTTTTTCTTGCGGTCTGGAACTTTTTGGGGAACAGCAAAATAAACAGTGCCACCCCCACTGTTATACCTCCGAACATGGCCGCGCTTAACGAATGTGTCAGAAACAGGGTGGCTGTTAAAATTGAGGTGGAAATTAGAAACGGTACCTTGGAGAAACGATCTTTTTGGATATAGAGATAAAATGTTAATGGAATTAGCATAAGCGTTATGATGTTGGGATAGCCTGCCCAAAACAGCATCTCCATATCAAAGCGTGAAATCATTGCTAAGAACGCAACGATAACAGCTGCCGGGGTTGACCAGACTTTTTTGGTTATCAAAAACGCACATACAACCGTGAGCGCTGAGAAAAGACACACCACCACAGCGTGGGCTACGTATTCAGGCAGACCTGTTAGTAGCATAGTGCTTGCTGTGAAAATATGATAACCCGGAAAAGTTAGTGAAACTCCACCGCCTATATGGTAATAGTTGTAGAGAAAATCCGTAGGACCCGAACCAGTGATGGAGTATATGACACTGTTGTGTAATCCAATGTCTGCTCCTGGGGGGAACCCTGACCAGAACAACAAAAGCATCCGATACACAAACGAGAACACAAATATAGCAAGTACCACGATATGGGTTCTGGTCGATTGTAGCATTTACTTTACCGCTTAATATACATCGTTTGATTTGTTGGTAAAAGGTTAAATATGGATTTCGAGTATAAAAAGCCCAGAGTATACAAACAGGAAAAAGGTGTTTAATATGTCATGGCTTAAATCTATGATGGAAAAAGAACCACCAGAACCAGAGAATCCCTTAGGTATAGTAGTTATCGGCAACATTGAACCAGACATGCATGACACTGCAAAAGAAGCAGTCCGCCGCACACTAAAACGCGCAGGCTTCAAAACCATTGACGTCGGAAAAAGCGTTGCACCCCAAGTATTTATCGACAAAGTAAAAGAAAACAATGCAAACCTAATCGCACTCTCAGTCAACACTGTCCCAGCAAAAAACAACCTAGCAAAACTTGACGAACTTCTCAAAGCAGCAGGTCTCAAAGACAAAGTCGGCATCATCATGGGCGGCGCAGCGGTCAAAAAAGAAGATGCAGACGAATTCGGCGCACTCTTTGGTAAAAACAAAGAAGAAGCACCAGAACTCGCAAAGAAAGCAATCAAGAAATAATCGTAGAAGTGGCATAGATGTCATTTATATTCAAAACTCCACAAAAAACATACGATATTGGGAACGCCAAAATTGGCGGTCAACCAGGCGAAAACCCAACTTTTCTGATTGCTTCAATCTTCTGGCTAGGCCAAAAGATGGTAACAGATGCCAACAAAGGTATCTTTGACCAAAAAGCAGCTGAAGACGTCATCAACACAATCCAAACACAAAGCGATATCACCGGCGTAAAGTTTGCACTAGACATCGTCGGCACAACCGAGACTGCATTTGAAAAATACATCGACTTCATCCCCTCACACACCGACGCCCCACTCATGCTCGACGCAATGAGTCCAAAGACCCGTATGGCTGCTGCCAACTTGGCAAAAAAAATGGGCCTAACTGATAGATGCATCTACAACTCTATCTACAAAGGCGTAACCGACGCAGAACTTGCAAACCTCAAAGAAAGCGGCATCAAAATGTCCATTGTTCTAGCAGATGATCCAAAAGACACAACCCTTGACGGCAAAATGAACGTCCTAGTCGAAGCACTAGCTATGGCTGAGAGAGCCGGTATCACAAAACCACTCGTCGACACAGCCGTCCCCGCATTCGAACCAGACATGGGTTCATCTGTAAGAGCCATACCAATCATGAAAGAAAAGTATGGTCACCCTGTAGGTCTAGGAAGCGGCAACCTCGTCACAACCATGGGCTGGGTCAAATCAAGCTTTGAAAAAGAATTCCGCAAAGGAACCGTCTGTTCAACCAACACCATCATGCAAATGGCAGGCGCCAACTGGCTCATGACCGGACCAATTGAACAAGCACAATGGGTCTTCCCAGCAGTAGCAATCACAGACACATACCTCGCATCCATCGGCGCAGACCTAGGCACAAGACCAACCGACGAAAGCCACCCAATCTACAAAGCTTTCATGTAAAATTCCCCTCCTCCTACTTTTTATTTTTTTTTAGAGTATTTAACTTGAAACCCCTCAAATGGCTCGCAATAATCCTCATCTTCACAGCCCTGACTCTGCTTGTAACTTATCTCCTCCCAGTCCCAAGTGATGCCGTATTCTCCTACAACCTCATCCCACGCTACATCTTTAGCTTCACATTCATAGCATTCATACCCGGCTACTGCCTAGTCACCATACTATTCACCGGCAAAAACAAACTTGATCTCCTTGAAGAACTCGTACTCTCAGTTGCACTGAGCTTTGGATTAACAGGACTATTGGGATTGTTCTTAGGACTCTCCCCCATAGGTATCAACTTTACCTCAGTAACAGGCTCGCTAAGCCTACTGGTGCTAGTACTCGCAATTATCGCCTATATGCGAAAACTAAGAGAGCCTAATACGTAAAGCGCGTAACAGATACGCCCCTGATGTTTTCACAGCTGATCGCCCATAGGTTCCGCCCTTACGCATCATATGCAACACATAGCCCGGTCGCAGGTAAAACTGCTGATAGGCCTTATAGCGCAATTGCGCCAACTTTTCCATACTCATCGTAGGTGTCTCAAAGATGGGTCCTGCAGTGTCATATTTATCAAAATCAGTTACCCGTAGCCAGCCGTTTTTAACAACTTGCTCATACATAGGCGTCCCCGGATAGGGCGTGGCTAAATAGAAACCCACATCCTCAGGATTTAATTGTTGCACAAAACGAATGGTTTGCTTAGCCGTCTGCTCAGTTTCTCCTGGAAAACCCAAAACTACATTAGCAATAGTCATCAACCCCACATCATGCGCTGTTTTATAGGCTTGGCGGGTTTGTTCTAATTTTATACTCTTATTCATAGCATTAAGAACGGCCTCGGAGCCTGATTCTACACCCATCCAAACAGCAATACAGCCGGCGTCTTTCATGGTCTTTAACAGTTCCCGATCCACCATGTCCACGCGGGTGCCACAGTCCCAAATTAATTTGAGGTTGCGGTTGTGGAGTTCTTTGCAGATCTGAAGCACGCGTGCTCGATCCACACTAAAGGCATCATCATAGAAGGTAACCTGGTCTACACCATAGGTTTGGTGTACAAACTCCATTTCATCCACTACATTTTTTGCACTACGCATGCGATATCCTCGACCAAACATGCGCACTGTGCTACAAAAATCACACCAATAAACACACCCGCGGCTACTAACTAGGGGAATGAGGAGTTTGCCGTTGTGCTTGAGATTATCAAGCGGCATCAAGTGATGGGCCGGGAAGGGGATGCTATCGAGATCTTTTATGTAGGGCCGATCAGGGGTGCGACAAATTTTATCGTTGTCACGATAGGTAATGCCCAATACACCCGATAGGGTTTGGTGATTTTCTATTTTTTCTGCCAGATCAACCAGAGTCTCCTCTCCCTCGCCACGCACAATAAGATCCACCGCGGGGTATTCCCTTAGGGTGTTTTCATCCCAAAATGTGCCATGGCTCCCACCCACTGCGGTGATGGCACTTGGTTGAGCCTCTTTTGCGATGGTGAGAATCTGCATGGCTGATTTGTAGAGCAGGGTGGTGGCAGTTACACCGATAAAATCAGAAGGTGTTTGCAAAATCCGATCCCGGAAGGTATCGTAGCTGAGTTTTTCGGCTTGGCAGTCTATAATTTTAACTTGATGACCTGCTCTTTCAGCTACAGCGGCTAAATATCCAAGACCCAGCGGTATAAATGGCGGATGGGAATGCACACTGGGCGGATATGGCGGATTGACTAAGGTTATCTTCATGAGGGTTGCCTGAAGGGACTTCTAAATAATAGAAACATATAATGCTTTCTTACAGCAAGCACGTACAATTCTAAATTATGATGCTTTTCAGTTTTATGTCATTTCGCTGATGGTTTGAATCTTTGACTCCTAAAAGTTGAAGAAACAGAAAATAGGAAACTAAAATTTTCCTCCATAGAAACAATACTCAGCTATTAGGCTACTCCAGTACTGTGGAGGTATACAAGGAGTAGCAACAGCCTATCTTTATTATTTGTTTGACCTGCAAAGTGGTTTACAGTTTTGTATATCGGGCATATTTGGTTTGCATGGTTTGCAGTTGGACACATTTTGCTTGTTGACAAATGTTATGGATACGTATGTTCCTGCTTCTAGGTTGATGGTGGCTGTTCCTGTTTCTAGATTTATTGTTGAGCCGGTGTTGGGGTCTATTATTATGATGTCTATTAGGCCCATCCGGGTGGTGTTAGTTCGTTTTCTATGGCTACGTATCTGTTGTACTTGTTCACAGTAATGGCGGCTCTTGTTTGTGCTGAGAGTTCTATGTTTATGAAGCCGACTGTTGGATTGTTGCTCGAGAGGGTTTGCGTCATGTTAACAAAACGCACCCCTGATAAACGCTTACTGTTTGAGTGAAATTAACTCACACTCGTTTCCCATATAGTGGTCAGTGTTGCAGAGGTAGCCTTGATTTTAGTGGTCATCTCTCTACTCGAAGCTCAGAGAGCTTAAGAGTGTGAATACTCCAACGCGTTTCTTGAAAACCTCTCTCTTAATTTTTCATCTCCAAACAATGCCCAGCTCTTCTCTGCTATAGCTAAAATATCTCCGTTCTCCACCAAAGCCCAGTCACATTGTTTTGAACTGATTGTTCTATGTAGTAACTTAGTCTGCCAAAAAGGGGTTAAGAGAGTTTTATATGCATGGCTCGCAGTGCATATGCCGCTGAAGTTTTTAGACCCGATCTGCCATAGGTTCCGCCGCGGCGCATCATTTTAAAGATGTAACCTGGGCGGAGGTAGAATTTTTGGTGGGCTTTGTATTTGATTTCGCGGATTTTCTCCATACTTAGCTCAGGGGTCTCAAAGGTTGGGGTGGCGGTGTCGTATTTGTTAAAGTCAGTTACGCGTAGCCAGCCATTTTTGATAACTTCTTCATACATGGGGGTTCCTGGATAGGGGGTTGCAATGTAGCAACCAATGTCGTCGGGGTTGAGTGAGTTGATAAAGTTGACTGTTTCCCATGCTGTTTCCTCTGTTTCGCCTGGAAAGCCGATGACTGAGCTTGCAATAGTCATCATTCCGGTTTTTTGTGCGAGTTTGAAGGCGTCGCGCACTTGGTCACGGTTAATTTTTTTGTGCATTTTTCCTAAGATTTTTTCTGAACCCGATTCTACGCCAAACCATACCGTTATACAACCGGCATCATGCATTTTCTCAAGCAATTCTTTATCCACTGCGTCTACTCGGGTTTCGCAGTCCCATTCAACGTTGAGTTTTTTTGCTTTGATATCTGCGCACATTGTTAGGGTGTGTTGGCGGTTGATGGTGAAGGCGTCATCATAGAATGTGAATTGGCTCTCGCCATACTTGTTTTGGAGCATTTCCATCTCATTTACGACTGTGTGGGGGTTGCGGGTGCGGTATCCGCGGCCAAACATGCGTACGGTGCTGCAGAAATCACACCACTGGACACATCCTCTGCTGGTGACTAGGGGAAAGATGGTTTTACCCATGCGATGAAACGCATCTATGGGCAACAAATGATATGCGGGGGAGGGCAATGAATCTAGATCAACAAGAAAGGGTCGGTCTTCATTGCGGATGATTTTGCCGTCTGTGTTGCGATAAGTTATTCCCAAAACACCTGAAAAGCTCTGTTTGTCTTGTAGGCGTTGGAGTAATTCCATAAATGTGATTTCGCCTTCTCGGCGTACAATCACATCTATCGCGGAACATTCGTTTAGGGCATTTTCATCCCAAAACGTAACATGGCTTCCACCCATCATGGTGACGGCCGTTGGATGTTCTTCTTTGGCAACTGTGAGAACATCTTTGGCTGAATTGTAGAGCAACGTTGTTGAAGTTATGCCAATTACATCTGGTTTTTCTTTACTGATGCGTTGCTTAAATGTCTCCACAGTTAAACGTTCAGCCTGACAATCGATAACGTTAACTTCATGGCCTGCTTTCTCAGCCACTGCTCCTAAATATGCAATGCCTAATGGAATAAACGGAGGATGAGCATGTGCATTTGGAGGATAGGGCGGGTTAATGAGTGTAACCTTCACGTCTATTACCTTGTAGTAGGTGGATAAACAGCTAAACGAAATATAACGTTTACGTAAACTTGAGTTATATGGGTGTTAGGTGTAGGCAACGAAATTTGGTCATGTCTTTATCGCTTTTAGAGGTTTGGTCAGTTCATTGATCAGGTGTTTATAAAGGGTCGACCTAAAGTCTCGTTACGACTAACCGCACAAGCAATTCACCAATTTTTTCCAAAACTGCCGAACGTGAATTATAAGGTTGTATCTCTGGATTTTAGTGTCTTCTTGCTTGTTTGATAGTAAGCCGGTTGCTGTAGTGCCTGTCTTCTTTACTGTTGCTTTTTTTTGTAGATAGTGCATATTTTTTCCAAAACTCGTTAGCGATGGAGCTGGTTTCTGCGAAGACTTAATAAGGCTGCAAAGTCATGTTTTGGTAAAATTAATGGTGTATTAGACTTGAAATTTGGCGTGTTTCTCTATCAACCTGAGCCTGTTGAAGGCGTCGACTATAACTTTTACCGTCAAAAGTCCGAATCTGGCATTGTCGGTAAAGTAAACCCTGAAATGTACACAAACATCGCGGTTTTCGGCGACAACAACATGGCCGCACAGCGTCCTGACTGGGTATCTGTTAGCAGCTTTGGTCCCGCGTTGCGCACAAATCCACGCTTTAATCTGCGCTGGGACGTTGTTTGCATGACTAACCCTGAAGCCCGCGAATATAACCTTAAAATCATCAAAGAATCTGCCAAACTCAGCCCCGGCATAAGCATCAGCAGTCAGCACTTCGCAGACCAAGGCTTCTGCACCTGCCCCCGATGCATTGCCGCACAAGCCAAAAGCGGCTTGAGCTGGGTTGAGTGGCGTGCAAAGACCGTCACTGACTTCCTTGCTGAGGTCAAAGAGATCGTCTCTGGTAAACCCCTCTTTGTCAACTGCTTACCTGACCCCATGCTGGGCAAACTACGCTTTGGTTATGACTTTGAAGCAATGGCCCAATACGCCGACTACTTTGTCATACCCATGTTTAGCAAAGGCTACCCCACACCATGGTACTGGGAAACCATCGCAAGAGGCTTCAAGAGTGTCCTCAAAAAACCTGTCTTTGTCAACTTTTATGTCCGCGGACCCAACGAAACCTGGGACACTGTCGCACCAACTAACCAAATCATGACAGTTGCTACCCGTGTTGCCCGCCAGGGTGTAGATGGTATCATTTTCCTAGCCGAGAAAGCAGAATACATCCAAAAGTTCCAAAAAGAAGCTGCCGCAGACAAACAAACACGTGAAGCCCTAAAAGGCCACGGCGGCGACGACGTCTTGGAACTATTTGCCCGCTGGGAAAAACTCTACAAATAATCCCACCCCTTTCTTCTTTATTCTTTTTTGTTCTTAATAGCATTCCATTCTGTTTATCCTAGAAGCTCGCGTTTTACTTGTATAGTGATCTGGTCTGGATATGCTGTAAGTATTTTTCAGTCTTTTGAGGTGGTTGCTATTTGTTGTTGGTTTGCTTAACTTTTCTGATCTTAGCGCTGTCTTTTAGAAATCTGGTGTCTGAATGTCTCTCCACAGACGGTTATGGTTGGGTGACGTTTGGGTATTTTATGTCTGAATGTGGGTGTGTTTAATTGACTTCAAATTAGTTGAATCAATCGCTAAGTAGTTGTTATGTATGTGTGATTATTGTGTTTTTTTGGTGTTGTGTGTTGTGATTTGGATATATTCTCTATATTGAAATGTTATTTAAATATCATCGAAACTTTGGGGGGTTGGCAATTTATGATAAACCATAAATTTGCTTGGTGAATATGATGAAAGAAAAAATTAAAAGTTTTATAGCAATAATGCTAACGCTGTCTCTTGTTGTCGGTTGTTTTGCAACCTTGTTGCAGACAACAAACGCAGCAGACAATAGTGTCTATACACTCACCGCATGGGTAGACGACACTAGATCAACAAACACTATCTATCGCAACGGCGTCTCAGCCCCTGCAATATCCACCCTTATGAAACTAGTCAACGACAACGATGGCACTGTGATTTATGCCATGTGCGTAAACCAAACAATCACAACCGACCTCAAAGTAAAGTATCAAATGGTCGACCTAAACAACTACCCTGACCTCACCTCAACTCAAAAAACTCAAATCTTAACCCTGCTCAACTATATCTCCATCAACTACGGACTTGACACCAAAGAAGGTGCCGCACTAGCACAAACTGTCATATGGCGCATAATCCACCCCGACATCGACTATATTATTCCCCAAAAAGACGTAGGCATAACAAAAGAAGACATCGACAACGTATATGCACACATCAACGACCTGCCACTAAACTATAATTTTAATGTAGCCATAGACGGCACAGCCAACACAGCAACCCACAAAGATACCGACTATAGCTATTATGGCCCCTTTAGCATTTCATATGACCACGAACTATCTGACCTAGACTACCGATTGACTGACCTGGACTTCGATTTAACATTCACTCCCACAAAAACAGATGCAATTTTTACAGATAAAACCTATACAGAAATAAACCAAGTAAAACACGGCAAGGACTTTTATGTAGGCGTACCCAACGACACAACCGAAACAACCTTCAGCTTTAACGCAACCGCCTCAACCGGTGTCACCCTAATAACGGGTATAAACTTTCTAGTCAGTACCAGCGGCACAAACCAACCCCTAGTCGTCTACCAACCCCTCATCCAACCCCTTGTCAACCACGAAACTACCCTCTACCACTACTCCTGCAACGCCAGCTTCACCCTAGCACCAAAAGTACTCAATGGCACACTCATAGTCAACGTAGAAACCGGCACCAAAGTCAACATCAAAGACTCCATAACCGGCGGCTACACCAAAGAAGCCATACCCGATGCAAAAGGCAAATACGACCACGCTACATACAAACACAACCTCGAAACAGCCCTAGGCAACAAAGGCAACTGGTTTCAATACAACGAGTTTACCACCGGTACCAACCAACATTTCGATCTCGTACAAGGCGATAAACTAAATCTAGTCGGCGGTTACACAATCACCTATAATCCTACAACTAACGAATTTACCCTAACCCTAGACGATGCCCTCATAGCAAGTGGTGCCCAACTCTCAATTTCTAACACCATCTTGGTTGCAAAGAACAAAAACGACAAAAACTATAACGCAAACAACATCTGGACCTCAGCTCCAGGCCAACAACAATTCTCCTTCAACGGCCACTCCTACACCTTTAAAGCAAACTGGGTAGACCCCTCAAAACCAGTTTATATCTACCTACACCTCGACGGCCTCACAGGCTATACAAACACCAAAGGCACAAACATCGGAGACACATACACAGTTTATGTGATCGATACAACCGGCAAGGTAGTAGATTTCCAAACCATGACCCTGGCCAGCGGCACAACATCAATCATTGGCTCTGCTACATTTAACAACCTCAAACCCGGCCAATACACAATCGAAGTAGTCGGATTCAAAGATACCAAACTATACACTGTCTCTGCTGAAGTCAAACCAAACGAAACTACAACCATTAAACTCTAGTAATCTAAAAAGTACCCTTGAGGACAAGCCGTCCTCTTTATTTTTCTGATTTATACTATATTGATAGTTCTGCAGTGGTAGTAACAGATTGTTGATAAACCCAAAAGAAGAACCTACCCTTACTTGACAAATTGCTTCGTGTTAGTTACCCTTGATAATTTGGATTAACGCCGCTTTTATGAAGGGCGGCAGATTAACTGTAGCATATTTTGGGTTATCGTTGGTTTGTTGGGTTACGGTGTTCCAGTCTTTAAAATCGGTGGGGAGCAAGTTTTTGTTATAGTCATCATCCATTTTTACTGCGGCTAAAAGTGCGGCTAGTGCTTGAGGATTGCACTTTAGCATCTGAATGAGTTTTTCAGTGGTTACTGCCAGACCCTCTACTTTAGATATCTCAGCAACTAGTTTTTCAATGGGGAGCTGACGTTCTTTTAATCTATCAAGCACAGTTCGATTTGCCCAGATGGGTTCCTGTTTTAACAGAGCCTCAGTAACCGCTTTTCGGGTGCAGTGACCAACGAGTTTGCCCAGATTGGATGCAGGGCCGCCTAACACTACTTCTTTGCCTCTGCTTGTTGAGACAACCGTGACCGCATCAGTTATGGAGCCAGTGGCAGAGTCGCCTGTGTAGTAGCTGCGCACATCAAAGTCGCGAAGCGCCGCAGATTTGGCTTCCGTTGCAGTTATAAGCGCAGCAACCATACAGCTCTCACTTGGATTACCATCAATAAAGACAATGATGTTTATGGTTCCCATAATTTCCTCTACAGCCATTTCTTCACCGCTGGATTCTCCGTGTGAGCAACCCGCTGTAGCCGCAACATAAATGATGTAATCCTCTGCTTTTTTACAAACCAAACTATAATTTTGAATTTTAGCCGCTGTAACCATTGCCAGATAATCCTGAGCAATACCCACCTTTGCCGCTGAAGAAGTTATGAGCTGCATCGGATCCATATGAAGCGCGAGATCACTATACCCTTCCGGCACACCAATGTTTAGAACAGCTTTGACTTGTTTGTTCCCGCCGTTAAAAATGGCTGAACCAATCGTCTTTAGGGGAGTATTACAAATTACGGCTAAAACGTTTTCTTTGATGATAAGTCGGGTATCTTTGGCGAGGTTGAACTCTTCCAATGCCATTCCCATTACCGTTTAGGGTTTGGTTGGATTTAGGGTGATGGCTTTATTTGGACATAAATTCACACAAACCCCGCACTGGGTGCATTGCACTACTGCAATAACTTGGGGTTTGCGGTTCTTGCCTTCTTCTAATGCACCCTGAGGACAAACGCCTATACAGATTTGTCCCGTGCAAGGCGTACACTTGGTCAAGTCGATGGTTAGTGGTGAGGTTTGTTGTTTGCCCATGTGAATCAACAATTAAATAAGCGCCAAGAATATATCTGTTGTGAGCAAGGTATTGGCCATGCAGATAGGGCTAGTTACATACAAACCTGAACATGTTGAAGGTTATGATCTTCATGTTTACTATTCTAAATGGGCTGACGGACAGGCGTTTCCAGCTGCCATAGGAATGCAAAACGATGTTACCGTCTTTTGTGATGCCAAAGCAATACGCGAGGATCCCTCAATTGTCCAAACCTCTCCATACGGTGAGGCACTGAGACGCAACCGACGCAACAATTTACCCTTTGACTACATATGCCCCACCCATCCCGGCTATCGAGCCAAAGTCTATCAATACCTCGACAGCCTCTCGCAACAAGACATATCCGGCGTAACACTCAATCTCTACCACTTTGCCGACCAAGATTTTTGCACCTGCCCAAGATGCACCGAGTTGCACCAAAAAAGTGGCCTAGATAAAACCACTTGGCGCGCCCAAACAATAACCAATTTTATAGCTGAGGCTAAAACCCACACCAAGGGCACCTTTGCAGTGGAAATGTTTCCTGATCCCGTGCTGGCCAAGGAACGCTTTGGCATAGACTTTGATACCATCGCAAAGTTGGTGGATTATTTCCATGTGCCTCTCTCCTCGCGAGACTACTTTACTAACTACTGGGTTGACACCATTGTACGTGACTTTACAGCCACCCTCAAAAAACCCGTGGTAGTTGAACTCAGCGCAGAAATGCCCACCGATGAAAAACTCGAAGCGCTTTTAAAAACAGTTGCCTATATCTCCCGTCACAACCTAACCGCCACCCTGTTCTTGGTCCATGACTCTGAAAACGCACGCCAAATCGCACGATTCGCCGTCCACAACAATAGCTTCCGAGAATGGATAGACAGCTACAAATTCACCAAAATGCAAAAAATCATAGATAACTGGGCAAAAATCTACTAATCACTTATTCCTTCTCTTCCCACAGTAAACTAACACAAAGCCTTGTTTGTTAACTGTGTTTGTTTGTATTTTTCTCTTCTCAGATAGGTTATGCTGTGGAGGATTCTGAAGGTGCTGGTGTCGAGGTACCCTTGGTTGCTATAGGTTTTGCAGTTCTGACGGTGGTTATTGTTTTGGTTGTTGGTTTGTTTTTTGTTTCAAAAAGAGGCCGAGTTGCTAAAAACTAGCTATTTGTGTCTTTGTTTTTGGTGGTTTGATGTTACTGTCAGGGCTTGAATTTAACTACACATGCAAACTGGTTTACAGAGGAACTGTTGAGCGTTTGTAGCTCAAAAAATTCGCAATCTGAAATTGTGCAGTTAAATATTTTTGTTTGTTGTGGGTTTTAGGGTTGTTTGAGTTTGTGGCGGTAGTTTTTTAGTTGTTCCATGTCTAACTCGGTTGTTAGGATGCTGTCTTGGGGTGCGTCGGTGACTTCGCCTAGGATGCCCCAGGGTGCGATGATGGCGCTTCTGCCGCCGCGCATGTTGGAGCTGACGTTGCCTATTTTTAAGATAAACATGCCGTATTCTTTTGCAATGGCCTCTGTTAGGGGGTGGCCTTTGACAACGGGGTGGTCGCCCATGGCTGCCACGGGTAGGGTGACGATTTCTGCGCCTAATTCGGCGACTTTTTTAACAAGTGCGGGGTCAAAGCTGTCTGCGCAGACAATCATGCCCAATCGGCCTATTTGTGTGTCTAAAACTAGTGGGGTGTTGCCTTTGGATACACCTGCGTCGAGTTCGATTTGTATGGGGTTGATTTTTTTATATTTGGCTATCATGGTGCCGTTTTGCCAAAGGGTGCTTGTGTTGTAGTATTTACCGTTGTCTTCTTGAAGAACTGAGCCGCCTAAGAGATAGATATTGCCGATTTCTTTGGAGATTTTTTGGAGAAAGTCCAGAGTTGCGCTACAGGTTTCTTTGCTGATTTTTGGGGCATCGGCAAATTCTGCCATACAGCAAGGAACCGTAAAGTATTCGGGCAGTGCGATAAGAACTGGATTGTCTTTGGCGGCTCTTTGCACTGCTGTTTGGGCCGCTGTTAGGTTATCTTGAAGGTTACTGCGAATTTCCATGTGCAAGATGCTGACTTTCATGCTTAAACCTGTAATAGAGGTGCTGGTTTGGGGTTTTTAAGTTTACTGTCCGATACTTGTTTGGTTTATCTGTTTGTCAGGGTTAAAATCTTTGAGTGTGTAGTCCTGAGTGATGTTTATTCTTTTTTGATTAATTTTCGATTTGTAGCTTGACATTTTTATGCCTTTTATCTGATTAGTTAACTTTAAGTTAACTTTATATGTGCGACAGATGACAAAACCTGTTACTTGAGTGGTAAAAAGATGAGTTTCAATGAGTCCGAAGTTAACAAACTCCTATCGGAAGCAAGAACCCTTGTAAACAAAGTCGTCGAACAAAACCTCGCCGAGGGTTTTCTCTTCTCCGCTGGAACAGACACCCAAATCATAGCTTATGAAGCCATAAAATACAACCCCGGCATTCCCTGTCTTACCCTAGCCTTCAAAGACGGCCAACCCAAAGACGCTGAATACGTCAAAAAAATGGTTGAACTCTTCCACCTAAACCATGAAACCTACCAATTTGACCGAGCAGACGTCTTTAAATTCTATCCTCAAGGTGTCGAAGCCCTCAAAAAATTCGACCCTATGGAAGTCCGAAACAGTCTCCCAGTCTATATCGGTTTAACACTACTCAAAGCCAAAGGTATCAAAACCGTCTATACCGGTGATGCCCTTGACGAATTGTTTGGTTACCCCTGGCAATTCCACCTAACCGAGGAACAATTCGCCGTCAAACAAAAAGAGATGTGGGCCGAAATGGGCTTTGCGTCATTTCCAATGGCGGCATCGCTTGGCATGGAAATCAAAGCACCCTACCAAGATCCCGAATTCATGGATTGGGCAAAACAACTCCCCATTAAGTACAAAATTAATTTCAACAACGGCGTCAAATACGGCAAATGGATCCTGCGCAAAGCATACGAAGACGTTTTCCCCCAAGACATCATTTGGAGACCCAAAGCACCCCTTGAAGCAGGCACCGGAACCGAAATCCTGCGCACCTACTTCAACGATATCATCGATCCCAAAGAATTCGCCGAAAAGAAAATTTCCATAAAAGATGAAGACGACGTAGAAATCCAAGACCAAGAACAACTCCTCTACTACGAGGTCTTCCGCAAGAAATTTGGCAAACCCAAAGACGTCTACCCCAAAATCGACGGTGCCATCGAATGCCCCAAATGCCACAGCCACCTCAAAACTAAAATCCAATTCTGCAAAGTCTGCGGAGCCTACCCCATCTAACCCTTCTTTTCAACTCTTCTTTATCTTTAACTCTTCTTTTATCTTGTTTTTGGGAAAAGACTTATTTTCCTTAGTCCGCTAATTTCAAACTTATTGAGGAGTATCTTTGGCTAATCTGTCCCAGCTCAAAGTTGCAATGGCAACATCGATCTTTCTCTCAGCCTTTATCTTTGGGCTCTTAATAATTGGTATCATATACTTTGTGGGCTTTGATCTATTTATGGGGTTACTTATCGCCATAGCGGGATCAGCCCTTTTCATTCTGTTCCAATACGCTCTTGGCCCTGTAATTGTGGTTGCAACCACCCGCCTGCATTATCTAAAACCCGGCGAAAACCCCTGGCTGGAAAAAGTAGTCAAAGAACTAGCTGATAAAACAGGCATACCCATGCCCAAACTAGCAACCGTACCCAGCAGTACCCCTAACGCCTTCACTTTTGGTCGAAGTACTGCAGGCGCAACCCTAGCAGTCCATGAAGGATTACTAAAACAACTAAACGAAGGCGAAATCCGCGGCGTCATAGCCCATGAACTGGGCCACATCAAACACAAAGACTACATCGTCATGACTGTTCTCTCAGCCCTACCCCTAATCACCTACTACATCGCACAAATAACCCTGTTCGCAGGCGTCCTAAGCGGCGGATCCCGACGCAGAAGCAACAACAAAGACAACTCGGGTGCAATTCTGCTGGTGATAGGCGTTGTCTCATATATCGTCTACATAATCACCTTCCTCATCGTCATGCGTCTGAGCCGACTACGCGAACACTACGCCGATGCCTTTGCAGCCTACCTAACCGGCTCACCCCGAAATATGCAAAGCGCCCTATCAAAAATCACCTACGGCCTATCCATCGCTCCACCCAAATCACCCGAAAGCGCCCGAGCCTTCTACATCGAAGACCCCGACATGGCAAAACAATCCTACGCCTACATCATGAACAAAAAGAACCAATATGACCTCAACAACGACGGCGTACTAGATGAACGAGAACTAGAACTAGCCATGGAAAAAGAAGCCAAAACCGCAGCCGCACAAATGAACAACCTCTTCTCAACCCACCCCACAACATTCAAACGCATCTTACTGCTCCGCGAAATCGAACAAGAAATGGAAACCGGCCAGTACAGCAACGACAAAATGTACAACCACGTCTAACCAACATCTTTATTCTAATTTCATTTTATTTTTATGGCAAAAATTTTTGTGGGATATGCGAAGACTAATATTTTCCGACTGCTGATTACTACAAACTTGGAGGGACATCAAATATGGTTAACTATTGTCCTGAATGCGGCGGAGAAATGCACTACATCTCGTTAACTAAACATTATGTCTGTAAAAGTTGCGGTTTATCCTGTACCGGGCAAGAACTAAACGACCTCCATGATAAAAACCGCCCCGATTATGAAACCGACGATGAAATAAAGCAAGCTCGCCGCAAAGAATACCTAAAATGGTACCTTAGCAAAAAATAAACACCGCCAAAAGCGAAATCAACCCTTTAGCTTTGGCTATGTAGAAAATCAACTCCTAAGTCCACCAAAGCCTTAAGCCTCTCATTAACTACTCATCATGGGGTATCGCTGTGAATGTTGATATCGAATTCATCTGCATAGGTAACGAATTGCTCATCGGCAAAGTAGAGAACACAAACGCCCACTGGTTAGCTACACAGGCTACCCTGCTAGGTGCCACGGTGCGACGAGTCACAGTCATCCAAGATATAGTTGAAGAAATCGCTATCTGTCTCCAAGAAGCCTCAGCACGCAACCCCCACTTTATAATAACCACCGGCGGATTGGGACCCACCTTTGATGATAAAACCTTTCAAGGTATCGCCAAAGCCCTAAACCAACCCCTTAAAATAAACCCCCAGGCCCTTGAGATGGTAAGGACAAAGTGTAATGAATACGCTCAAAGGCGCGGGCTCACCCAAGAGATAGAAATGACTCCACCAAGAACAAAGATGGCCACTCTACCCGAAAACGCCCAACCCATACCCAACCCTGTTGGTACCGCACCTGCCCTAAAGGTCCAAATCGGCTCCTCCACTCTGTTTGCTTTGCCAGGAGTCCCCTTGGAAATGATGGCCATTTTTACTCAAACCATAGCTCCCCTAATCAAACAGACCGCAGGATCGAGTATTTTTTGTCAGCAAAGCCTTTTTGTGAAAGGTATTGCTGAGGCCCAATTAGCGCCTCTAATTGATAAGGTGATGTCTAACAACGCTGGGGTCTATGTAAAATCCCACCCCATAGCGTTACATTCCGATAATGTGCCCCACATAGAACTTCATCTAACCCTCACAATTGCCCAGGAACACAACCCCGACAAGATGCTTCAAAGAGCTATAGAGCAACTGACCCAGCTAATAGAACAAACTAAAACATAACAACCAATCCGATAACGGTAGAATTTGGGCATAACAATTTAAGACATTGAGTAACTGGAAAAGACTGTGACCATCCATGAAGACTTCAGTGCTTAAACTGGTTTGTTTGTTGGTAGTGTTGGCGGCTGTTTTAGCACTGATGCCTCTTGACAGTATAGCGGGACAAACTGTAGATGATCATAGGGTATCTTTTCTGATATTTAATCGTCCTGAAGGTGACAAAACATACGAGCTCACCCTAACCATACCCCAAACCCTTTATCAGTACTATACACAAAAGAGTCATTATGTGTTCTCCAGTCGAGATTTTTCCAAATTTGTCACACCCCAGGCATTTCAACAAGTGGCTGACACACTTTGGCAGCTATATGATAACCCCGAAGACTTTACCAATGCTGTTTTGACCATTGTTCACCAAATTACCTATGAAGAAACAATTCCCAGTTTCTACCCTGTGGAAACGTTGGTCAGAGGCAAAGGTGACTGTGACCTTTTTGTCTACATAGCGGCTTCAATTCTAGAGGCCGGAGGCATCAATACTGTTCTGATATTCTATGAAGAACAAGCACACATGCAACTAGGCGTGGATCTAGGTCATCCGCCTGCTGATGCGCGAGTCGAGGCGTGTTATGTTGACTATCAAAATGTTTACTACTATATTGCAGAATGCACCGGTAGTGCATGGCGAACCGGTTGGCGCGTCGGTGAATGCTCCACAACTTATCAAAACGTTAGCTTTCAAGTGTCACCGCTTATAGGTATGGAAAAAACCTCCATCGGACAAATATCGGCAAATCTTCGAGAACTCGACTCCAGTACAATTAATCTACAGGTTTCTCCCTCATTTATGCTAGAAAGCACAGAGCTAACTATAAGCGGACAGATTTTGCCCATAACTCCAAACGAGAATGTCACTATCCGCGCACAAATTCCCAATCAGGGCTGGGTAACAGTCGCTACTATACTCACCCAACAAGATGGCCGTTTTAACTGTACTTGGACCCCTTTATCTGTCGGTCCAATCGATTTACAGGCAAGCTGGATAGGTAACAGCCAATACAACGGGGCATCAAGTAACTCCTATAACATAGTTATTTTACCCCTTTATTTTGTTGCATTACTGATCGTTGCAGCGGTTGCCGTTTTTATGTTTGCGGTGCTGTTTATCAAGCTACGACACCGGCGGCCTCAATTACCGCCTGAAGTCAGTGAACCCGAATCCCAAATTATAACAAATCCTGAGATCCCCCAAGAGACACCTGACGCTATGCCCGAATCTTTTGAAAATACGGCAAATTCTTAGGATAGTGAAAAATCACCTGATCAATAGCGAGCATATGTGCGTATTGTACCTGTGCTTTGATGTTTGTCATATCTGCTTTTTGATTTTAAGGGTTGTGAGGTGTATTTTTCCATCCGGCGGGTGCATTTTTTAACTGTACGATTTTTTCGTCCAGTTCTATTTCTTAGCATTGGAGATCGAATAAAAAGCAATCTATATCCGCTGTAGATGTTTCTATTGGTTATATTGATGATCAGTTCACATTTTATTCTCTTTATTTTTGTTATTTCTATTTATTGTGTGCAGTTGATATAATGAGTTAATTGAGTAGATATTGAATATTGATTAGAGTAAAAAATGAATAAAAATGAATAAAGAAAAGTAAGCTGTTGTTACTTTACGATTTCTCGTTTCTTCCAGCGCAGGTTTTTGCCCTTGCATTTTCTGCATTTGAGTGCAGTTTCCGCGTTGCGGGCGCCGCAGTCTCGACAGATTTTCATGTAGAGCCGATGCTTCTGCGCGATGGTTTTCTTCACTGGGTCTAATATCGGCATTTTACTGTTAACCTTCTGTTTTGGGTAACTCTTTGATGGTCACGCCTCAAATATACCTTTTGGGCGTTCTTTATGTTGCTACTTGATTACTTCGATGGTGACATATGAGTGTGTGTCTTCTATACCGTCTATGTTGTAGAGTTTCTTTAGAACTTCGTCGAGTTTTTCGTGTTCCACGATGATTACGCTGTCAATTTCGCCTGCGACTCGAAATGCTCGGGAAACTTGGAGTTCACGAAGTTTTTCGTAGACGTGGATGCGTTTTAGTGGTGAAACTTTGATTAGTATGAATGCGGGGGTGGTGGTTATTCCTAGGCCTTTGATGCCTTTTTCTGTGACGTCTATGAAGCCTCTTCCTGTGCGGATGTAGCCGTGGGTTTTGAGTTTGCGGAGGTGTATGTTTAGGGCTTGGCGGCTTACGCCTAGTTGGGTTGCGAGTTCGTCTTGTTTGATTCTTAGGGTGTAGGTGTTTGTGGATTTTCCTTTTTCGTAGAGTGTTTTTAAGAGTTGAATTGAGCGTTTAGTTAAGGGCTCCAAGCTGGTCACTTGTATGTTTGTTAAGTTAAAACTTTACAATAGTGAGGTCGCTTAAGTATTTGGTGTTTTTCTAATCAGAAACTTATCACATATCTCTCAATACTTTATATGTTTATTTGGTTGCTGATGACCTGCTTGAGACTTCCGCAAGATCTTGGCACATTTACCACAATGTATTTATGTCAAAAAAATGCTACTGAACCAACTTAAAAGTAAACTAGGAGTGAAGCGGAACGTGACGGAAAACATCAGTGCGGTCTTAATCGGGAAAAAGCCAACAATGAATTATGTTCTTGCATGCATTACCTTTTTCCATGGCGGCGCAAAAGAAGTCAGCATTAAAGCACGCGGCAGAAGCATAAGCAGAGCCATTGATGTTGCTGAAGTGGTACGGCACAGATTTCTGCCCGATGTTAGAATCAAACGGATCGGCATCGGTACAGATCAGTTCCAGCCCCATGACCAAGATGAAGGGTTTCAGGGTAGCGCCACCACAAATGTAAGCACTATTGAGATAACGTTGATGCGTTAAGTCACGATTTAAGCAGAATTCCTTCTTTGCAGGAAACCGACTCGCAAATGAAAACCGAACTATGCAGTTTCTGCCTAAAAAGCGGCATATTATGCCAGAAATGTTCATCTAAAGTTAAGGCTGGCGAAATAAGTGATCTAGATCTCAAAATCACTCGCTTGCTTCTCAACCTAGAAGAGAAGTATCCCTCCCTGCAAAACGTCTGCTTCTACAAAGCAGTCGACGTTGAAAAAACGTTAGCCATCCTCGTAGGACACGGCGATGTCCCCAAACTTTTAGGTTACGGCGGTAAAATAGTCAAAACCCTAAGCGATGAAACCGGCAAAAACATCCGAGTACTCGAATATGGCGTTGACGACCGTAAATTCCTCGAAGACCTTTTTGTGCCCTTTAGCATCTTGACTATAAACACAATCTGGCTCCCAGATGGAACCACCGAAACCCGAGTTATTCTACGGCGCAAACGTGGGCAACAACTGCCTATGGACCTCAAAGCACTCAAGGAAATCGCCAACAAAACCCGCAAAATGTCTCTGCGTGTAGAAATCGCAGATTAGGCTGGCCGCAGTATGGACTTGGACTCCATGGGCGACTGGGTTAGAACCCAGTACACCTCACAGGTAACCCCTGACCTAGATGGGCAAGAAGTGACCCTCTTTGGATGGGTCCAAGAAGTACGAGATCTAGGAGGCCTTCGCTTCCTCATACTTCAAGACCGCGAAGGTACAGTCCAAATAACCATACCCAAAAAACGTATCTCCCCCCAAGTTTTAGCCAAATCCGACTCACTCCAAAAACGCTTCAGCTTCGCCATAAAAGGCACTGTTAAAAAAACTAACATGACCCAACGCGGAGTCGAAGTCATCCCCACAGACATCAAAATTTTCAGTACCGCCACCGAACAACTACCCATAGACATCACCGGCAAAACCCCCGCCAACATCGAAGTCCGCCTCGACGCCCGCCCCCTTGACCTCACACTAGAAACAAGCCTAGCCGCATTTAAAATCCAACATGTAGCCCTTCAAGCTATTCGAACTTTCCTATTTGATCAAGACTTCATGGAAGCTCACAGCCCACGTATCATCGCCTCCGCAACCGAAGGCGGCGCTGAATTGTTCTGCATCGACTACTTCGGACAAAAAGCCTACCTAGCACAAAGCCCCCAACTATACAAAGAAGAACTCACTCTGAGCTTTGAAAAAGTCTTCGAAGTCGGACCCTTTTTCCGCGCCGAAGAATCCCACACCCGGCGCCACCTAAGCGAATTCACTTCCGTTGACGTCGAAATGGCATTCGCAAACGCCGACAACGTCATGACCCTGCTTGAACAAACAATCCACCACACCGTCGGCGTAGTTAAAGAAAAATGCCAAACAGAACTCAACCTCCTAAACCACAACCTCGAAGTACCCCCCCTACCCTTCAAACGCCTAACCTACACCCAAGTCCTAGAAGACCTAAAAACCCAAGGCGTAGACATCCCCTGGGGCGAGGACATCACAACTGATGCCCTCCGAGTCTTGGGCAAAATATACCCCGACTTTTACTTCATAACCGAGTGGCCCACACACACCAAAGCCTTCTACATCAAACCCCAAAACGACAACCCCAAAATCAGCGAAGGCTTCGACTTAATGTATGGCTACATCGAGCTAACATCCGGCGGCACTCGCATCTGCGACAAAACCCAGCTCATCGAACGTCTAAAAGAAAAAGGCCTAAACCCTGACTCATTCAAGATGCACCTCCAAGCCTTCGACTACGGCATGCCACCACACGCAGGATGGGCCATTGGTCTAGAACGCCTAACCATGATTCTAACAGGCATAAAAAACATCCGCGAAGTCACCCTCTACCCCCGCGACCGCGTAAGACTAACACCCTAACTCTCTGCAAAGCCCCTTTAAAAAAGAAAATCAGAAGAAAAATTTTCTTCTGCACTATACACGGCGATTCTTTGACCGCAAAAACAACTCTGTTATGTATTGATCAACGGGTTTCTCGCTATTTTTAGCAATACGCTTCACAGCATCATTAACCCCTGTGGAGTACTGCACTGCCTTTTTGGGCTTATCCACAATAACCCCTGGCATACCAAGATTTTGGGCGGCTCTGCGCAAAACCAGTTTGCGCAAGGTATCTGCTTTTGGCTCGAGTTTACATTCAAGCGGCAATCCTAAAGCAAACTCAGCTATAGCATATGAAGCAAAGGGGCACCTCAACTCTACATCATAGAATCCCATGAGCTTTCGATCCCGCTCAAGATTGTTCTCATGCATACTGATAACATCTTGATACATGGTTTTGCGAGTACTTTCGGTGCCGTTTTTGCAGGCTTGATTGACATAGCGCTGATAGCCGCCAAATAATTCATCTGCTCCCTGTCCTGCTAGCACCGCTTTAAACTTGGACTGTACTGCCTGCTCTGCTAGCCAGTAAAAAGGCACTCCGATAGCTGCTTTTATAGGATCAGGCTCCTCAATAAGCGTCACCACACTGGGCAGGGCCGATTCAACATCTGTATCTTTGAAGAGCTCTATTTGCATAGGCAAATCCAGTGCCTGAGAAGCCTCAATGGCCTCCTCAGTTTCAGGCTGATTTTCTAAACTAACATGAAGTAAACTAACTCGTTTACCCTCTTTGGCCGCTAAATAGGCCAAAAGACTACTATCCAACCCCCCCGAGAACGCAACCGCTACCTCTTCTAAATCCTCAACTCGACGCCGAACCGACTCCACTAAAAGCGTTTGGAGGGTTTGAGTAGCCTCTTCAAGTGTTATCTGCTTGGGTTGAGCATAACTTGGGGTTTTAATTGGTTTAAATCTAAACCCAGCTTTATCTGCAAACCCAAGTGTCCCTGGCGCAAAAGACTTGACTTCTTCAATACCTAACTTCCAAAGCGCCGCTCGATTGGTTGCATAGGCAACAAGGTCTCGATTTTCACCAAAATAAAGCGGCTGCATACCCATGGCATCTCTGCCGGCCATTATTGTGCCGTCTTTTAGCATCCAAAATGCATAATCCCCCTCTGCTTCCCCAAGTAGCGTCTGCAAAGAAGCCTCACCCTGCTGAGAATTCTGCCCAATTTGTGTAAGATAGGTTGCCTTGGGTATTGGAGCATAGATTCGCCCCTCAAACAATACTGTTGCATCTCCTAACGATAGAAAATCATACCCTGCCGCTGTTTTGGATTGTGTGGTAGCAAACCCTGTCGCCACAGAGGTTTCGCTGCTCTGTTTACTGAGCAGTGCAAGATTTTTGTCAAAATTACCCTTCTTTGAGGTCATAAGCCCAAAATTCAACGGTTGCCCCACATCAACACTTTTAAGAACATCTAACACCGGTTCGATAACACTCTTGCCTTCCTTACTCAAAACCGCAACAGTAACCTTCACATCAACAGCTCCAATACCAGTGCTAATGCACGCTAAAACATTAACCTTGAGCAACAACTATCACAAGACAAATCACAATTAAACTAAAACACATATGTAATTAGCACTAAAGCTGGTCAAGAAAGTTGCCAAGTTGGTACTAAATATCTGAAACACGTGAACTGTACCATTTTTGGTTCTGATGGATTTTGTTTTAGGTTATTTTCGATAACTGGAGCATTATATGTTAACTACCCTTTTTATTTTATACATTGAGGTATTCCTTTTTCATGTGTTCTTCCATATTTTGATACAATATTGTGTTTTAAACCTCAATCATTTAACAAAAGAAATTTTTATAAGATAAGTGCTGATATAATGCAACTGTGCAGGTATCGCTTTCTAGATTGGAGGAAAAGAAAGATGAATAAAAAATCCAAAAAATATCTCACAGCACTTCTTCTTAGTGTCCTTATGTGTTCTGTGGGTTGCTCGATTATGTTGCAAAGCACCGCTGCTGAAGAATTGACACCTGCTCAAAAAGGCCTAAATATGTTACGAGACGTACTCTGCCTTGACTTAGGAAAATACACCATTACAACCTCAACAGAAACTATGACTATCCCCCTCACAGTTCCGGCTAACGCTTGGACTTCCGATACTGTAACCTACAGCCTCACCTCTGCTGAGACCCAACTAAAAATACAGTGCTTCTTTGGAAACGGCTATTTCATTTCCCTAGAAGTGCTTGAAAATCAAGGTGCATCGGAACTAAAGCTAATCGATAACGACACAGCAAACATCCAACTGCTCCTTGAGGCTTATCAGAAATACTTTGTGGCTACTTACAAATACCAAGCAAGACCCATCCTTGGAGAACTAAGCCCCTGCCTAGACGGTATAGACATAACCAATGACTATACCAAAACGGTTGGCAATAGGCAATTTGACGTATTAGTATATGATAACAACCGAACCGAATTTAGGTGGAGTTATACCGTAAATCCGTTTTTAGGTGACCCCCAATTTAGTGACCCCGCTTATGAACGGGAAAGTTTTGTAGTGTTAAAGTTCACTGATGGCTTTTTAACTGAATTTCGTGACATCTACCCGATTCCGGGGCCTGTCCCTAGCCCAAGTCCCAGCCCACCACCAAGCCCTAGTCCAACTAGTTCTATCTCAGAAACTGATGTTAAGTCGAATATGACTCAGCCCCAACCTAGTACGATAAGTAGCGCTGATGTAGATAGTCCGGGTGCAGATTCACCTTTTAGTATTGATATTGGGGCATCTTTAGAGGTTGTAGTTTTGGCGGTTCTAATAACAGCTGTTATTTTGGTTGGTGTTTCATTTTTTATCTTGAAAAGAAATAAAGTTCCCATTAAAGAACCCTAAATTACCCTGCCGCGTTTTTTACTCTATAGGGCAATGCGCTTATGTACAATCATAAAACCTGCCAAAACAAATGCATTATTTTGTATGTGCTAAACTCTGCTAATAGATGCTGATAGCGGTGGTGTATGTTGTTTGGTGGGGGCTAGGCGTTAATTTCTAATAATAGTTGATTAATGCCTGAATTTGATACTTTACTGGTGATTAATGTGGTGAAGAGTAAACTTCATATGGTGTGAAAACAATGAATTGAATATTGTTGAATTTGAGTGTGAGAAAATGAAATGCTCAAAGAGTGTAATTATGCTGATTGTGGTTGGTGTGGTAGTTTGTCTGATTTTAGTCGGCACTTATAGTGCCGTTACCAGTTTTAGCACTCAAGATACCCCAATAGATCGCACTCCTAAGGGACCACAAATTCAAATTCTCTCACCCCGAAATAACACCACCTACCAAACACGAAATGTTATGTTCAATATTACAGCAAACAACGCCACAGCAAAAATTACCTACTTCTTAGACCGAGAAGAAAGCAATATGTACATTGAAATGTATCCTCACAACAAGGGGGTTAACATGGATGGATTTCCTGTTACAGATGGAGACTTTAACATCACCTACATCGAACCTGGTGAATTCTCCCGAGATTTAATTCATGGGGTTCATACTTTGACTGTTTATGCTTTTGATGAGGCGGGTAACGTTGGGGATTGCCAAATCATCACCTTTATGATAGATCTGCCCGTTCCACCAGTAGTATCGATGACGCGGCAAGAACTTCAGGCGACTATTGACTACTTTGAGTCTGAGGGGTTAATAGTTGTGCCGCCTGATCCTAAATCTGCATACATAGGAAAGCGCGATATTGCATGGTTTGAGAGTAAAGAAGAGTTTGTTACTTCTTTGAAGGAAAATGGAGTGACAGCAATTATTAAATTTGACACTTCTCCGGATATTTCATTTTGTGGCTTTGCAGGACCAGGGCCTTTGCTATTTATGTATAGTTTTAGAGTCATAATTATCTGATTTTATTTCTTTCCACCCTATCTTCAAACAACGCCACAAAACCCCAATAACACAAAATAAAAACGCGTATTATATAGATGGCCAGAAATTTTGTGACAAGAAACCGAGTTGCTTAGAAGTCAAAGAGTCCTTTTTGCCGAGTTTCCTGGGGGGCCTTAGTTGCGGCTGTGAGGTCTTCTTCCCATTCGTCTTTTTTATCATAGCCGCCGACTTGTTCTTTGATTTTTTTAGCTAAACGCGGACCCACTGATGGCAACGCTGTGAGTTCTTCAATGGAGGCACGTTTGAGGTCCTCCACGGTTTGGAAACCTGCATTAAAGATTATGCGTCCACGAACTCTACCCACACCCTCCAAGGTAACAATAGGCATCAATTCGCGTTTTATACCCATAGACACCCGCTCAACTAGTTCATTACTCAGATCAGTTACCTCTTTGTTTTTATTTGCAATCACCGGAGCGAGTCTCTCAACGGCATGGAGCAACCACTTTGCACTCTCAATAGTGCGATAGAGATCCCCCGGCTGAACATTAAAGCGCTCCAAGAGTCTATCCTCGGATGTCTCCTCTATCCAAGCATTGAGCACCATCGCCATTTTAACCTCTCCTAAAAAGTCCGCATAACCGATGTAGTCTCGTTGGCTGGGTGTTTCCACTAACAACTCTTGTTGATGCTCCTCAAGGGTGTCAGTAAGTTTTTCCATTTCCCGCTGATAGGGTCTCATAATTGGTCCCATATCGGGGGTATGCGCAATGAGCTGAAGCAGACTAAACTCAGTGAGTACTGGCGGCTTGGTTTGTAGTGCATCTCGGATGATTATGCCGCTTAGTGGATCGATGTAGAGTTCACTTATCCGCTTACCCAACTTGGTCGCAACAATATCATCACCCATTACGCATATCATTTCTTCATCATGTAGGAACCGAAGAATTTTGGCGATGACATTTTGGATCGCTTTGACGTCGTATTGGTAGGCGTAGAAGGTTTTGCGGAAAAACTCATAGATTCCCTCCTCAGTATGAGCGTAATCGCTGGCAATGGTTGAGAGAACATGGGTGCGCAGGATTTTCTCAACTGCAAGACGTGACCAAATCCGTTCCGGCTTGGCTAGGACATAGTTTTCCATAACAAAATCTGATTCATCGGCGGTTTTAGCCACAATAACTGATTCGCCAAATTTGTCGTATTTTGGTCTGCCTGCGCGGCCGGCCATTTGTTTGTAATCTAGGACCGGTATGGGATAGTTACCCAAACCTGCTTCGAAGCGGCGGTAGTCTTGGATGATAACTGTTCGTGCGGGCAGATTGACTCCCCAAGCCAGAGTTGGGGTTGCGGTTAAGACTTTTATTTTTCGGTCTTTAAATCCCTGCTCGATGATGGTTCGCTGGGCCCCGGGTAGGCCTGCGTGGTGGTAGGCCACTCCGTTGCGTACTAGGTCTGCGAGTTCTTCGCCTATTTGGGTGCGTTCGCCTGATTCTAAAATTTTATGGGCTTCTTTTTCAAGGACGCTTTTGGTTTGTTCTTCGAGGCTTTTTTTGACTATTTTTGAGCCAGTTTTGGGTATGAGAATTTTATCCATGTGGCTGGCAACTTGTTTGGCCGACGAAACCGCATTTTTACGTGTTGAGGCAAAAATTAAGGCTTGACCGCCATTGCGCAGGGTGTTTAGAACCATGTTGATGACTGTGAAGCGGGTTTCCTGTTCGATTTTTCGGTTCTCTCCATCTTTGTATTGGATTTCGTCTTGGAGAATCACGCCTTCTTTTAGATTGATAGGTCGCCAGCTGGTGACTATGTATTTGGCGTTGAGCCAGCCTGCAATTTCATCCACATTGTTTACGGTTGCTGATAATGCCAGAATTTGAATATTGGCGTTGTACTGCATTAGCCGGGCCAGTACAATCTCTAAGGTGGGTCCTCGTCCGGCTTCATTTAGCAGATGTATCTCATCAACAATAACTGCCGAGATGCTATCCATCCATTCCGCTCGATGTCTAAGCAGTGAGTCGGCTTTCTCGTTGGTGGTAACGATGACATCATATTTGGCCAACCAATTATCAGCCGTATCAAAATCACCTGTGCTGATTCCAACTGAGACCTTGGTGCCGTTGGGTTTTTGGATAGACGTGTATTTTTTGAATTCCTCAAATTTTTCACTAGCAAGTGCTCGAAGCGGACAGAGATAGATGGCTTTACCTCCCCCCTCTAAGATATGCTTAAGCGCACATAGCTCTGCAATAAGGGTTTTACCTGAGGCCGTGGGACTGGCCAGCAAAATATTTTTTCCCTCAAGCACTCCCTCACGTATACAATCTGCCTGAGGCGGAAACAATTCACAAATACCCTGCGCTTGGAGGACCTCTCTAACGCTTTGGGGCACATTTAACTCTGAAATCTTCAAGGCTCACAACACACAGGTCTCTACTGGACTATATGCACTTATTAGCGTTTAGGGCTTTTATCCCAAAAACCACTCATACCACAGATATTCCGTTAGGGTTTAGCGGTGGGGGTTGAGTTGTTTGATTGGATAATTGCCGGAGCAAATTTGGGGGTTTTAATGGTATATTTTATACAGTAGTAGAATAACACATAGGTTGTAGGGATACCTATTATGATGCCTCGTATGGCCGCTTTTAGTCCCATTTTTATTCCCTTCGATGCTATCTGCATTAGAGCTAAAACCAAGAAATACCCAGGGAAAATAAGGCTTAGGTAAATATTTTGGATTAGTAGGCCGCAAACGCTTAGGACTAAAGCGGGCAGATATCCCAGGTAGGTTAGGTAGCGTTTGTTTTTTCGGAAAAACGTTGTAACTGATTTACTTGCTGAAGAAATACCTGATTCGGTGATGATGCCCTCCGCTTGGAGTTTGCCTTTTTTTCTCATACCCCGCAGGGCCTCTTTTAGCGACATATCTAAACCATAGATGTTGCTGTACTTCTGAGTTTTACAGTTAATATCTAAACCCACTGAACGATCGGTGCTGATTATTTTAAATCCTCTCTGTCTTGCTCTTAGCGAAAAATCGCGATCTTCACCAAACGTCAAGTCGGAATCAAAGTGCAACTTATTGGTAACTTTTTTAGAGATAAGTATATTGCTTTGACCGCATTATAAATAAGTGTTGATTGTATATGTTAACACGTGCTTAGTTATGAATAAAAAGTACAGTGTTAACTTGACCAAAGATGAGCGTTGGATAATTTTTGAGACAAT
>Ga0123354_10000211_pt1 | contig 51055 bp, 44 predicted proteins | sample TergutLab28metaG_2_FD_97872 | JGI IMG/M metagenome (GOLD analysis project Ga0123354, IMG submission 97872) | Labiotermes labralis P4 segment gut microbial communities from Petit-Saut dam, French Guiana - Lab288 P4 | ecosystem: Host-associated > Arthropoda: Insects > Digestive system > Gut ... | reverse complement strand
TCGGAAGGTCCTGCGACCGGCCATCTCGACACAGGTTTTTCTTAGTTTCCCTGTGTCTATAAGCAAATGCTAAGATAGTTCCCAAGATTCCAAGTTGCCACTACATGCTCTCATGTAGCCCTCCTGACTTAAATCTAGTAGTAACCAATTTCATGTTTTGTTTACATGTAAAATAACCACTGCCACCAGGTAACAACCCAATTGTAGTAAATAAATAAATATAAATGTACCAAAAGCTAAGAGTCCTAACTGTGATTTGTTTGGTTCCTTTGTGTCTTTCTTGGTTTTACTTTTCAATTGTTGTTTTGTAGGGGGTTTCAGAAATACAGTGGACTTTAATGAGGCTACAGAAGGCAGTTCCATAAATTGACCCCCCCCCCTCCTCCATGTTGCCCCTGAACTGTTATGCTTCCCCTGGTACTGTAATTTCCTTCCCCTCCAGTCATCTTAGCCATTTTGTTCACATGAATGCTGACAAATAAGATTCCCTAGTGATAACACATTTGACCTGTTGACATAGGCCTGATGATGCTAAAAGGGAACACAACAATAGGTAGAGATGAGAAGCACTGTTTATTGCTAAATTATATCCTCTACAGGAGACATGTACAATATGTAATTGTTTGACAGTATGCTTCTGTATTTTCAAACATCTCTCCTGTTTCTTGTGATTTTACTCAAATAAGCTTTGTCCTTTTGGCTTCACACTGTCTCCCTGCAGAGTGACAATGCTTGTTAGGCATTTTCCTAATGCATACTCTACCCTGACAGAGCCAGAGTATCGAAGTCAGTGTACTGAGGTTGGATGACCTTGGAAGGAGGCTTGGATTTCCACCAGGAGCAGAGTCTTTCTTGTTTTCGACTGTTCCCACACCAGCCTCCTGTCCAGCACATACCCAAAGTTCTTTCCTCAGGGCATAAAGCTCACTACTCGCTTCCACCTAATACTGAGGTGAGGAATGCATGGAACTATACATCATGTCTCCCATGTCTTTGTGGTCAGGTAAGAATCTTTCAGATGAAAGGAATATACTAGTGGCTTACAGAGAGGAACTGTATCCAAAGCTCGAATTGTCTTTATTCATGGTTAGTACATCATTAGAAATACTGAAATGACATAATGCCTGAGTTTCTGATACGTATTGCTGAAATACCTTACAATTTCCAAGAGAAGTTCCTATACTTGTTTCAAACTTTTAAATGATGCAGCTGCCAGTCTTGCCACAGTTCCAGTTATGACAGACCATACTGTGATGCTTATGGCCCCTGCTGTTTGTGTGGGCCAACTTAAGATAGTGCCCACAGGACTGAGCCATTCTGCAGGTACAACTATCACTGGAGTATATTTATAATTCCATATAAGAAAAAGCATTATGAGCAACTGTCAAACAAAAAGATTTACAGACTTGAAAATAACGTAAATCCAACATAAGTTTTTTTTATCTCAGTAATTAATCAACTTGATGCACAAAATTTTTGTTTTACAATAAGTCCTCTCTCAACCCGTGCACCAGACAGCCACCTATAGGTGTGATGATACCAGAGACTGTGTAATGCAATTTTGACTTCCTGATGATGAGCATTTGCTCAAAACATGTAGAGGCATGAAATAAACTTATTGTAAAACAAAACTTTTGTGCATCAAGTTGGTTAATTCCTGAGACAAATATACTGAAATGCACGGTCACCGAAACATCAAAAAAACAACATAAGTATTACACAGATAATTGTCAGCCATTTTGTATACGTAAGAATTCTGTTAGGTTTAAACGTTTCAAAATATGAAGGATGCTTCATTTATCTGATGACTATATCTTGTCACTTCCCACCAAGCATGTGGCTGGTAAGCTGAGTGGATTACATTATTACAACAGACTATCAGACAGAAAGGAAGTGACAACCAACAACAGTCGGGTGAAATAATGACCTGCATTATGATTACCCTCTTCTGGAATGTGATATGTCACTTTGTACTTGATAATAATGTTTTTATGAAATTACACAGTGTAGTATATGAGAAAAACATAAATCTTAACATTGTTGTGAGAACCTCAAATCTTATATTTCAAAATAAAATTCTGCTATGACTGTCAGAGAAAATAATAGCAAATCATTTTCTTTTTTGATACATACCATTAATACCTGTGCTAAATGTGTAATTACAACATTCAGTTTCAAGTTGAAAGACAGTCTTGCATTTGCTGAAAAGAAAAGAGATAAACAATTTTACAGAACAGGATCAAACTCGAATCTGAAAATAAATTGCTGCAATTTTGAAAATAAAGGTACCTCTATGCTTTAATTCTTCTTTTATTTTATTCAGTTGACGCTGAAGTCGGGCATATTTGGCAAATTCATCTATCATTGAAATATGGGTCATTTCTCTTCGAATTGCCAACATTTCATTTTGTAAAACAGTTTCTTGTTTTGATTCCATACACAGGTATGACAAAACCTACATACATTGAACACAAACTCGTTATTTTTTTATATGGTTAATAACTGGATACTTTGAAGTGATTTGGTCATAAGTACATATTAAAAGCTGGAACACCGTAGTAACGGAGTATGGAATGACTATATATGTTGACAAGGTGGTGGCTCTACTGAAAGAAATATAAACACAATCGTAAGAATAAAAGTTGCACATTATTTAAAGCTGGAGATGTACATTTACTTGGGAAGTAAAACCAATGGGCAGATTACAGGAATTCTTTCTTAATATTATTCTTTCATCAACTGTTACGGTCATGTGGCAGTATACAGTAACTTCGAAACTATTTTTTACAGAAAAACATTAACCGCGAAAGCAAGTGCGTGTGCAAGGATACAGTATTGCCTTTACCGAACACGACCTCCTAGTAACACTGAACACAAAGGCTAAAGAAACGTTTTAAAGACTTAGCAACGAACTCTGTGTGTGCACACGCACCACTTTCTAGAGCTCTAAGGAATACTGTTCATTTTGTGACCTAAGCTAATTGATGTTCCTATGCTCTTGGTGCTTACAGGTTTAATAAGTATGGGAATAAAGGCCCCAAGAAAGCTAAAAGCAGTTGTAAGTATTAAGAGAAACATAATTTAACTCGTTGACACCAATATATCTCGAAATATAACTCTGGAAATTTTCTGTAACGTAGGTTATGTTCATCCACTCTCATGGACACATCCTTCGATATCTGTGATACAGCAACTCTGGGAACGTGATGACAGATAAGAACACAAATGATCTAATGGGCCAGGACACATGGTGATCGTCGTTACCCAAGTGTACGATCAAGGAAGCAATGGATTTCATTCATACAAATGGGTAGCAGAAAATGGCGTATGTGAACGTAGCAGAATGGAAACCAGAACAAGTTACTGAATGGTTAAAAGGTAACGCAGCTTTCTCAAATCAGTTGTAGTGAAGCTGCGAAATTTATTGCTTGTTCAAGTCATCGTAAAATGGATTTTTATCTAGGAATTACAGCGTATTCTGGGTGCAAAATATTAGTTACTGTCACACCCTAATCGGGGGTAAGATTAACTTTTGACAGGTGATTGTGTATCAGGGACAGTGAAGCCAGGAAACAAAAAATGAATGCTATTGTATCGAGATATGCTGTTGAAGTGTTTCTTGTAATACATTTCACTACTTTTCGTATTTCATGTGAGCCGTTTGTACACTTTGGCTTCGTTTTTCAGCGACACATTCAAAGTTCTTAACAGTTTGTAATTACTTGTGACTTATAGATTTATGTTTTGGAGCAATTCTAGCTATAGCAATGAAGTTTTTAAATTGTAGAAGAGAGTTGTAGGAATAATTACAGGTTCAATGAGTAGAGATTCTTGTGATTTATTTAAAAGTCTGAATATTCTTACTCTTCCATCGCAATATATTTTTTCCCTCTTATGTTTCGTTATTACAAATTGTGATTAATACATGTTTATCGCAGGGATACGTGGAAGAAATACTAGACAAATTTCAAATTTTCTTCAACCAATATCGAATTTATCACTGTATCAAAAATAGATTCTTAATATGGGTATTGAAATCTATAACAATTTACCAGCTTTCATGAAGAGAACATAGGATAATAGCAAAGAATTTAAACCACGTCTAAGAAGCTTCCTTTATTCCAATCCTTTTTATACATTGGACAAATAATTCAACCACAACACAACATCTTGGTGATTATACATAAATATCTTAACTATAGCTTCATAATTATATATATGGTAATTATATAAATATCTTTGGCATAGCCTTGTAATTATATATGTACTTATATTGTGATTATAATATTTTATTGCCTATGTTGTACATCACAACTTATATTGCATTATAATCATTTCAATATCCCATGGTGTATGAACCTCTATGGATTTTACGAAAGTGAATACAGATGATGATGATGATGATCCATAGTAATAACCATGTTCAGGCTGTAAATGTTCACATTTTCTCCTTTTTATTTTTTCACAGTATCATATACGAAGTAACACGAATGCAATATGTTTACTCTCCTGTGTAATTAAAGAATTATTATCACACATTGTTTAAAACCGAAGCTAGTACAAAACACATTGAGTTGTTTTATTTATTCACTAACTGGGCTTCTAATCCCAACTAATATTTCAAGTTGTTTTGTAGTATATTTGGAATAATGCATAGATGGTCAGGAATAAAAAATTTTGGAAGTATTAGAATTTCAGCAAACATATTTAACATAAATGTTTGCTGAAACTTTATTTTTACTTAAGTGGCGTTGAAATACAAATTTTTTCAGTGCTAGTGTCTGTCATGTTAATTTAACCAGGTGTATCCTTAAGGGGTTTTCCTGATTATTTTCAGGCCCTTCTGGCAGATGCCAGAACACTACATCACATAAGAATATGACCAACTTTTTTCCACATCCTGTCCGATTATTAAAGTCACCAAACATGTTATCCCATGCTATATCATCTATTTACTGACAGTACCATTAAATAAATTGTAAATAAATAAATTACCCATGATTTACTTGAGTGCTTTGTTTAGCACAGTTACCTGTTCTGACTTGAGAGCATACTACGTATCTCAGTCACTCAAGACTGCTTTTTCTGCTGGACTTGTACATTGTATTTATCAGATGTACTGTGCTTAAAGATCACAGAGTGAGGCAGAAAATTTGTTTTAACTTCTCTTTTCATTGTAGGTTTAGACAGTACAGTTCTGTCTTACATACATTCGTTTCTAAACAATGAAGTGAGCGGCCAGCAGCTACTGAACCTGCGGCCTGATGATCTTGATCACTTGGGTGTCCATAAATTGGGACACCAGGAATTAATACTGGAGGCTGTGGAACACCTGAGGAATTTTGTAAGTGTATGTTGGTACTTATGTTAAAGCTGTTCAAACGATGTCCCAGTGCTGCAGTACAGTTTTTGTATGCATTCGAATCCTCACTGTCACTATATTAGTGCACACTGTTACCAATATGTACGGTAGCCACAGCTGTTAAAGCCATGTGCCAGTATTGCAGTACAGTTACTGTATGCGATTCGAATCCACACTGTCACTATATCAGTGCACACTGTTACCAATATGTATGGTAGCCACAGTTGTTACAGCAATGTGCAAGTATTGTGTTACAGTTTTGGAGTGTAATTTGAATATTTATTTCCAATTCTTATTTTTAATCATACCAGTAAACTTCAGGAGTCTCTGAATTTCAGTGTTGATGCTTTAAAGTTTCAGCTAGTGCATACTGTGATATTGACAAGGAAGGCAACTGTGTACTGGGCAAAAGATAGGCACCACTTGTCAGTACTAATTCTGAAGTGCTGCAAGAGGTTCATAAAACTGCAATTTCTTTAAAGGTTAACAAAGTAGCAAACTTCTAGAGTGAAGACTTAGAGGTTCTGGTGTCTGAATTTCAGAGGGTCCCTACCCCCATTCTCTTGCATAATTTTCAAGGCATAAACCAGAGCCTTTGCCTATGTGTACATTTAGATACTAGGAACTCCAGGTCGTTATCATGGACTTGCTGTTAAAATATGTGTGTCTGAAATGTCCTTCACTTCACTTGGAATGCTACACTTTGTTGTTTGTCTTCCTTGTTTAAGAAATAGATTCCTTCACTGATTTTAGCATCAGTGTTTTGGGAGTGCAGCAGGACCAGTTCTGTTTGAAAATAGATTATGAAGAGCCTAATTGTTATTTTTTTGCATCTAGCACTACGAACTTGATCGGGAAAATCTTCAACTGTTGGCCCTGAGGTTATCGTGCCGAGCACGTAGTCTGCACAATGAACTGCGTCAGCAAACCGACTCACAACCGGTCAGCACACAAACATTAGCAGATGTTGCGGATGTTATAACGGCTGTAAAACCGCTTGTCTGCTGGCTTGATAGGTGAAGTATTAGTCCTGTCAATTGTAGGTTATGATAAGTTTTGAAAAGGAACTGTTTGATATCCTTTAAGTACCTCCGTCACTGCACAGTTTAACAAGAATTATAAATGACTAGGTGATATGTCAGTTCTCTGATATTGCATTCCTTCATTAACATCCCCAACTGCATCCACTGATTTGTATACATTAACATCGCCTGGTTGTGACTTCTGAATCTTAAGGTTGTTGTGAGTCACATCTAAATTTCTGGGTGTGCAAACTGCATATTTTCCTTCACCAGGTCTCAGTAAATTTTGTGAAAATTGCCCAGTTGACATATCACCTTGCAAGTACACCCACATGTTGGCCGTCAGTTTTGTTATTGTACCGACTTCCAACCACAACAGTGACAATGGAGCTCTCAGTGCTGTTGGGTCAGTAGCACATGCATTTTACCATCTCCCACAGTCCTGTGGAAAGTACGTGAACAGCCAAGCAACTTTCAAAACAAGCAGCAAACAAACCAACAAACCTACCTCATTATTATGGAGACAGATATGTATCTAATGTAATATCTTGTATGGGACATCCAATTTTGTGTATAGAGTGTGCTGTGCTGTGGAATTTTAGTTTCAAACATTGCCACCAGTATGAAATAAAATGTTCCATTTGTTTCATCACAGTAGCACACATTAGGTAGTTTTATCTGTTGAATAAGATGGTACAGAAGAGTACTCTTTTGCCTTGAAGATGGAAGCATCAGGTTCCTCCATAACATGGGTATAGATTATGTGTTAGATTTTGGCAGTGAAGAACCTAGTGGAGCTGGCAATCTGGCATGTTCAGTATGGGAGGTGCCAAGGGAAGGGTATTGATCGTGTTTATCTGTCAATTCACTATTGCCATCTCTATAAAAGTGACTCGCTTGTAGCCTAATTGAAAAGTCCACTGGCCAGATGGTAACAAATGGCCTCTACATGTCTGCCAAATTACATGTGTGACGTCATACCAGACAGCAGTCCTTATTACAAAAAGTGTTGTTTTTTGCATAGGTCTCCTTTCACTGGGCAGCTTGATTATCAAGACAGAAAGAGTGAACTACTGAAACTTAGTCTGGCCATAGCAACATGTGCTCAGAGAGATCGCTTTGCAGAGCGTCCTGTAGAGGAGATTCGGACAAGTTGTAGAGAGCTTGCTCTTCTGGCTGACAGTATTATCCAGGATATAATGGATCCATTGATATTACAGCCTGCATCATTAGATCTAGCTACCCTTAAGAAACGTGCAGGAGATGATCTGGTGAGTAATGTTTCAACTGGATGGCACTATAAAAGAGGGAACACAGTATTCCATGCCATTTATTTATTTATGGTTTGTATAATGACATTGTTAGTTGTACAGACTGTGTTGCTTCAAATGGTAGGCCGTCCAGTGAACAGCGAATTGGAAGGGGTGCTGAAGGAAGCTGTCATGACCTTATTTCAAGTATTGTACCAGAATTTTCCAGGAGAGACTGCAGAAAACCATGACAGCAACTCATTTAGGATAGAACTGGTGATCATTTTCATTTGTGATTTTCTCATTTATTACAGGGGTTTTTTATTGTACCATCTTTCCACGGTATACACCAAATTGGCGGAATCAAGTTCAGCTCACCTGCTCACCAGTGTGGGAAAATTGAGGAAGGAGATGAAGTTGTGCAGGTCAACTATCAGACAGTGGTAAGTAGCACACATACCATTGTGGATGGTTCATGTAATTGAGTGTGGGAAATGGTAAATTATGGATGTTGTCAGGTTTCCTTCATAGTTATGCATATGTTTAGTTGTTTTGCACCCTGTGTGCTTTGTTATTGGGCTTCATCATATATTTTATCCCCTTAAGTTCTGTAGGATCCAACTAACGGAAAGTGTGGAAGTGTGTAAAAGGCAGGAAAATATAGATGCATGGACACAAATCAAATAATGTATGCCAAGTTCAGTAATATCCCATAGATCAAAATGACCATAACACTTGAGAAATAATTGTCAACAAACCCATGGCTTAAACTGTGAAGTTATAACTAACAATTGGATTTCAATAATTCTGATGGCATGAACCCTATAAAAACACTTAAACAATTCACCTGCATGGTACAGGAGATAATAGAGAATATACCCACTGGAAATACAAACAGAGCTTACAGCAGCATACAAGTCAGGTCCTTGAGTGCTAGCCTTACAGCCACAGCTAGAACACCTGATTTGGAAATAAACTGCCAAGACAAAATTTGGAAAAGCAATATGCAGATCCTGGATGCTGTCAGAAGGCTGTAGTGTGTAACCGTTTGGGTGACAGTGGTTTATGGGATTGGAAAAGATATGGAAGGGAGCAGTCATGACTCTGTTTAACGTATTGTCTGCAATTTTGCCTGGAGGGTCTGAGGAAAATCACAGGAAACATTAGTCAAAATGGCGGAGATTCAAACTGGGCAGCTTCCAAATACAAATCTGAAGCACTATCACTTGAGACAGCTTGCTCAGTAATGTGGTAGTGTCTGTGCTTGAAATATTGTAAGATGCCTTTCAGTAGCTGAAAACTGTAATTACTGCTTTCCTAATTACAAATTTGCATAATCTCGAAGTAAACAACTCCATGGAGCAAAATTCCTTCTTAAGAAACCAGTAGTTGCTCAGCTGACTGTAGAAATTTGGCATTTCAAGGGAAGGTACTGCCTCCATCTTCATGTATGTTTAAGATGGACATAACATGTTTGTTGGAAATGTCATTGCATTTGTGCCAGACCTGTTCATTGCTGTAAGAACCCCAAGGCTTACATTTCTAGTTCTGTTTGATGTGTGTATTGAAATGATAAATATGAGTGGTGCACACACCCTTGGGTATTATAAGTCTGCCTGTGATAACCGTGTTTTATTGAGGTGACTTTTTATGTTATGTTTTTGTTACAAGCAACAATTCAGAACATGAGTCAGCTGAAGATTCCAGTCTTCTGGGATGTGACACTGTATCAAAGGGTCAATAGTTTGTAGTGTTTCAAGGGAGCATAGCGTCATAGTGTCTTTATGATCAGGATAAAGCAGTCGAAGAAACTCGCCCAATAATGCAGTATCATATCCCAGAAGACTTGAATCCTTCACAGCACCACTGTGAAAATCTCAAGTCGCATGTTGCTCTTCTGAGTTTGTTGGATGGAGCTAAATTTTAACCCTGGGCAAAAGAAATGTTTTATTTGTTTTAATAACAACTGGACATTGGAAAAAATTATGTATATGAATGTGTCTTGCCAAGACAAGACCCTTGGACAGTACCTATTGAACAATGTTTAGAATATACACTGTTTATTTTGCTATTTTCTGCTTCTTTAATGTAAAAGTATGTAATGTCTCATGCTTACAACATTGCAGGTGGGTTGGCAGACAAAGAGACTAATGGCCTTGTTTCAAGAATCTCCGACTGATGTTTTTCTAACACTGAAAAAACGCCCACGTCATACCAAAGTCTACGGTCAGATCTACATGAAACCTTATAGACTGCCCAGTAAGAAGAGAGCAGCACCGTACACTCGATGGCATGACAATCTTCCATCACCGAGACCGGAATTGCTTACTATTCCTGACTTCGAGATGCCACAGCCAAGGTAAAGCTGAGTGTTGAGCAGCAAGAGTGGGATGTGTGCCACTTGGCATATGCCATGTTACATTATGCATTGGTCATATTTTCATTTCCAGTAGATGCTAGCTAGTGAAATGGAGCAGAACCCTTCTTGAGAAGCTTTCAGTTCCTCAGATAGCCAGATTCCTTGCATTTTAAGGAGCTCACAGGTTTGTTACTGTGTTTATACGAGCCTGTCCCTTCTACCAGCCTTGAGTTAGATGAATCACATTTGTACCCCATCTTCCTGTCTCTGTAAGATCCATTCATAGGCCTGAGGTTGCAGGCAAATCTGTCTGCAGTCAAACTGTGTTAGTCTGGGATGAGTCATGCTCTGAAACTGCTTCAGAATGATTTTGTATTAGTTTAATTATGTCAGTTTGGGATTGCTTGTGCAAAGTTTGTGTTGTATGAAATTCTCTTACATAGTAATACAAAAACAGAAGAAATACAGTAGATGATGGAATAGCAATGATAGAACAATACATAGTAGTAAATATACTTGCACAGGTCTTGCATTTTTTTAAATTATTATTATTATTATTATTATTATTATTATTATTTTGCATATGTTTCAGTAATGCTTTTACTTCAAATTTTTTACAGAAATATTTGAATGATTTATTTCTGTAACATGTGTAACTTTGCAACTAGTAATGGTATTGGTGATATTTGTCTTTTCACAGAGCTGTCCCCAAGCAGATGACCCCTCAACCAGTGTTGGAGGGTAATTCCAGTTCAGATGATGATGATGATTCATTCTTGCCCGGTGTACAAGATGAAGGGCAGACGTCTCCAACTAGCATGAGGCTGTATCTGCCGAAACCACGTGTAACAGTGCAGCGTAGAGCTACAGTAACAGGTGCCAGCCCAACCAACAAACGTCCGCCCGTCAATATTGAACAGGTACCACATCACGTCTGAACATTCGTGTTGCTAATTCCTCCTGTTAGGAACCATGTTAGGTCAGTTATTGTAGTGATGGGGTGCAGGCTGGATTGTGGAAAATTGGGGTTCAATTCCTGGCATAGACAGATATTTTTCTCTTCTTCAATGTACATACTTGCTGTGCAGTCCACCTAGCCTCCTACCCAATGTCTATCAGGTGCCGTTCCGAGGGTAAGGCGGCCGGAGCATTAAACTGACCACATGTGTCCATTATATGCTAATTTTAAGAGTGTGTTGAAAATTGGCCTTCTGTGTTGCATGCATCTTGAAGGTGTGATGCTTATTTAACACAGAAACAACTTTATCTGTCTCTTCAACGTGCCACTTAAGTCCATAAGTGAGTTCCTGTCACCACAGCATGGCGCAATCTCAGGTTGTGGATTGAGGATTGGCCTCCAATATGGAGGGTAACTGCAATTGTATTGAATAAGTAGTCACAGGCAGCCGACAAGGGGTGGTCTTCCAGTTTGGGGCTTGCGTGAGGTGCTGACAACCCCTCACCTTAAAAAGTATCATGTTATGAATCATTCACACAGTACCTGAGGGAAAGAGACCACTTTGAAGACCCAGGCATAGGTGGAAGGATAATATTAAGATGGTTCTTCAGGAAGTGGGATGTGGGGGCATGGACTGGATCATGCTGGCTGAGGAGAGGGACAGGTGGCAGGAACTTGTGACTGCAGTAATGAACCTTCGGGTTCCATAAAATGCAGAGAATTTCTTTACTAGCTTAGAACCTGTTAGCTTCTAAAGAAGGACTCTGCTCAATGGAGTGAGTGAGTAAGTAAGTAAGTAAGTAAGTAAGTGCCACTTAAGTGGCATTTCACAAGTATTCAATGATAATTTTACAAGAGACAACACGCAGGTAATTCTGTGATTTTACAAATCAGTATAAGGGCTGGGCAGTTAAATGTAATTATCTGTTTTTGTCTTCAATATTTTATTAAACATGAGAACAATGACTGTACTTGATCATACAATTCCAGTTTTGGCGCGAACTTCGCCTGGAACGACAGTGGAAGGATGGTAGTCCATCTGCTGGGGGAGATTCAGAAGGGAGGAAGGATGAAGTTTATCAGTTGCGAGATAAGTCGGCAAGTTTCGGAAATGATTTATCAGTATCACCCTCACCAAGGCCAACAACTTGTCTGGGGATTGAAAATGCATCCAGTAGAATGCAGAGTGGGAAGAAGTTAAGAATAACAGAGAATCGTAACAACGTGCATACAACTGAAAATTGTGATGAAATTTCAAGGGTGGATAGTGTCAAAGAGAATACTGTTTGTGGGAAAGAGAAAAGCAGAAAAGAGGAAGAACAAAAGGGAACTGAGAGGGAGTCTGAGAACATGGTGTCAGCCCAGGCAGAAGAAGTTTTTTGTGTCCGAGGGCAAAACGAGATAAAGGATAATGAAAATCTGCAGAATAGCAGTGTGCTGTGCGCAAGTACTGATGTAGATGATCATGTCTGTATGATGGAAGTAGGCCTGCAGGATCACAGTGGATGTAGTGAGAGGTGGAATGATGAGAAAGGGGACTGTTGCCAGGGTGTGAGAATCAGGCATGGTAACGAAGTGTCTGTAACTCATATTTCACATGAAGAGGGTGGTCCTGAGAACTGTGTGCAAGAAACATTGGTATTCTGTAGTAAGGATGCAAAGGACACAAGTGAAAGTGGCATCGTGCAGGATAAGGTAACTGATAAAAATACCCTGAGAGCCAAGGGTGGAGGTTGTGGTTTACCTAGCTGTGATTTGAATGATGTGTGTCAGGCTGTGGAAAACACTGACAAGGTGCACAGGCATAAAAATTCTGTCACTTCTGTTGAAAATACAGGTTTTGTGCACAAAGAACGTGGACGGTTAGATAAAAGCTATAGTACTCCTGCGTATGACCTTACAGATTCTAATGCAGCTTTGGGTGGGTCTTATAACACAAGCTTTGTGGAAGACTGGATTAATTGTCGGGTATCAGAAAATGGTGGCACCCTTCCAAGTCCTACGTCGGAGGTTTCCTCACATGCAGCCTCTCAATTGCAACAACAAAATCAAGTTGTAGCAGAGAGTGACAAAACTTCTGACACTGCCAATAGTGTATATGCTGAAAGCTCAGATGTTAGTGCTCAAGATGGTGCTTCATACAGCCTTGAAGATAAACAGACCCAGAGAATTGGAGAAATATTAGAAACAATAAATATTGCTTTACTTCAGCATCGTTTTAAAGAACACAGTAATGTTAATACAGTGAATGACTTCAGAAAGTCACTCGAACAAACAGATTTGTCTTCGCACGTAATGAATGATACGAGTACAAACAAAGATGAAGTTTTATGTGAAACTAATGCACAGCCATGTGTTCCTAGTAAGGGATCCACAGGTTTATTAAATGCTGTGCATTCTGCATTGATTAAAGATAAAAGCAATAAGGATTCTGAGATTTTGGTGGAGGGTGATGTAACAGGCTCAGTTATGGAAGCAGACATTCTGCCTCCAGCACAAATATGCAACACACAGAATTTTACTACAGCTCAGTCAGAAGTTTGGCAGAAGGTACCAGTACCTCAAATAAATGTTAAAACACCACACACTGAAGAGAAACAACACAGATGTACAGAAGAATTGACAGGCCATGTACCTGAAACAGATATCTCACACATAAAAATCTGTGTCACCCCACCTGAACCACCGCCAAGACCTGATCATCCCAAAGGCGTAGGCAGCATGGGCTACCGAGCTATTATTGCTGCACGGTCGCTTGGTAGAAACACTGGAAGTAAGTCTTCTGTTGGTGCTGGGGGAAACGCAACATTCCCAAGTCCTAGGAGTTTGAGGAAGATGAGCCATCTGCTTGCCAGTAAGTTTATTTTGGGACACAGGGTTTTTTGTTTAGTGCCAAAATTTCCTGCTTTTCTGTAACTGAAAAGAATATACAGTGAACTCCATTATAACACATCAAGTTAGGAAATCCACATAGCATAAAAATTCTGCCACATTTGCACCATCCTTACCTTTGCATTTTCCAGGGTATGAGATGATACTTGCAAAAAAAATTGTTTTATTTAATTATTTAAAAACCATAAGGCATACAGGAAAAATATGTTGGCCACAAAATTTTCTTGTGTCTACAGCTTTTATTGTAGAAGACTTTCACTCCCATAAATATTTAATGAGTTACACATAAGATGCACTCATGTACCCATGTGTGTGTGCGTGCATGCGTGTGCGTGCGCGCATGTGCGTGGTTTATATATATATAAATCCAATTACAACCACAACTTGAAAAGGTAAAATTCCCCGATCTTGTATTTCAGGAAAATTTAATGGAGAGTTCTTGAGGTTTTACAAATAGAAAAGGTGATGAAGTTTACGGGCTCATTTATGCAATCATGGGTTGTGAACACAACAAAAGTCTCAAATGAAACAATGAGATGTCCAGTGTGTCTTGCTTATTATGCCAAGTATGAGCACATGTATTAATGAGGATAATGACTTCATATGCTGTTTAATAAGTGCCTTCAGTGAAATTCTGTTTTCAGAACCACACTATGGAATTTGATGTCAATGTGCAGATTGTGTGGCATTTTCATTCATCTCTTGTGATTACACTACACTTACTTTGCAGTGTATTGGGATTACTTTTTCACTCATTTCTAAATAATTGGGAATTCATGTTGAACTTTTATTGCCCAATAATAGGAGATCTTAACTCTGCTAGTTCTATAATGTAGCTGGTCACATTTTAACTTTAGAGTAATAAGTCATTGTCCATAAGTACAGTATTTTAAATCTTCAAGTCATCTGGGGCTAGTGGCCATATTTTAAGTAATGGTAAGAGTGCATATTAAAAGGTGCAGTGCTCAGATAGAATGGGCACATTTTGCATTTTGCTGATACAGTGTACCGTTGTGCTAGTACAGTGCACTGTTGTACAGATACAAGGCACCATTGTGCTGATAGAGTGCACTGTTGTACAGATACTAGGCACTGTTGTGCTAGTACAGTGCACTGTTATACAGATACAAGGCACCATTTTGCTGATACAGTGCACTGTTGTACAGATACAAGGCACTGTTGTGCTAGTACAGTGCACTGTTGTACAGATACAAGACACCATTGTGCTGATAGAGTGCACTCTTGTACAGATACAAGGCAGTGTTGTGCTAGTACAGTGCACTGTTGTACAGATACAAAGCACCATCGTGCTGATACATTGCACTCTTGTGCAGATACAAGACAACATGGTGCTGATAGAGTGCACTGTTGTACACCATTGTGCTGATGCAGTGCTCTCTTTTACACCATTGTGCTGATACAATGCACTGTTGTACACCATTGTGCTGATACAGTGCACTGTTGTTCAGATACAAGGCACCATTGTGCTGATGAAGTGCACTGTTGTACACCATTATGCTGATGCAGTGGAATGTTATACAACATTGTGCTGATACAATGCACTGTTGTGCCGATACAGTGTACAGTTGTGCAGACACAAGGCACCATTTTACTGATACAGTGCACTGTTGTACACCATTGTGCTGATGCATTGCAATGTTGTACACCATTGTGCTGATACAGTGCACTGTTGTGCAGATACAAGGCACCATTGTGCTGGTACATTGCAATTTTATACACTGTTTTGCTGATGCAGTGCACTGTTGTATGCCATTGTGCTGATAAAGTGCACTGTTGTGCAGATACAAGTTACCACTGTGCTGATACAGTGCACAATTGTGCAGGTACAAGGCACCATTGTGCTAATATAGTGCAATGTTTTACACCGTTGTGCTGACGCAGTACACTTTTGTACACCATTTTGCTGATACAGTACACTGTTCTGCAGATACAAGTGACCACTTTGCTAATACAGTGCATTGTTGTGCAGATACAAGGCACCATTATGTTGATGTAGCGCACTGTTATACTGGTACAATACACCACTATGCTGAAACAATGCACTGTTGTGTTAGTACTGGCACCAGTGTGCTGATACTGTTCATTGTTTTGCTGGTACAAAGCACCATTTTGCTGAAGGCACCATAGTGCTGACGTGTTGTACTGTTGTGCTGATACAAGGTGCCATTTTGCAGATACAATGCAGTTTTGATAAAGGTTACAAAGCCTCAAAATTCAGTCAATTGCTCATATTCATAACTTCTTCAAAGGCAATAATCATAATGTTTACAGAAAAACGTAATATAAGCGTACGAGAATTGGGGGTTGGAGATCGTGAAGGGTGGCTTCTTCATCGGTGCCGATCTGGAGGTGCTGGAGCTGTGTGGCTGAGGGCCTGGTTTGTCCTCAAGGGGACAATATTTTATGGCTTCAAAACACCACAATCTGTGAAGGCAGACACAATGATTTCACTTCCTGGCTTCACAGCTTCATTGGCAGATGAAGTGAAATCCAGAAGATATGCTTTCAAAGTGTATCATACAGGTAAGATTGAGAAACAAGGTCACATTATTGAAGTTAATATAATGTTAACCCATTCACTGCTCATAGCCACAACATTCTCTTTGTGTACAGAAGTTCATTGCACATTCATTGCCTTTTTCATGTTCATTTTTAATCCCTGATCTTGTATTATTGTGTTCCATTTTATTATCCTCCTTTTTATTTCTGTTGTATCATTACCCCTTAATGTGTCTTTGGTTCGTATATATGGTTTCTTGCACTGTAATTGCCTTGAACATAATTTGATGTATAACTGTTGTGTCCAAAATGCCATACCATATCTTGGAGACATTCTTTTGTTAATGTTTAAATTGCGCTAGTAATGTATCTCATTATTTGTATCACCGTATGACAGCCCTTTGTTATTCTTTGCTGTTTGTTTCACAAAGGACTGTATTTTATTTATGAGTATCAAGCAAAGAAAATCTAACATTCAGCTAGTACTGCATCAGCAGGAGCTTGCAATCATTTAATTGTAGCCGAAAGAGGTTATTTAAGGTGATAAGATGTGTTTGTGTTAGTCCAGCTGTCAGAAATTCAAATATTCTATTTAGGAATTAATTTAAAATAGTTGTAATTTAAGATTAAAAGAAGTATTTCACATATTTGTTGTACTGTTAGTCTCAAACTTACAGTACAAAACAGAGTATTAAATGTGTTGAAGCTTTCGCAGTGACTGAATTTCATAAAATCTGAGACCATCAGCCATGTCAGCTGGTTCAAGTTCACCACCATTTCAGAGACATAGTTGGTATCTGAAACATTGGTAGCTGGAACCAGCTGACCTTGCTGGCACCCTGAGAAGATTTTGTTGAAATGGAGTGCCAACTGTGTTCACAGGTACAGTATTCTACTTTGCTGCTGAGTCCGAGGAAGAATTGTCACTGTGGATGGATTGTATCACAATGGCTACTTTTAAGCAGGATTTTTCCAAAATGGGGCAAGAGTCTGAAGGTAATCTTTTTCTCTGTATTTTTCTGAAGATGGGTCCTGTTAAAAGTGAACATTATTGCCAGCACCATATCAGTCGAAAGTGTCCAATTTATATGTGGGTGTCAGCCTGTGGCAAAGTTCCCAAAATTAGGACTTAGTAACTGTGTAATTCCACACCCAAGTTAGTGTAATAAATGTCTTCCATTTAAAGCACAATGGCAACAATGTGTACCACTTGTGGTAGCAACAAAAATGTCTGTATTGTGCCCACCAAATGTGTTCATGTGTCTCATGTGTTTCCCACAATGAACAGTGATTGTTTCCATATACCACATCAACAGGTTGATCTTTTATTATGGAGGTACAGCGTGTTTATTGTGAGACTTCGCACGGTCACTACGAAGTTGACATCTTCATCGGCTTTGTTGAGTGAGAAGATGATTTATGTTATCAGGCTGATTATAAGATTATAATTTCTTGTTTGTTGCAGTGGTGTTTTTCAGTGAAACGGATGAAGAATCGGAAGCTGACATGGAATCAGAGACGTGTTTTCCTAGTCCTAAGATGAGCAGATTTGTTGGATTTCTTAGCAGCAGTGGTTCTCAGCAACATGAGAAACAGTCTTTCAGATCACATCAGAATTTGGCAACAGAGTCTAAAAGGTTACTTTATGTGTCATTCTTTTTATACTTCCAAAGATCATAACCTCTTCATTAGTTTTCTTTCTTTGCTGAGTTTTGTGGTTAATATATAATAAACATATGTAAAAAATGTACCTTCATGATGATAATAGGTGTTCTGGGATATTTTGTCATCTTAGTTGGTAAACAGTTGTGAGTTATGAGGTTTTCACAACTGTGTAATAGTGCATTCTGCTCGTCTGGGATGTGACTTTGCTTTTAATGACCTTGAACCATTGATGATAAAGGTGATGCATTCTTTTGAAATGTTTGGAACCACTTAGCTAGCAACATAATGTCACATCCAAGAGACAGAAACCTGGTAAATTGTCACCAACGTTTTGAAGGACCATAGTGTCTTCATCTTCAGAGCTTGTGTTTTACACTTCTGTGGGAGTCTACTATGTGATGTGTCCCAAATTTTGCATGTACATGCGTATCTGTAACCTAACCTGACTTAACGTAATTTAACCTAACCTATAATGTCAAAGGCTGTACCTGTAGATGTGTGGCATGTGAAGTGTTGAAACTGTGTAACTTAGTTACTGATCGCTTATTCAAAAAGTGGCTCAAATTTGTGCATGGTATTGGTGGCATACATTGCTTGATTTGCCTTCTTTTCTTGTGAGGTTCAGCAGTTTGCTTCACAAGCCTGGAGGGTAAAATAGTGTCTTATTAATATTTAACTCTTTGCAGTCCTTCATATTTCCAACTACGTATTAATTTGTATACAAATTTTTAAAAAATTAAGTAAGTTTAAATCTCCTGCCATCTGTCGTTTTTTGTACCTCAACAACTAAGAGCTGTGACAGAGAATATGAAGACGACAAAATAATATTAGTCTCGTACTTGTAATTTGTCTGTAGCCTTATCAAGGTAACTTCATGGTGGCAGGTGAAAATTTGCTTCCAGATGTTGTTCATTAAATACTTGAAAGATTTTTTGTATTTTACTTGTTATTTTGTTGTACAGAATGTAAAATTGTAAAAGTAGTGCTTGATTTATTCATTAATTCATTCATTACTAACATTATATTATAATTTTATGTTTCAGTCAAGAATTACAAAAAAAGTTTGGCTCCCTGCGTAAACTCGGCCGAAAAACAAGTGAGCAGAACAGTGCATCTACAGGGCAGGAAATGTCTGGGATAGTGGCAGCAGCTTCGAGCCTAGATAGAAAATATTTACGTTTTCTTGGGAGTCGGAACAATATAGTTCCTGTTCCCACTCCACAGTTCCGTAGTTACCGGAGGGTTCCTAATGGACCTGCCCCCACACCACAAAGTAAAGCAGTAAATGATGGACTAAAGCAAGCACACAACACAAGAGCAGAAGGATCTGAGCAAAGAAGTCAGTGTTTAATGTCATCTGCTCAAGATACATTGTTTAAGTCCAGTAATGAAACCTGTAATGTGACACCACAGCAGAAGCTTCAAAAAGGCTTTGAGACCATCTCATCATGTAGTGGTTCGACGAACCAGAGTGCTGAGAGTGGGTCAGTTTTACATTCTTTGTCAGAGAAGGAAAGTCATACTGTACATGACACGAAACCGTTAGGGGATATTTCAAATGAAAGAGGTCCAAATGTTGCACAGGGAGTGAGTAAAAGTGTTAGAGAGGACAAAATATTCAAACAACAAGAGAGAATACCTCTCCCAATGAAGAGACATTTGAAAGTTGATTTCCGTGATCGTCAGATCCACTCTTCAAATCCATCATTACAGTTGCCATCAGACATGGCAGATTATAGATTAACGGCAGAAAGACTGCGAGAGTTTGGAATGCGAAGAAACAGGCAGAGAGAGGATACATCCGGTTTTGTAACACTGAAGGAGTTTATGTTGTCCAGGCAGGAAGAGGAGAGACGACAGAGCAGTAGAGCTGCACAGAGAGTGCAGCCTAAAGGAAACAATGAAGGTGTGTTCACATTCCACACAACTAGAAAGCCAGAGGTGCAGTCTTCTGGGACATGATGCAGTCCACTTTTATAAGTACCTCCTGGTATTTCAGGGAAACCTGCTGCTCATGAATGGTAAGGCAGAGTGGGGGAAAATGTTATGGGAAAGGGACCAGGGCTATGAGTAAAACAGTAGGAGCCAGTGATACTGAAAAGAGAAGTTCCTGGTATCTGAAGATTCAAGTCCTTGGAATGTACTGCTGTGTCAGTAAGTGTGTGATTTCTGTTGTTAGGAAGGATTGTGGTGCTTTCATCTTCAGGTTAAAGCAGTTACAGAAGAGAAGGAATGCCAGATGGTAGGATGTAGTGTATAGGCATTGTTGATGAGGGTAACGTAAAGATGGGGCCTTGGTGTACTGGGTGGAATGGTGGCAAAGTGATCCCGTTACAGGCCCGGTGTGGCCCAGAGGGTGGGTAGAGGTATAGCTCTACTCTTCCATGACCATGGCACTAGAAGGGGGTGAGTGGTCAGCAGCACACCCCGGCCACACTTTACCCCGGGAAAGACCGGGTACCCATTTTACAGGAGGCTGGGTGGGCCCCAGGACTGGTCTGGATGGGCGGAACATCTCGTCCCCACTCGGATTCGATCCCGGACCGTCCAGTCCATAGTCACTATACCGACTGGGCTACCCGGCCCACGGGTGGAATGGTGGAGCATGTTAATATTAGAATCCACCCCCCCACCCCCAAAAGAGATACAAACACACACATGCACCAAAGAGAAGTGAAATAGAAAATAAGTGTAAAAAAAGAATAATAAATAAAATAATATTGTTTGCAGGTTGCATCCCAGACCACACTCCAGCTGCTCTGGTCAATACCAAATGGTGAGAGTGGCACCCAGATACTCACCTCCAACCCCACCCCGAAACTCTGCTGGGGACACCAAATAATAACATAGCACCTCAGACTACTACTCTTTACCTCATTCATCATATTAGCATCCAGTTACAACCCTTTTCAGGGTGACATATTTTTTTGATTATTTGTTAAGTTTTATGTATTTCAATTTTTATTGTTTCCATTGTTGTTATTTTATTTTATTTTTGTTTCTATTTTCTATTTCATTTTACATTTGTGTTCTAACATTCTGAGTTACTCCACGTGACACATGGCCACAAACTCCCCATTTCCATGGAGCAGAATCCTTATTAAGAAGTTAATAATTCCTTAGCTAGAAAAGAAATCCTCACATTATGTGGAACCTGAAAGACCATTACCTTGCTCACAAGAACCCTGCCATTGGTTCATATGCTGAGGCAGATTAACCTGGTCCATGCCTACCCATCCTATTTCTTGAAGTTCCATTTTAATATTTTCCCATCTACACCTAGGTCTCCCAAGTTGTCTCTTTCCTTCAGGTCAAAGCCCTGTGTGCATTTCTCTTCTCCCAGTATGTACAACATGTCGTGCCCATCTCATCTCTGTGACTTGATCGCCTGAATCATGTTGGATGAGGAGTATAGATTATGATGCTCCTGATTGTGTAATTTTCTGCCGTACGTCCCTGTTGCTGACACTATCATACAATAACCCACACAAGAGACATGCCCATAACCTCTGCTGTCATTTCACTTCCATTTCTTCTGCAGCAACATTACCACATGCACAGTGTTCTGATACAGACAGTGTGTTACCACATAGTACTGCAGATGTTTCTTTGCTTACCTTTACAGTCATTCCTTGATTAAATAAACCCGATGACCACAGTCTGGCTGTGTCATGGCTCTGACAGTCACTAGTCTCTCACCACAGAGGCTCAGGTTCAATTCCCGTCCGGTCCTTGTGGGGGTGTGTGGTGGACGAAATGACGGTACATATTTTTTCCCCATTGCTTCAGATTTGCCCTGTCAGTATCATTCCACAAGTGCTGCATACATGTGGTGGACACCACGGGCTAGCCCACCCACGTAGCCAGGATAGTTTATTGCCCATATGCCACCTCCTTATAAACACTGAGACAGAATCGCAAGTGAAGTAGCTACTGGAAAAGGAGGTGGTGTATGGACAATAAACTATCCTGGCTACATGGGTGAGCTAGCCCATGGTGTCCACCATATACACATTCATCTCTCACCAGTGCTATATAATCACAGCAGTTGATAGCATTGTTAAATAGCATACAATATTAAAAATACAATATAAAAAAACCTTTACTTTTGTGAGGACCCCAGACCCGAATGTACAAGTCATGTCTAATAGTTTTTCTCATTTTATACAGGGTACACTGAAGATCTTGTAACCATAAATGAAACTGCAGCCCCTTCTCAGAACAGTTCTTCATCTTCCAACAAAACAAGAAATTTGGGCCCATCTGTGACCAGAAGGGGCAGTTTTAATGGCTCCAGGATATGTAGAAACAACAGCAGTGACTTGGTGCAAGGTAGTCAGGATAGAGAGTACAGGTAAAGTATCAGCGGGTTTAACTATGTTTTGAACTGCTTAGAAGTCAGTCTGAAGAGTACTGGTAAGCATCAGCAGGTTGAAGTGTGTGGTGAACAGCTTAGTAGTCAGTATAGAGGGTACGAGTAAAGTATCAGCAGGTTATAGTGTGTGGCGAAGTGTTTGACAGATACTTGTCACAGTATTTTAAGTGTTTGTTAGGGAATAAGCAAGCATTTTTATCCTCATGGTCAGGTCATACAAATTGTGACAGTTTTATGATGTGTGAAGTTCCTGATCTGAAGGACTATAGTGACACTGTTTTATGAGGTGTGAAGTTCCTGATATTATGAAGGACTGTAGTGACATTCTTATTGGGTGTGAAGTTCCTGATGTTCTGAATGACTGTGATGCCTTCATCTTCAGGGTCAAGCAGTCCCAGCTTTTCACACTTCCACATTGCTTAACCGTACACCAAATTCGGCCAGTTTACCTAAAGCCATACTCAGTGTATATCACTTGTGCCTGAAAAGTTGAACTCCCACACTTCCCTTTCAATACCCTCATCATCAGTACTTATGCAACACACCAAACAACACAGTGTCACATCCAGGAAGACTTGAATCTTCAGCATCACTGATGTGAGAACTGCAGATCTTGAATTGACCAGTTACTGCTACAGTGCATGCATAACAGCCTGTAAAATGTACATCATTGTCGGAATGTGTTGACACCCTTCATTATCAAATTTCATGGAATTATTGTAACAGAATTGGCCTTTGGTTAACGAATAACAATGTGTATTTGTCTTCTTCCTCGAGTTCTCCGTGCTATTACAATTAACACTACTGGCTCGCCGCTAGTCTCCCACACTGTACCTCAATCACAAAATCCACTTCACCACACTTAATACACACACACTATCCAACATTCATTCTCCGTTCGCTTGCATGCACACACTGCTCTCATTCCCACAAGACTGCCCTGTACTTTTCCTCCAGACTTATCTCATTACGGTGCACGAGCATTCTGGAGGCATGATGTCACGAGCCTTGCAGGAAGCCATGCTGCCAGGAGCAACAGCTTTATGTTACAGTATGTTCTTTTGTTTTTTTAATTATTACATGCAGACAGACGTGCACATTTCCCCAACATCTCATTTTTGGACCTTCAAAAAAAAAAAAACACACAGAGCAATTGGGGCCATATGTTAAACTGTATTGATGGGGTTAACAGTGGATTAACAACAGTGTGAACTTTAGACTCATTATTGCCTTGTATTTGTTATCAATACATTTGTTTATTTTAGGGGAGGCTCACCAGAAAAATTGTGGATCAATTCTTTGCGACGGGACGATGACAAAGTTAAGACATCATCGCAGGGGTCTCACAAGAACCCAGCGCCTGATCACAGTCCGTGGAATTCACAGTCTTTAAAAGCAGCAGCACAGTACCAGCCTCCGCCTGTCTCACAGAGTGTGGCGAGTTCAAGGACCGTCCACCCAAGCGACGAAGCTCCACGTATGAAACTGGCCTTCGAGATGCACTTGGGTAACAACAGGAGTCCGACAATTTCAGATAAGGACAAGGATTCTCCACCATCAAAATCTTCCAAATTTCGGAACTTTTTCTCCACATCGAAGTCACAGCACCAAAAACAAAACTTTTTGGAACTTCCAGATTCTCAGAATTCTCATAGAAATCAACACAAAACAATACTTGGTTCCCCACGACTACATAGGGCCATCTTCAGGGATAAGAAAAATCATGGGCCCAAAAGCGGCTCTGTCAGTGACTCAAGTAGTGGTTCAGTAAGCTCACCAACATCAGCAACTTCGTGTGATTGGACAGCAGATGATTATGGCTGTCAGATGGATCCCAGTATGGCCCAGTTCAAGGTAAGGGATATTTATTACATGACTTTAATGTTACTGTGGTAATCAGATTTTGAGTGTTTTAAGATTCTAGTAGGGTACAAATTAGCTTTAACCCTTTAAATGCAGAGTTAAACCCCATCTGCTCTTTGCTAGCATTATTTGGAGTTCACCATATTCTCCACGTTAGCAGGTAAAGGGTTAATCCAATGGTAGTCAGACAGCCTTTAGTTACACAAAGAATAGGGAATTGGCAAAACTACACACTAAATGGAATGGAGTGTGTTTTTTTATGTGTAAGAAACTGGACAAATTGTGATGTTGGTTAATGTTGTAAATTTATATTCACGTTTTCATGTGGATCTTCTATAAGGAATTTGTATAATCCGTAATGTATTTGCCCAAGGTAATTTTACATAGTAGTTGATACTACACACCCCATGTAGTGAGTGAATGAGTTATTATTACTTTAGTCTTTCTGCTGGACATTATTCATTTCTGTAAAATCATGTTTGTCCCATGTTTTAGTGTCCCTGTTGTAAGTTTTCCTATTTTTAGAGTGGGTGTTCCTCAGATAATGGTCCCTGGGTCTTTATGCCCTCTAGTATAGAGAATCAAATTCTGTGACCCTGAAGATGGAAGCATCATGTCAGAACAGACTCACTGTAGTACATGGTGTAAAAACCCAGAAGACTGATTTGACATTATTGTTGTTATGTTGTTGTTTGTTTTCATTTTCAGCCAACAATGGGAATTTCCATGATTGGCAAAAAGCCGAGTCGTCGCATTCTGTCCTCTTCCCCTTCTCCAGTTAGCCCGCCCCCTGATTATCCTGGCTTGGAGTACCCACCTGTTTTTGAACCTGAAACATACACCCTGTCTGATGCAAGTAGTCTGTTACGATCTCGACAACAGTCGCATGCAAATGTCAAACAACGCACTACACAGTCTCATACAAAAATAACTCAAAACTGAGTCACAATTACTGCCACAGTCACCAGTGTGTTGCTTTATTTTGATTACTGCTTACATTTCTCTGTCATTTGTTCTAAGCATATTTTGATTATTGCAGTCAGAGGTGTGAACAGACAGCCTGTGACACGTAATCAAATGGTCACCTAATTTCTTTGTCCGATTATATCTTTGAAGATTTAAGTCTTCTGGGTTGGTACACTGTCATTCAGTAAGTAGTTCTTTACATTTCAAAGGACCGTTGTGCCTTTGTGACTCTTCAAAGCATTGGGAACTACATACCGAGTGACCAAATTTTGCATCCTGAAAGACTTGAATATTCAGCAACCTTGCTCAAATATCAGACCTGAAATCTGTGCAAGCAGCTCGTTTATTTATACAATTTGTACAGACTATTTGGCACATTCACTGCCATGGGGAGTACCAGTGCCTTAATGCATGGCAGTCATCGATGCTTCCTGCAGACTTCCAGCTCGCTGCTACGGATATTGATGTCCACTGTGTAAACTTTATATATGTTTCTTAGCCACCAACATGCATCTGTTGGCTGCATGTAATCTGTAAGGCAGGTGTCTGCTGAACCACAACATTTGTCAGCTGCTATAATACTGTAAAACTGTGTCACATGTAATGCTGTGGCTCAGGTGATTAGTCAGCAGTCTGTCACTGCAGAATCCCAGGTCAGTTCCTGTGGGATTTGTAGTGGACAAAGTGGCGCTTGGACAGTTTTCCTCCACGTGCTGCAGTTTTCCCCTGTCATTAACATTCTGCCAGTGTTCTGTACTTGGCCTTTCAGTTATTACTGATGCTTTGTATTCTTAGCAATTGACAGCATTGTTAAATGACACTCATACTTAGCAGAGTGCCTTAACATGGCCTGGGACAAGAAGTTTAAAAAACTGAATGGCAGTCAAAGTGTCAAAAAATAGTCCTGATATTTGGGGACACTTAACAGTTATAATCTGTTCTATTAACCTTTTGCATTGCTTGTATGGCATGGTTGTATGGATATGACTTTCAGACCATACAGTGTGCCAGTTGCAAGACACAGTTAAGCACCTTAACATTCTAAAATATGTAACTTGCTAAGGCAAACTTGTGTATTTCATCAGGTACAGCAGAAACATATGAGGGAAATTAGCTAACATTCCAGATGGTTTTGAATTTACCATGTGTGTCACTAAAATCTTCTGATAGCCACATAAGGGTGGAGTTAAGAATGGTATTGCAGAGACCTGCCTTGTCTCTATCATCAGTGTGGATATGGGCAATGGTTATAAATCACTGACATGCACCACACATCCCAGACATAAGAGGCATTTCTCTTCTCGAAAGTGGTGTATAAAGTTGTCCTCTGTCCTGTGGTCCAAAGGTGAATAAAATTGTACTATCATCACCACCATGTTTTGGCCAGTCATGTGCCTGTCTTCTGGGTGATTTCTTTGATAACAAGAATATATCTGTAAGTAAAATGTATCTGAATCACTCCACAGTATTAAAAACCATAAAATATTTTTCCCTTAATTTATGTTCTAAAATCTTGATGTGTCTTATGGTCCAGAAAGTACAATATGTATGTATATATGTCATTCAGTGAGTGTATGCCTCAAACTCATGTGCTAGACAACAGGGGGACACAAACCGCACATCCACCTTGACCACTAACATCCAACTTCTGTGAAGTGCCAGTAGTGGTAGCGGTGGATCATGAGACCACCGACTAACAGTCCATCATAGAGATGAGTTCCACTCAGGGAATATTTGCATACTCGGTATTAATCAATATGCATAAACTTCAGACTCTGACTTTGTGAGAGCGTAAATTGTTAACTGGTGCAACTACACACCAAGTGACTGCTGTATCTAAAACAAAACTGGTTGCTAACACAGTGCAAAGCTGAGAGTTCCCATATGGTGAAAAGTACCTGCCTTGGGGTCTTGACCATTATCCCTTTTTAATTGTAATTCCCTGTAGAAAGATGAGAGACTCTTACACCAGATAACATATAGGTACTAATTACTAGTTTGTGACTTTCAAGTGGAATGGAGACTTTAGGTCCAAACAGCATAATAGTACAACGCAAAATGCAAAATGTACATCCTTAGCCTTTGTTCTACTGGTCGGCATAAAATTAAGAATTACATTCTTCAGAAGCTGCCCATAATGACTTCCTTCCTACAAAAATGGTCATCACATGAAATAATAGAAATCAATCTGCTCTTCATCTGGGGATGGCAGTCTTTGGATTCGAACTCAGGCTGCCATGCTACAACACAAACAGATTAAATATCCCTTGCTGCCACTGTACCTCTGATTCTTGGTGGCTTTGTTTAAACATTCATTCATTTGTCATTTAACCAGCCATCCAAAGGCAATGACATAACTAGCTGGGCTAGATTACGCCTTGGTCACAATTGTACCCCTCCTCTAGCTTGTTGGTTTTTAACTCATCTCTGATGTGGTTGATCATGCCAGAAGATTCTAGTGCATTTATGGACCGTTAAAGCTGCAGATCTTTTATGTTCTAATATATGTTTGTTGATGAAATGTATCATGCTGCAGTTAGGAGAAGAGGTGTTATGTGAACGTTAACCTGATGTGTGTTGTGTGACAGAGAAACTGTCAGTATTCAAGATAATGTTTCACATTATAAGACAGTAGTTTGGAACAAGTTGTGTACTTATGCACAAAGTTTATTGACATCTTAATTCACCTTAATGCAGTTGTAAATGGTAAATGTCACCATCACTCTCATTTCAAGCCTTCTTGTTCTTGAATAATTGTACATTCCTGGAAGTTGACTCACGTGTTTCGGACAGTTAATGCTGGCTTATTTCATGGGAAAGCGTGCATTATGCACCTTATTTCAGTGGTTACAAAACCTGCAAGTTTTTTTTTCTTTCTTTCTTTCTTTTCTTTTCTTTTAACTGTTAACTGTTACGTTCTGTAAGAATTACACTTTACTGTCAAACCTGCCTGCCTGTCTGATACACCTGCTCTAACAAAATAATCTGTGTCATCTCTTGAGCCATTGACCATTTTGTCAACTACCAAAGCCCTGACAGCCACATTACCACTGTCCACTACACAGTAAAATATATTTATTATGTTTAATAAGCAACCACCAAGCTTTTCCTGTGTGTTTTGGTCACTTAATATCAGTTCACATGCTGTTTAGCAGATTGCAGTTTGAGAAAATCAGCCCTAAGAAAACCCCTTCACTGCTACCTGGTGGCTCCCTCATATAGGATTATTGTTTTATGTGACAGTTGTTTATCATTCCTGTCAGCTCATTTATTAACACAGCCCATACAGCCAAGCACGCAGTGGTGCAGTTGGTTGAGACACCGCGCTACAGGCTGGAAGGTCACGGGTTCTATTCCCGATGGTGTCATTGGAATTTTCAGGGATATAATCCTTCCAGCCATACTATGGCCTTGGGGTTGACTCCGCCTCTAACAGAAATGGGTACCAGGAATATTTCCTGGGGGGTAAAGGCAGCTGGTGTGTAGGGCTGACAACCTTACCACATTCATGTGCCGATTGTCTTGAAATCTGGGAACTTGAAGATCCTGGAACACTCAGTGCCTCTCCAGGCCTGTAATAGGATTGCTTTTTACACAGCCATGCACCCACATGTATGTCAGAATAGTGGCAGGAAGTGACAGATGATAGTTGTCATGTAAAATAATGACCGTATATAAGGCTGTGTGCTGAGTGTAATGAGACAACACATTTTTGAGCACTGAAAGGGAAAGAACTTCACATATGAGATCTGTAAGCATGTAAACCATATAAAATGAAAACATGTAAATCAAAGATATAACAGGATATATTCATGTAAAGACTTCTGTTTAAATAGTTTGCAATGATGATCAAGGAACAGCATGATTGTGACTTGGAATTATATTGCATGATGGTGTCTGGAAATGTTACTGCATGTTTGTGACTAGGAATGTTACTGTTGATTATGTCTAATATGTTACTGTACAATTCTGCTCAAGCATGTTGCTACATGATACCCATGCTTTGTCCTATCTTGAGCTTGCTGCTGTTAGCAGGATACATTGTGTTTTCTGTTATTAATCTTTTGCAACATGACATTGATCTAATAACATTTAGAAATTAACTTAGTTCTTCGTGTAAAACATGCTGCAACTCCAATACAAGGACCAGCTGGTTAATGCTGTATTTTCTGAGAATTATGCAAAATGCATAAATGCTTTTCTTGGGGAAAAGGCAGGATTTCTGAATGGTAAGGCGAGTGATACAAATAGTCACTGCAGTACTTCGAAGAGTTAAAAGTCCAGGATGATATTTAAAATGTTGTAGATGGGGTGGTTGTTTCAGTTCCTTTTTTTAAGAACACTGCACCAGTTGACATAATTTAGTACCAAATGAGGTGAAGGAATGACCATATGCAGGGACTTAGAATGGGATGGGGAAGAAGTGGATGTTGTCATCCCATTTGAAGTGACTGTCATACATCCTTTTCTGCCAGCGGCTTATTCTTCGTCTGTTTTAAAGATAAAAGTTCTAACCTTCTCCGAAATGTTGGTAATAAACTGCCAGTCAGCATGACATCATATCCCAGATGACCATAATCTATGTTTAGTGTGTACACTTATAAAATGTAAGGATGAACTAGCAAATACACGTTTAAAGTCATATGTCTTAAAATTAATCCAAATACAAAATGGTCACTTGTTATTCAGATGCAGACATTTATATAGGTGAGTAGTTGCATCATTTCAGATATTTTAACCTCCATGTTATAATACAAAACCAGTATAAAATACATAAGTAAATAAATATATTTATTCATTAATTTCCACTTTCAGTTTAATTGCTTTTTTGTTATTCTCTATTGTGACAGTTTTAGTAGTATAATAATGTTGAAAATTAATTATATTTAAATAATATTGTGTCATTAGTAAGCCCTTTAAAGTCACGAATTATTGTTATTTTTATAAATTACAGCACCAGTATTCTTAAAAGTAGAGCTGTATATATATATATATATATATATATTAAAATGTTCACAAACAGTGAAGAAATATTTTTGCTTTTAGATTATGAAATTGATCTGAGCTTCAGAGCACTACATTTTTATATTTGAATACTCAGATGGTCTGCTGGACATAAAAATTGCCACTCACAAACAATTTTATAACTTTTTATGAATGTTTCTGCCGAAAGGAGCATTATGTGGGTTCTGAATGTGGTGGACAGTGCCAAGCACATGTGTGTGTGTGTGTGTGGGGGGGGGGGTGCGGTGCTGTGACAAGCTTTTTGTGTTTGTCTGCTAGTGTGAGCAAATAATTTGAACACTTGCATCAACAGTCAGGGCTTAAGTGTCATGTGGTGACATAACCACACTCTAATCCACACCTACTGTCTGTTGTGGATTGCTGTTGTCAGTTGCCATACAGTCAGTAGCAGATTACATAAACTGGTGCTCCATTATCACTCTTTGTGGTTACTGGTACTGTGTCAAACAGCAGCATGGCCAGTTGGTAGTGTGTGAACCCTGCAAGCAAAATGGTGTAGCTGGAAGGGAAGGCAAAATTTGGTTTCTCTCTTGCTTTACAGCATTGTGGGAAGTGCTTTAGCATAAAGTGGACAACATGATTTGTATATTAAAAAACTTACACCTCCTTACAAGTTTTCAGGTTTTGATGGTAGGTGTTACTTGAATGGAAGTGTTTTGGTTTTTTAGGCAGTAGGTTGATAAGTATGTCCCATTTTGGATGCTTGAACATCAACATGAACCAAATTCAGCCACATTGAAGCAGGAGGCAGCATGTTCCTCTGAAAACATCTGAAGAAACTTATCATTCAATATGGTGTACAAACCCAAAGTACCATCATTATAGTTCCTCTATATTCTCCCAAATGACTGTGAAAGTACACTTTAGTGATTTGTTGTCTACAATTATAACATGAATCAGAAATGTCCAATTCTGTCATTAATCCAAAATGGATGTACAGCGTTATGAGAAAGCTAAAATGATATCAGATGGTCACACATTTTTATGTTGTGAAGGTATCCACACGTTTCTGTCCTGCATGTCTTCAAGATTAAAATTGGATAACATTACGCTGATCAATACAGGGTGGCTCTTGATCATTTTCCTGAGTCCAGCAGATGTCATGTAATATGTAGGCAGGTGCTGGCTTTCATTGTGATAAAGCCTCCTTGCTGAGGGAAACAATAAAAGAAACATCCAATATATTTTACTTTAAACAAACTTAATTGCTCAAACTGCATCACTTGTGTGACATTAACATTACTGGAGACTGTGATAATGTAGTTAAATGACGTGTTTTTATTAAGGCTGTTTTCATGTGAACGAGTGTCAGCAGCAGACATTACTCTGTTATGGTACTTGGAATTTAGACCATTGTCAGTACAAGACACATATTACCAACTTCTTGGAGAGCTGAAACAATATGTCTTATAGAGAATATGATCACACTGAATATACATACATATAATACTCATACAGAATATGGCTTTGTTACCCTTACATACGTACTGTAAATACTGCATGAACTTTGTCGTTGTACATATTCCATTTTTGCTTGTGTATATAATTGTTAACATATCTTTCATCTCCTCATTTTACTTATTTTATTTCCAGAAGTTTGCATGCTGTAATATTGATAACCCTACTACCGCATGTAACTGTGGCAATATGGAATATTCCTCCCCACAGCCATCCTCAGATGATCTTCAACACACTGCAATGAATTTCCAGTGATCATATTATTTGGAAGCTGTTATTGTCATTTCTTGTTAGTAGTTATATAAATGACACTTTTTTGTTATTATTTTTAATGCTTAACTGGTTGTTATGTCAATAAAATTATATGATAACTTTAATTTATATTAAGAGTTTAACATTTCATTGGTGTTTTCAGAATTACTGTAGTTTCCCAGCAAACCGTATTACCTGATCACCACGTAACATAAAATGTACAATAGACTCTTGATGTTCATAACTAATTGGGACAGTAAAACTGTCCACACATCAGAACCCATTTTCAGTGTTAAATGGCCTTTTGGTTCCAAGTGACATAACGGTAATAAAATGTAAAATAACCTCAAATCGTAATAAGCATGAAAGTATATTTGTAATGAACTGTGCTCTTTGAAAGCATAGAATACACCAAATTATTGTTGGAGGGGCTCATTCCATAAAGCATGAAAGCAGTCAGCCTCATTTAATGAAAGATGAAGCTTGAATGAGCTGAGAATGATCTGCATAATAGCAAGATATTGAAGAAAGCTGACTCACCAGCCACATGGTTTTATCATGATTTGTCATGAAAGGTCAAAACACTGCATTTAAAATGAGTGATAATGGAAGGTCAAACTCCCAAAATTGAGGTGTATGAACATTGAGCCACTACTTTATATGATACTGGGGAGGAGGGGAGGGGAACTGATCACATGAACAGTATATGCCAGCACGATGATTTTGGCACACAGTTTTTTTTTTTATAGTATTATACTTTAATGAAAAAAAGAGAAAGAACAAGTGTTGCATATACTGGTACTCTGTTCTGGTGCTACAGACACTGCCCTTCTAGGTCACTTAACCTAATATCTGATACTGTGTTGGATGGAGCCTTGTCAAGATAAGTCTCAAGCAGTGCCCCTCTATTTAAGTCATGTACCTTAGCCACTGATACTGTGGTGGATGGAGCATTGTTAAGACCAGTCTCATGTACTGCCCCTCTATTTAAATCATGTAATCTAACCTCTGATACTGTGTTGGATGGAGCCTTGTCAAGATAAGTTTCACGCAGTGCCCCTCTATTTAAGTCGCGTAACCTAGCCACTGATACTGTGTTGGATGGAGCCTTGTCAAGATCAGTCTCATGGAGTGTCCCTCAATTTCAGTGAGATAACCTCTGTTACTTTGTCTGATTGAGATTAGTCAAGCTGAGTGTCACATAACTGATTTTTTTTAATTGAAGGGGGGGGGGGGATGAGGTGGGTTGGGAATGGATCTGGGGGTAGCTGCACCCGTATCTGCCTCTGGGCCTGCCATCCATCTTGTTGCAACTTCACAAAGTTCTGATATGCTTACCAGTTGTTTCTAGTCATCAAGTTCCAGGACATGTGAGAATTAGGGGTGGTTGCAGGTTGCATTATGACATCCATATTCAGCCCTGTTTCTGAGGGGATAACATGACCAGACACACACCTGGTCTGTGTGACTAATCAGTTGTCAGTTTGGAAGCCAAGGAATTTTTAGGCTGTATAGGTGCAACATGTCATAATAATGTACATTCATATCAGGAACAGGTTGTTGCAGTTTACATATTTTGTCAGGATATAAAGAGGAACTTATCAGCCATAAGTTACTTGTTTGTGAGATTAAAGGTAACATTTGAAGGTCGTTAATGTTGCCTACATAGGACAAAGGAAACGAGCAAGTATGAAGTCATATTGATCCCGATGTTGTACTGTACCTGAATTGGAACAAATGTTTTAATGTAAAACATTTTTGTCAATACAGTATTCCCACAGCATAACTATTGAAGACCCTTAGTGTTTATTGTGCGAATATATTTTTTAGCTTTGCCCGAGGGAGAAAATATATTTTCTCTTCTTTAGAACAATTTATACAGGGTGATTCATGGCTTGTAGACATAACTGCAGCAGCAGATTTCCTAGGTCTTTATAATCAAAAATGCTGGATCAGTTTGGGCCAAATTCTAAACTGTTACGGAGTTATGGGTGTATTTTTCAAGGCTCAACTATAAGTAAACGCCCTTTTCTGAACCGCGCGTCTCAACTCGCAACTTTCACAACTGAGAGCCAGAATTGCGGCTGGCGGTGGCATTTTCGAAAACCTGCTTGAAGCAAAGGTCAGGGGAATTTCAAGACGCTGAGTTCCACTTGTACTTAAATTTATTAGGTAATATGCTTGTTTATTGTTTCGTTCCATGTATTATTTTTAATAATCCTTACCTTTGTTCTGAGTTTCAAGCGGCCATAACTCTGTGACCGCCTAAAATTGGAGAAATGTTCATACGAACTTTTTTCATCACAAAGACCTAAGAAATCATCTCCCGCAATAACATCCTCAAGACATAAATTATCCCGTATATACATCCATAACGCAGATTACCGACAGGAGCGCCGTTTAACAACACGCTAACTATATCGGTCAATAGATGGCAAAGGAATGAATGTGACGTCACACCTTCCTACGGTTCGACATGGACCCGTCTGTAGCTCTAATCCGTGGTGCTGGCCACTGTTGAACGCCTATCCATGTCGCATAGTCTCTGCGCTCCAACTCAACATGGCGACCGGTGATGAAACTGTTGTTGCTGCATTAATATATGATTATTTGCTGAAAAAGGACACTTCTCTTGCGCAAATATTTCAGAAGAAGACAAAAGCGGTAAGTATTCGTAGTATAGTATGTTTTTCACTGATTTTCGAGGTCAGTAGTTAACGAAATTTGTGTATTTGTGTAGCACGTGGTTATGTTCTCATTATGGCCGTAACCTAATCCAGGATACAAGAATTCGTGTTCTTGTGAATCCAGTTTCAGCCATAACAATGTAGGTTTCAGCGTGTTGGTTAATGAAGAATGATTAACAATTACGTGTTACATGATAAACCAATACGGTCTGTACTCCCATTTCAAAACATGTATGCATGTAATGCATGGGAAATCTGAGGTTCTTTTTGTGGTGGTGTTGAAAATTCAGGTCTTCTGGGATATTAGGCTTCGGCCTTTCGTTCGATAAACAGTTCACGACGTTTCGGATGATCGTAGCCCTTTAATCTTCAGAGTCGAGCACTGATATCTTCTGGGACTGCTTGCTTCACGACACTAAGAAACGTCGGAAACATTTTGTCCAACGACAGTAAGGAACATCCCAAAAGAATATCTAAACATGGGTTTGTTTGTTGGTAAGGTGTAGAAAATAACCGTAGTTCAGGAGTAGTGCCTTAACTCTGTTCACTAATACACGAACCCATTGGTTAAAAGTCGTAATCTTGTTGGCTGCAAAGTCGCTTTAAACTTTCCTATTTGTGTTACCCCAAAATGATTTTCCATCATATTCGTTAGCGGTATCGTAGATGAGCGGAAATCGTGATACCGGATTTTAATGATAGGCGAAAAATAGAGATTACCGTGTATTGCAATTGTCTCGATCACAATTGGTATATATCAGAACATGTCCTTGGGAATAAGAGTATAGACCATTCAACCTTAGGAAGAACCACACACCTAGCTCGTCCTGTGTGTGTGCTGTGAGGGACATACATTGGCATATATTCCAAAACTCAAAGAGAAGAAAATAAAGTATGCGCTTCTGTTCATTTTAAGGTGCATTTGCAAAATTGCGAAAAGAGCTTCGTTATGTCTGTCCACGTGGAACATCTTGGCTCCCACTGGATGGATTTTCATGAAATTTGATATTTGAGTATTTTTTTAAAATCTTTTGGGTGAATTCAAGTTTCATTAAAATCAGACAAGAATAACAGGTACTCTACATGAAACCCAAAGTACTTTTATGTTTCAGACAATTGTAGAGAAAATCAAAATACACACTTTTATGTTCAATAACATTTTTCCAAAAATCATGCCTTTTATAAGATAATGTGGAGAAATATTGTGGAGCTGGACAGGCTACAGTGGGTTCATGAATATGCCTTAATGTTGTGTTATGTTTGCAAAAATTTTGGATGTACAACTTGGTGGTTAAACTGAATTGAGATGATGTTGAAATTGTCTTGACACTTTACCATTGTATTTCTTTTTGTGTGTGATGCATACTTGAATGTTGCTTAGTAGGCTGTTTCATGTTCCTGCAGTTGGACACAAACACAGCGAATACTCACAGGTTACTGCTTAAGAAATCAGACATTTTTTAATGATCTACCAGGAATCAACTACACATGGGTTATTGTATTGGACAAGCCTTTGTATTTTGTGCATGTCTGAATGCATGCTCATTGTCAATCAGTTTTGTGGTTGTTCAAACAAGAAGTTGGTAACTGTTGGCAGAGCTGTTTTGTGTATCAGTCACTGAAAATGCTGAACTGATTTATTGATATTGGGGGTCCACCAGAAGTTATTGATAGTTTGTAGGTATGGTCACATATGTGTAAAAAGTACCTCTTTCCTTTGTCATATATGTCTGTGTGCTGTATCAGTTCACACTCCCTCTGATATAATAAACTAAATCTAGGTCACACTGTAGAGGATTCTGAACTCATATTACAATTCAGGCAGCTTGGTTTCTGGACTTCATCCACTTCTAGTATCTTGAAAGGCATGTGGTGTTTTAGAAATAATGATTGCATCCTGAGATGAAAGAAGGGGAGGCACATACTAAGATCCTGTGAAAAGAGCTGTTATCAGTCATTCAGTATTCATATTTCAGAGTCCATTGGCAAAGGGGTCTCCTACTATTCTTGAAGTTTTTAAACAGTACCAAACAAGCTCATCACCAAAGAAAAGGGTGCAAGTACAAGGGCATGGAGCTGCACAGAAATCTGAGTCATCTGACTCCAGTTCAGGTATGTTTGTTTTAACTGAATGTGTTGATGATGTCAGTAGTCTGTATCAATGTACCCAATTCCTTCTGCTGTTTGTAGGAGCAAGGAACATATATTGCTGGGACTGATGCCATTGCATAGGTGTGGTATAGCACATAAACCAGTTTCTGTTCACATTATGGCTGCCGGGGCTTAGCATAAAGAAACTTTTGGTCTTTTCAAGAACAGTTGCCTGCCCCATTCACTTGAACTCACACCTACTGACCTTTTTTTTTTTTTTATTCTGGAACAAAGATTACCCTCAAAAGATTTCAGGACATCAAGAAAAATGTAACCTCCAAATTAAATGCAATTCATTAGGATACTTATGATGTCTGTTTTGTGCAGTGTGAGGAAATTGTGGGTTGCAGACCAGGGAGAATTACTTTTAGATGAAATAAAATAATTTTGCTCTTATTTAGTGTGCATCAGTTCTTAGCGACTGAATTGTGCAGCTTTATTGTAGGACCACATACATGAAGTTCCAAGATCAGAACCTATTTTCTGCAGGTTTCAGTTTCATTATATGTTTTGATTTCTTTTGTAGTTTTGTTGATCTCTTTCAAGTCCTTTGGCTTCCTGTACTTCTATTCCATAAAAGATACCAGTCCACTGTGCCCCTTTCTACCAGTCCTTTTCCCTTTCTTACTGTATGTCCACTCATTTCCATTTTCTTTTGGTCTCCACTTGTAGTTATGTTTTTCTCTAAATCTGTGGGTTGGAGATCTTTTCTAGTCATCTTGTGTTTAGAATTCTTTTAGGCAACTGTGTGGAATTTTTTCAGAGGGTTGGGGATGGGTGGTTTAACACCAAGTAGTAACAGTTTGCCCCAACCAGAGATGCACAGATCCTGGATGCCAGGTTATTAGAAATGAACGTGAGGAAGGATGGAGTATTATGGAGGGTGGTTCATGTTAAGCAGTGTGGACTGCATAATATCTCAATCCCCACCATTCTGTGGCAATCCATCCTAGAAGAAACATATAGTGTGTGTGTGTGTCATGTCACATTACAGAGACAGATAGTGTCTAAGAAAACTGCTTTTTGTCACCTGGGTTTCACAGCCCTATAAAAGGTAGCACTGGTGGTGTTCAACTTGTACGTGTATTACCCACACACACCATTCCACCTTTAGTAGACCATAAATATATTTCTGATTGGAGGGGCCTAATGTTTTCTGCAAACTGCATATTACCACAGTCCAGACGTCAGAATGGCAGTAGTAGAACCTGTGTGTGTGTGTGTGTGTGTGTGTGTGTGTGTGTGCGCACACACTTCCACACATGCATGGTGCATGTGTCCTTTCTGATTAACAACCATACCATCAATATTGGATTGCAATTCATATGCCTAGCATCTTACTCCTTTTTCACCATCCCTGTGTTGGTTATAGTGGGGAGAGAGAATGGAGTGGATGAATTGAAAATGACGGAGTGCCGAGAGGACAGGCACATTGATGAGATGTGGTCTCGCTCTATATTTGTTAAAGCAAGAAATGGTGCATTGGGCTAAAAAGTCCGACATTGTACACATGACAGGGAGGGGTTTGGTGGAGTTGTGTGTTGATTTGTACTGAAGTGGGATGTGGAGTCAGGAGACGTCTGTTGATGTACAAGATCTTGTATGCCTGTATTTTTGTATGAGTTTTTTATGTGGGATACTATAAGGTTTTTTGGAGTAACAACTATAGTACCAACATATATATAGATATTTATTGAAGTCTTGGTAGTCGTACAGCAGTGATAATGGCTGCGGCACGAATGCCGTGATTACAAGTATGTCTGTTGGGCGGAGAATTCGTCAGAGGGCCGTCATGAGGTGAAGTGGCTAGGTGCTGGTGTGCTTGCTGGCTGAGCTGGTTTGCGGCAGGACTCGCGAACTTGCTGGATATGGCAGGCAGTGATGGCGCCGTGGGTTGCGTCTGGTTAGCTGGCTGCTGCATCGGCAGACGGTGCTGAGTCCCAGGCGGGCTGGATGCTGAGATTGGCATTGCCTCGACTGAGCTGTGGAGTGCCCAGTCCATGCTGGGCAGCATGGCCGTGCATACAAACAATGTTACTTCTTCCTGATGTGTTGTGGACTGATTACTCCTTTTAGTAGTGATTGAATGCTGGCTTAGCCAAGCCAAGCCAAAGTGTTAACTGGGGACAGAGACTTGCGCAAAGCACAAGTCGACGTCCCCCTCTCTGTTAGGCATCCCTGCATTTGACCGCATTGCTGGGCTCAGTAACAGATTCCTAAAATCTAACAGGGTAATACGCTAACGATTTTGAAGTCAGGCTGAGGGCCTAGACTGAACATGACAAAGACTAGGGCCTAGGTAGCCTTGGACTAATTATGGGAGGGATAAACTTTGGTTGGTTGGCTGTCTAGGTTCCGAGCCCAGACTGGCTTGTCACATACTGTAGGAATGCGACGTTTGTCAGGCACTTAGGTGAAGCCACCGCGCCTGGGGGAGGGAGTGCCGGCAGTGCCCCAACTTTGCATCGAATACCCTGTCATTTGCCTTACAACTGAGGAAAATCATGGAAAACCTGAGTATTGGTAACCGAATGGCACTCGGCTGTTCAGCGCCGAACACGATTCGTTTGTCAGCTTGGCCATCGCGGGCGATGGCCTCGACTGGCCTGCTGTCCCCTGCCGCCCTTCGCTTTCGCATCAGGCGACGGGGTCAACCCTCGGTCAGCTTAAGTATCTGCCAAGTTGCCGTACTAGGGGGTTCCCCACATCAGCTAACCTTGAGTCAAAGCTCTCGGTCAGGGCTCTGATGTGGTCGGAAAACAGCAGAACGCCCAGATCCTCGTGTATCTGCCTGTTACTTATGTACCAAGGGGCACCAGTAGCGGGGCGAAGACACTTGGATTGTAACACCTGTAACCTCCGGACATGGGAGCGGACAGCAGACCTCCACGCAGGGCACGCCTAGTCCATCAGGGGCCGGATGAGCTGCTTATATAGCAGGACTCCGTTCCTGACGGATAGATCACTCTTCCTGTTGAGGAGGGGACCCAGTATACCCATCCTTTGAGCAGTCCTTTTCCTGACCTGGTCGATGTGAGGTGACCAGGTGAGTCATGTATCTAGGGTCACCCCCAGATAACGAGTAGTGTCGACCCATTCAATTGGTTCCCTGAAGAGTGTTACTGGTTGGGGCTGGATAAAGTGCCGTCTGGCACGCACAAAGATTATCGTGGTGCTCTTAGAGACATTAATGGCAATTCTCCATTCACTCAGCCACCATTGAAGGTCGTTGAGGTATGACTCCAAGTAGCTGACAAGCAGCGTTGGCTTGCGGGGCATGGCTATGGTGGCCGTGTCGTCCACGTAGTGGGCCAACTCGACGTGGTGCGAGGGTGGGGGCATGTGGTTGACATACAGACTGAAGAGGACAGGGGAGATCAATTCACCCTGAGCTACCCCAGCCCGCATGCGTTGACGAGATGACGTGGCAGTCTGGAAGGACGCTTCGAATGTCCAATCCCTGAGGTAGGATGGGATTCTATGGACTGTGTAAGATGGGAAGTTGAGGAGCGTTAGCTTGTAGAGGAGGCCATCAATCCAGACTGTATCGAAGGCTTTGGCCACATTGAGGAAAACTGCACCAGTGAGTCTCTTTTCGCTGAAATTCCTGGTTATTCTTTCAATGAGGCGCACCAGCTGCAACGACGTGCTATGTCTGGGTCTGAACCCAAACTGCTCGTCTCGTATCAGTCCCCGTTCTTTTACTACATGTAAGATCCTAGCTAGTAGGATCTTTTCAAATAATTTACCAATTGTGTCCAAGAGACTAATGGGTTGATAGGAAGAGGGCAGTGCTGGATCCTTCCCCAGTTTAATGATAGAGATAACTTGAGCATGCTTCCACGTTTGGGGAAAGTGATGGGTGCGGAGAACTGTGTTGAAGATACGGGTAAGGAGGGAAACCGCTCGCCTGTGAAGATGCTTCAATGCTCTGTTCAGTATACCGTTCGGCCCTGGAGCCTTGTTGACCCTCAGACCCCTGATGGCTTCGTGAACCTCGTCAGGGGTGGTTAACTGTGGTTTGCTGGCGTGGCTTAGGAAGTAAGACCTCAGCGCCACGTCAACCTTCTCAATAACTGCCAGGACCAAAGTATTAGTCACTGGCTGAAACTGAGCCTCCAGATTGTCAGCAAGGGCTTCGGCTTTCTCAGAGCCTGAGAGAGTGATTCCCCTTGGGGTGACCAGGGGGGGAGATGGAGTAGTAACTCTCATCACCCGCTTAGTCATCCTCCACAGTGATTGGTCTTCAGGATTGAGGGATTCGAGTGTAGCGTTCCACTGGTCGTTTCTCCACTCGTTGAGCCAGCGGGTCACCAACCTCTGCAGGCAGTTGACCTTGACTTTCAGAGCGGGGTCCCTGGCGATCTACCACTGTCTCCGCGGCCAGTTTTTCAGGCATCTCTCATCCTGAATTCCAGCCGATATCGGAGGCTGTGGGTTGTCACGCGGGCAATGCTTGGAAGTTGGCCCTGTCAGTGCGCCTGAAGTCAGGGCGATCTGGTGGGTGGTGAAAGGATGAGCGACGTGAAGTGTCAATGAGAACCGGGAGGTGGTCCGAGCTTAGTGTGAAGCACGAAGTCAGATGCACCAGGAATGAGAGGTTCTTGGTTATCACGATGTCCAGGACATCGGGAGTAACAGAGGGGTTGTATGGGTTGGTGGTTTGGGAGTCTGGTCCAAAGATCAGACAGGAGTTCTCATCGGCATAGTCACGTAGAAGTTTCCCCCATCTCGTGTTCAGCCATGAGTTTCAATCCATGTGTTTGGCGTTGAGGTCTCGGCAGCCATCAAGATCGGCAATCCCCTGCCGAAACAGGCAGTCAGGTCCGCTCCTATCAGTGGGTGGGAAGGCGAAAAGGTAAGCTCCAAGGATTTTACGCCAGTTTGCCGGCCAATGTGATGTGGATGGCAGTAGCCTGCAAGTGGGTCAGGCCCAGAACAAGCACTGAGTGGTGGACTATACCACAGCAGACCAAGATGGCTGTGTCGCCCCCAGCTGTCGGTCTGTCTGTGCAGTGGCTAACATAATTAGCAAGCCAGAAGGCTTGCCCACGTTTAAGGAATGTCTCACTTAAGAGACAAATATCAACGCCATGTTGGCTGAGAAAATGCTCCAATTCAAGCTTCCTGCCGCGCACTCCATCCACATTCCAGCAGGTGAGGCGCAGGGCTTTACACCGCTCTGTCCTACTAGGGCATGCTGCCATATTCGGCTACAAAAAGAATGAGGGTCTTCAGGACAGCGTGAGGGCGAGCTGCCCCTGTGGGGAGGGAAGAGATGGACATGAGGAGCTGACAAGTCAGCTCCACACATGCATGGAGGGGAAGGTGATCAAGGAGATCTTGCATTGCAGCAGGCCTTTTGGAGATGCATACGACTCCACCGACACTCGCAAGCCGCCGAGTTTGGTGAGCTGTCACACTTTCAACACCTCAGGCCCTCGCACCACTGACACAATGAAGTGGGGGGGGGGAGGGTGGTCCTTGGCAGGGTCCGGATCGTGACGGCCAGATCGCAGCTGCGTGACTTCCTGAACGTGGATGTTCAGGGATTCCAGCTTCTGTCTGATGACCCAGGTTCTTCACCAGAAGTCACACACAGTGGTACTCTTGGAGCGTGAAGGTTTGGAAACTCACACCATCTTCCCCATCAAGGGACTGCAGCGCACTGACCACGGCCCTGAACCCATCAGTGGTTGATGGGACGACCATCAACTTCTTGCCCTTTAGTTGGGCCATCAGACTGCCAGGGCAGGATGCCCAATGCTGGCTTAGGTTTGAGAGGTCTGCTTTTATACTGTGCTCCTGTTGTTCCTCCTGCTCTGCCATTGGTTAGCCAGCAGAGTTGGGGATGTGGTCCAGTGAGTGGCTATCGATTGGTGAGTGGACCTCAAAGGGGCCATTTTGCTGAAGGAGGTTACAGCCTCTTGTGGTTTGGCTCCTGAGTAGGTTACAGACTCGTCACTTACTCTGGTGCAAGCCATTGCTTGGCTGAGTGAAAGGAGCAGTATATGACCGGAGAGAGGAAGGAGATGTGCTGTGTGGTAAAGCGGCTGCTTCCATGTGGGTATTCCCACATTTATTATATATTGATTCTGCATGTGTACTGCTGGGACTGAAGTCATGAGCTGTTAACCGAGTTTGTATGGGACAGAGTGTAATGTCTGAATTACCAATTGACACCATATCATGGATTATTATTTATTTAATGTAAGACCAACATTATTTGTTTTCTTTTTACCTTATTTTTGTATGTATTATCCTATTGGTTGTTTGTCCTGATAATACCTCACCAAGTAACTGAATGATGAGCAGCGAAAGGACACCCAAACCCGTCTCTTTCCCTGAAGGATGGTTCAGCATGAAGACTCTGATATGAGCACAGCAAAATGTATGTGTACATGGGGCTGAACAATAGCACTGTGTCTCAATGCAGCAGTACTGGATATTCCCGTCATTCCTGGGTGGTCTTGACATGAAACCATCTGAGAATGCTGGAAAACCCGTTTAAACTGATTAATACAGAGTTGTGTATGCTTGAAGTAGTTAATACTTTATTATGTCTTTCAGAATCTGAAGAAGAAAGTATTCCTAAGAAGCCAGTTACTCCAATTAATGGCAAAGTAGCAGTGAAGCCACATGCAGAGTATGTAAATAATATAAATCAAACAAAAAATGTAAAAATATAGGTAAAATTGAATTTATGTGTTTAAGTAAAGTATGGTGTTTGCTGCACTGATTTTCACAAAACACAGAACTGCACAATGGCACTGTATGGAAATAGTGTACTTAATTTTGTCCCATTTGATCAAGAAATATGGAATGTACTGATAGAAATTTATTTATGACCTGAACTACGTAGGTTATTCGGAAAGTAAGTACCGTCTGTGCATATCTCTCGCACATCCTCGAGACTGTCACTTCCTCTATCAATAGAGCAGCCACAGATGCCATTTCGTGAAATTCATGTTATGTTTATGTTTGTTCCTGTGTGTTAAACATGTTTAAGACAATTGAAAGGGCCGCCAACTGTGAAATATGGTAATTCATTTTTTGAATGCTAGGAATGTGCTACTAAGTGATATTCATCACCATATCTGTCAAGTGTATGGTGACAATGCGATGAGTGATGGCATGGTTAGGAAATGGGTTCGGATGTTCAGTGAAGGATAAGAGAACATGCACGATGAGGCGCAAAGTGGGCATCCATCTTTTGTGAGTGATGATTTGGTGCGTAAGGTCAACAAAAGAGTGAATGATGACAGACATTTCACAATTTCTGATCTGTCCCTGCACTTTCCTCAGATTTCAAGGACTCTACTCTACGACATTGTCAGTAGCCATTTGGGTTATCGGCGGCTGCATTCTATGAGGAGGGTGTACAAAAACTTTTGCCCCGCTACGATATGTGCCTCAATAATGGCAGCGAATATGTGGAAAAATAGTTTGAAGAATGTAGAATCTGACAACACTAAAATTTTATACGAAAACTTACTCGATTTTTTTTACAGCGAAACGGCACATACTTTCTGAATAAGACTCGTAAATTATGGCTGTCACAAATGATTTTCACAAAATTTACACCTTCTTGACAGCTGTTTGAAAATAACTATACCAAATAATATGACATTCAACAGATGGTTTATTTCCTGATATTAGGTCACAGGTAGGCATTATTTCCACATGAGGCATTCTTCTTCGTTTTATTTTATAAGGAATGCCTCAGAATGGGATTCTGTCAATCCATAGGTATTATGACAAGTATAACAACATCTCCAAAAAAATCAGGTGTTAGGCACAACTTTTCCAGTTCTTTAAATTTTAAACTTGATCTGTACAGTGAGATTAGTTAGGTGTATATGAGCCATGTTGGACCATTTCGCAGGGTGTCCAGCTCAGATGAGGACAGTAGTGACGACTCTGATGAAGCCCCAACAAAAGCTGCCCCAAAGCCTCAGCAATCAAAGGCTCCTCCTAAACCACCGCCAGTTCAGAAGAAACAGGCAGAAAGCAGCAGTGAAGAAGACAGTAGTAGTGAACATGACACTCCAAAAGGTAACTTTCATCATATGTGTATTTTGCTGGTAATAATTCTGATGCTGTGCTGCAATTACCAGTCTGCCTTTGGATGCAGATGTCCAGTGAGTAGTGCCCCCCCCCCCCAGTTTACATGACCTTACTTATGAAATTATTAGGTGAAGGGTGAATGGTATGCAAGCTTTCTGTACTGCCCTCAGTTTGCTTTGGTTCAAAGTAGATAATTAATCCTCCATCAGTAGTCTTGTAACTTACTCTAATTTTACCAACAGGACCCCTGTCAGAAACCTTCTACCAACAGTGTGCAGCAGTATCAGCCGCTGCCATCAGTGCTGCTGTCATTGCCACGAAAGCTACTGTCACTGCTGCCTCTACTGCTGCTGCTGCTGTTTTTGTTGTTGTTGTCATTGATGTAGTCATGCTACCTAAACTCTTTAAATGTACTTTAGCTGTGTCTTGGCACTCCATCATGTTCAGATTTCTGGTTCCATTGTCAGTCTGCAGATTGGCTGTTGATTCATGTTTTTCTCTGGCATTTCTGGGATGGGCCATCACATGAGGCCACGTCTGCTTCCTCACCTGGTCTCTCCATTTCTTCTTTCAATAATTTCAACATTGTTTAGACTGAGCTACTGACATTTCACATTCTGTCATTCAAGGTTGTTTTTCTTCTGCAGTGCCTGTCAAGACTCCACCTGTACAAAAACTCCCCAAGAAGGCACCCACAGTTCAGATTAAGCAACAGTCTTCAAGTGAAGAATCATCATCTGAAGAGGATAAGCCAAAAGCAAAAATAGCCAAGGTTCCCATTAAAACTCCGGTAAAGACTCCAGCAAAACCCACAGTACAAGTTAAGCAGGAAGATTCCAGTTCAGATGATTCTGATGACAGTAAGTGTGACAGGTTCAGCAGCAAATAATTTGTGATTTTGAATGTTTTTCTGAATTCTGGTTATACAGAAACACGTACATTTGTTCCCATGCTTTCTTCATTCATCCTCCATAGCATTCTTGATTTAAAGGATTTTTTGAACAGCACCAGAGTGGAAGGTATAAATGTTAGTGTGCATTTATTTCTGTGTTAATCTTCATGCCATTTGTTTTAGGCTCTGAGAAGGAAACGCCAACTGTTAAGGTTCCACATACAGTAAAGGCAGTTCCTCCGAAAGCTACACCAGTTCGTGCAAAGCCACAGACCAGTTCAGAGGAAGACAGCAGTTCAGATGATGATGATGATGATGGCGATACTCCACGTAAGTATAACAGTTTGCAACTGCGCCTGTAGGTTTGGGTAGGCAACATAAGCAACCTGTGTCTTCTAGGCTGCACTGTTACAGAAGTCTTACTGTTGTGGCTGTGAGCACAGCTGCTTCAAGGCATATGAAGCCTGCAGTCAGTGGAATTTAGAAACAATTTTTTCTGTACAGTTTAATTTACCAAACTTCATACAACAGTGTAAGCCATTATCCATCTTCTAGCAGGGCTCTGTACCTTCAGTCAGTAATTTTCGACTCATTGTAGTTCTCATCTTGAATTATTACTTACTTACTTACTTACTTACTTACCCCCTGGAGCAGAGACCTTCTTGAGAAGCTAACCGACTCTCATCTAATTAAGAAATTTCATGCATTTTATGGAATGCAAAGGTTCATTACCACATTCACGAGTGCCCATCTCAAAATATTAGCAGTTGAAAATTTTGTCCTTGTCTTACAAAGAAAATGTCCTGCTTCCCCCCTTCTGTTAATTCTCTGAAACGTTACCTGCGGTCTCCAGAAATCACTGCTTTGGATCACAAGTGTTTTGTACAGGAAATTAGCTGTGCACCACGTGATTGGTTTCAGCTCTGAAACAAACACCAACCACTCCAGTCATGCAGAAGAAGCTGAACAAACTGCCGGCAACTCCTTATCCGACAAAGCAACAGCAAGACGAGTCCAGCTCAGATGACTCCAGCTCAGAAGATGAGGCACCAGCAAAACTTCCTGCAAAAGGTTGGTATTAATGTTGCAGCATATCTTAGAAGCCTGTCCCACCTTGCGATTTTCATTAATCCATTGTGGGGGGGGGGTCTTAAAATACGTCTTTACTGAATGTGACTGCAACATATGCGAACGTTCAGGCCAGTTTGAGTTACCGCCACTCTTGTAGCTAATAAGTAAATTTGTGTCTGAATATTTTAAGAGTGTGGAAAAATAAAGAATCTGTCGTCTGACGTGTCATGAGCGTTCATGATACGTGACATGCTCCTGACAGTGACTGTGAAGATTGTTGTTACTGCCTTGTGGGATGTGATGTCATGTAGTTCAGTGGATATGTACAAGTATTTTGAGGAACCTGCTGCCTCTGCCTTCATGGTAGAAGAGATAGCCACAGGGGGGAAAATGGTTTGTGTTGACAGGGAATAGGCGACTGGAACTGGAGCTGAAGACAAACCAATGTACATGGTGTAACCGAATAGGGAAATAAAGTGAAGGAGTAAGTCAGTAAAATGAAACAGTGAACTACCCAGCATCACATCCCAGAAGGTAGCATTGTATGTTATGTGTCAACGGCTGTTGGGAATTTAGGCACGTCATATGAGGAGAGGGTTCAGGTCTTCAGGGATATGATGCCACATCTTCCAGGTACCCAGCAAAAGCATCACATCCTCAAAAGCACCTCTGTGAAAACCTCAGAATTTGCAAGAATTAATATATGTATGGGAGAAAATGTGTGATACAGAATTGTAGTTTCTGTACGGCTGTTGTTAAAGGTTGGTTGGTTCCGGACCTGCATGTTATGCATTGGCTGCTCACTGTCTGTCTCTTTTAACATGTATTTGGCCCTCAGTTTTATTGAATCAGAACTTGATTCCTGTTAGATATGGACACATTATTTTGAAAATAGCTTCTGATATGTTGAACCTGTTTCAGTAATTAGTAACCATTCCAACAGTCATTTTCACCTTGAAGTTTGAGACATTGTGTTCCTCCAAACACATAACATGATGTCTCAGAAGACCTATTGGAAAGTGTCAGATCACATCCTATTTCTCTTGAAGGCTGCCACTGTTTGTTGCTAAGTACACTTTTAGTGAGTATTTTTATTGCTGGAATTCTTGCCGTTGCATAGCAACCAACGATGCTGCCAGCTCTGCAGTGCATATTCCTGTGACAAACAGTACTGCTGTATCAGACTAGCTGTTACTTCATCCTGTGACTATGTCAAGACACGTGGGCTGAGAAGGGCCCTTATGGGCAATTTCACTTACACTTCGGGAAAACCGGTTACTTTAGAGAGAACCCACACTAGCATGTTTGTTAGGATACGGAAAAGCCTTCCTTAAAAGTACTGTTCTTTTTTGGAACACATTCTGTTGGGTGACTTGTGTCAGATAATGTTGAGAAGCACAGCTTTTGGCATGCCATAATAAGTTCCATTGAACACATTTGTTCTCTCTACACTGCGTATCTTTACAGTCTTTTTTCCTTTAGTTGCAGCAAAACAAGTGCCAGCTAAGAAAGCAGAGTCAAGTTCAGGGGATTCTGATGATTCTTCAGATGATGAAAAATCTCCTAAGCCAGCGGTCATGAAAGTGGCTGCACCAACTCCAGTTTCTCAGAAGAGAAAGCACAAAGAGTCTAGTGATGATGATGAAGAGGAGGAAGATGCAAAACCCAAGAGTGTGAGTGTATGAGAATGAGTGTAATATGTGAAATTTGTGTTTCTGACAGCAGTGTTGCTGAGTTTTGAAGTGTTTTGGGATGTGCCTCTGGTTGTGTGAGTGGTTCTGTCACCCAGCTACATCACATGAAGCTTGAATTCTCACGAGTGTTTTGCTGTGCACAGGCACAATTTGTGGACTTACGTATAACACCACTTTTTTTTATCACTTTGCAGAAAAAACAAGCTGCAGAGCCTTATTCGAATTTTGTTAAAGGTCGCGGCTCCTTCAACGGACCAGAAAAGGTAAGCCATACTTTTGGCCTAGAGAATTTTTAAGTTCTCATAGCACAAAATATTCATGTTAAAGCCTTTTTTGGATATGACATTGCATAGTCTGTTATTAAGGTCACAGTGTTTTGAAGGAGCCTACTGCCTCCACCTTCAGGGTAGCTGTTTACACTAATGTAGGAGGTAGTATTTTTTTGAAACAGTTTCTGCCAGACTGCATGATGTTGCTTCATGGAGGACAGTCTTCGTAATCGCTGCTATCAGAACTTAGGTCTTGCACATTCTGTTGCATAAACAATTTTGAGAGCAACATTTCTCATATTCAGATAATTATGTTTTGTTGTATGATAGATGCACATTTATTATTTGTGTTAGTTGTAGTTCTAATAATATGAGTGAATGGATCTAAATTTGTGAGATTTGAGTTTACCACAGGAATGTTGTTGAATGTTCAAATATTCATGGATGTGACACTGTGTCACTGACTGTGGGTTTCAGGGTTTGAAGGAAGGGTGAAGTGGCCTGAGAAGACACAGGGTCACGTCCCAGGGAACTCAACAACATTTGACTAATATGACTGAAAGTTATAATTAATGCTAAGTTCCTTGAGTTGCTTTTGCCAGGCCTGTGGACTGAACATCCAAAAAAAAATATCAATTTGTGTTTATAAATTTATTCCCTTTGCAGATTAAATCTGTAGCACTGGGTGATATAATTTGTTATATATTTAATAAATTTAAGAATTGCAGATAGTAATATTTATCTTACTTACACAGTTTTGATTTTAAGTGTCTGTTTTTTGTGACTGGTAACCATGTCAGTGCTCCATCTCGTAGGGTTTTTCAGTTCACATATGCTGTTCATAATTCATATAAATGAGAATTTGATAGTGTATGTGTATAATATTTAAAGTGCAAATGGGAATGCAGCATTGGTGGAATGTTCCATTGCCTGTTTGTTCACCACAAATCCTACTTTTGGTCTGACTAAAATCAGACTTGCGTCTGTGTGGGTAGAGGCCAGTGGCTAACCACCTGAGCTGTGATGTGGCCTTTTGAAGCTCTTTTTTCAGTTAAATATTATTTGCAAATCTGATTTCTACCACACAGAAAACATACTGTATCTTTTTTACAAAAACAAATAAGTTAATTCTTTTCATTGTAATTGTCACTCCTGGTGCAAAGAATCATGCAGAACGTAAATACACTCTGGATAAAATTTGAAGGTTTTTGTGGGGATGAAGTAGGCAGTACATACAGTAACCACTTGAGAGCATACCTAATTTGAATAGACCTCCCTTGTGAATTCAGATGCTTGAATGAAAACTTTAGCTTGCATAAAGCATGGGAACTAATTAAGTAAAATTATGAGGTTTAATAAATGTGTTTAAAATACCATTTTGCACATCACAGTTGCACTTCTCGTAGGTTACTTGTTTCGCCTCATCATGAGACATATGGAATGTCCTGAACTTTACACAAAAACCATACAAAAGCCTTATGTGGTTTCATGTTTTACAGATCTCGTTTACACATGTTAAAATATGAAAATATCGTGTAAAATTGGATGAAAAACAATAGTATATTAACAAGAATATTTTTTAAAAAAAACAAGGCTGGCAGTTTAAAATTTTGTAAGGTATGATGTACATTAGGTGTTTAAAAAGAAAATTCCAAATTGCATACCTTCTCTTTTAAAAAAAATTCTTGTTAATACACTGTAGCTTTTTCATCCAATTTTAAATCTTATTTTAACGTGTTGTATGGTGTGTCTGAAATGGGAATGTAATCTCTATCATACATAAACATTTAAGGCTTTTGTATGGATTTTTTGTAAAGTTCTGGACATTATATAGGTCTGGTGATGGCCTGGCTAACAGGTTGAAACTAGTAACCTAAGAGAAGTGAAATTTTTTTGTGCAAGACTGTATGTTATATATATTGAGTAAAGTGCAGTGGGGATGTGTTACCTAAAGATGGTGAGATTTAGTTCACAGTAGGTTCATTCGAGCATGGCGGTCATATATATATAAACAGCAAAACAATCTGCATGCACATCTATGATAATTCTATTGTAGGGTAAAGGTCTTTCGTGTGTTTAACCTTTTGGCGCCAGAATTATTTTTTTAATTTTAGCACACCCTGTGAATAATACAGAACCAAATGTGTTAGAATTATGAAACAAACTGCATTTTGAAGAGAAAAAAACAGAGAGTATATACCATGTTTAAAATATTCAGTACCTATATTTGTTGAATAAATATATAAAATGCAACTTT